>Ga0233425_10003281_pt1 | contig 29731 bp, 33 predicted proteins | sample Watercolumn_Towu_2_FD_181712 | JGI IMG/M metagenome (GOLD analysis project Ga0233425, IMG submission 181712) | Freshwater microbial communities from Lake Towuti, South Sulawesi, Indonesia - Watercolumn_Towuti2014_140_MG | ecosystem: Environmental > Aquatic > Freshwater > Lake | place...
CGCCCCGCGCGATCGACGACCCGCATCAGGTGCGCCCCCTCGGGAAGCCCGGTGAGCGCCAGCGTCCGCGTCCGCGGGCCCGCGCGCAGGCGCACTGGGACGACGCGCAACGGCTCGGCGTCGAGCACGCCCGGCAGATGACGGACGTCCTGAATCGCCCGCGCCGCCCGGGGCTCGACGAACGCGACGGTCGCGTCCTGGCGCAGGACGCGCATGAACTGCTCGTCGATGAGGACGTCCATCACGTCGATGAACGCGAAACCGACGAAGCGCACCGCCACCGCAAACGCGATTCCGATCGTCGACATCAGCGCGCGCGCCGGCTGCCGCTCGAGATTCCGCAGCACCATGCGCGCCCCGAGCGCCGGGCGCAGGCGCGCCGCGAGCCGCTCGAAGAGGCTCCGCCGGTAGCGCGCCGGCGCTTCCGGCCGCATCGCGTCGGCGGGCGGCACCCGCACCGCCCGGCGCACGGCCGCGACGGCCCCGAGCGCCGCCACCGCCAGGCTGCCGGCCACCGCCTGCACGGCGACGCCGCCGGAGAGCTGGTAGCGCAGCACCGGGAAGCGGAAGAACTCGTTGTAGACGGAGATGAACATCGCGCCGAGCCACGCGCCGGCGACCACGCCGGCGACGGCGCCGGCCGCGGCAATAGCGAGCGCCCACTTGACGTAGTGCCAGGCGAGGGTGCGGTTCGCGTAGCCGAGCGCCTTCATCGCCGCGATCTGCGCGCGCTGCATTGCCAGCGCGCGCGTCAGCGCCACGTGCAGCACGAACGCCGCGACTCCGAAAAAAATCACCGGCACCAGGAACCCGAAGAGCGCGAGCTGCGCCAGCTCGTTCTCGAGCGTCCAGGCCGACGCCTGGAGCGACCGCGGGGTCGCCCCGCGCCCGCCGTACGGCGCCAGCAGGCGATCGATCTCGGCGACCACGGCGGGCTCGGAGGCGTCCGGGGCGAGCGCCACGGCCACGTCGTTGAAGGCGCCTTCCATGTTGAAGGCGCCAGCGAGCGCCGTGCGCCCCATCCAGAACACGCCGAACCGCCGCGCGTCGGGAAAGATCTCGCCGGGCCGAATCGCGTACACGTATTCCGGCGAGAGGGCCACGCCGACGATCGTGAGGCGTCGGTACCGGCCGTTGATGACGGCCGAGACGCTGTCGCCCGGCTCCAACCCGTGCGTCTCGCAGAAACGCTCGCTGGCGAGGACCTCGTCGGGCCGCGCCGGATCGAGCCAGCGCCCACGGCGGAGGTGGACGGCATTCACGACCGGCCCCCCGCGATCGGGCACCGAGACGAACCGACCGACCGCCGGCTCCGTCATGCCCTCCACGATCAGCGTCACGTCGGCCACCACGCGCGCCTCGAGGGCGGCGACGCCGGGCGTCGCGCGGATCCGGCTGGCGACTGCGAGCGGCACGCGCCTCGCCGACGCGAACACGTCGGCGAAGCGCGCCTCCTCGTAGTAGGCGGCGCGCGTCCGCTCCAGCGAATCGAAGTTCGACAGGTACGTGACGTACATCGTCACCCCTGCGGCGATCACCATCGCGATGGCCAGCGCCTGCCCTTTCATCGCCCAGAGGTCGCGGAGCAGCTTCCGGTCGAGGATCGGCACGCGGGCAAGCGTCACCATTGGATCGTCCTCGCGACGCATTTGCGCGGGTTGACCTCGACGCCGGCGACGCGGCCGTCGGCCAGGCGGATGACGCGATCGGCCATGCCGGCAATGGCCGCGTTGTGGGTGATGACGGCGGTCGCGGTGCCGAGCTCGCGGTTCACCGTCTCGAGCGCCTCGAGCACGAGAACGCCGGTGCTGATGTCGAGCGCGCCGGTCGGCTCGTCGCAGAGGAGCACTTCGGGACGCTTGGCAATCGCACGCGCGATGGCGACGCGCTGCTGCTCCCCGCCCGAGAGCTGCGCCGGAAAGTGGTCGAGCCGCTGCCCGAGGCCGACGAGCGCGAGCGCGTCGTCGGGGCGCATCGGGTCCCCGGCGATGTCGGTCACGAGCGCCACGTTCTCCAGCGCCGTCAGGCTGGGAATCAGGTTGTAGAACTGGAACACGAACCCGACATGGTCGCGCCGGTACGCGGTCAGCGCGGCTTCACCCGCGGCCGTCAGATTGTGATCGCGATAGAGGACTTCGCCCGAGGTCGGGACATCGAGCCCGCCAAGGATGTTGAGCAGCGTCGACTTGCCCGATCCCGACGGCCCGAGGAGCACCACGAACTCGCCTTCGAACAGGTCGAAGTCGACGCCGCGCAGCGCCTCGACGGCGACCTCGCCCATCTGATAGACCTTCCGCACCGCACGGGCCGTGAAGATCGGGAAGATCGGGTCGACGGCTGCCGCCGTGCGCGAGGCGGGCATGGCAGACACGCAGCATCGGGAACACGATCCGTGCCGTGTCCGCTCGCCCGCGCGGCAGGAGACGGGCGTCAGTTCGTTCGGTTGACGTGGGGAATTATCCGCGCGGCTCGAGACGAATCGGCGTCGCGAGCGACGCGGAGATCGTCGAGAGCTTCATACCCGCTCACTGGAGCTTGAACGTCACGACGACTGTCAGGATGAACTTCTCCGGCCGCCCGTTGAGAATCACCGGCGAGTAGCGCCACTGCTTCACCGCCTTCAGGGCCGGGTCGTCGAAGATGCCGGCCGACCGCAGCACTCGCACCGTTTCGACGTTCCCCTGCTCGTCGACGATCGCTTCGAGGATGACGACCCCCTGGGTCTGCGAGGCCAGGCCGAGGAGCGGATACTCGGGCGCCACGCGATGGATGAGGGTCGGCTCCTTGATCTGGCCGCCGATGCGAACCGGCGCGCGCGGCGCCGGCGGCGGCGGGGGGGGCGGCGGGGGGGGCGGCGGCGGCGGCGGGGGGGGCGCTTCCGGCAGCAGGCCACCGACGACACCTCCGGGCACGCCGCCCTCGACGCCCGCGAATGCCTCGCCCTCCATCGCGGCCGGCTCGGGCGCGATGGCCGTCGGCTCCATCACTGGCGCCGCCTCCGGAGAAACCGGCCGTGGTTCCTCGATGCGCGGCCGGTCCTCGGGCGGCGGGGGTGCGGGCGGCGGCGGCGGGGGGGGCGGCGGCGCCGCCGCCACGAATGCCATCATCATGTCCATCCGTGGGATGGGCGCCGCGATGAAGAGGATGGTGCTGAGGAACACCGCAGCCACCACGGTCGTGTGCACGACGATCGAAATCATGAGCGGCCCGGCTTGATGCCGTGGGGCGTGCTTCACATCTCCGCTGATCAGATCGAACATGGCCGCCTCCGCGAGGAACGCGCCCCGCCGCGCGCGCCACTGCCCCGGTGCAAGGGCGCGGCCAGCACGGCGCGGAGGGACGCGTGGATTTGACGGGCCGATCGGAACCGAGTGCGCACGCGCGCCGGGCGCGCGCGCGGAAACTTCGCGGGAGCCGGGGAATTTCGCGGGGATTAATGCACAGCCGCCCGCGGCGGCACAGTCGCCCGCGGCGGCACAGCCGCCGACGGCAGGCCGCCGGCGTCGTGCGCCTCGCGTAGGAGCCCGTCGAGCACGTGCATGTCGAACGGCTTGTCGATCACGCGGTACACGCCGAGCTCGAGCGCGTGGCGCGCGACCTCCGGCGTGCCGTACGCGGTCATCAGCACCACGGCGCTCTCCGGCCGCAGTCGCCGGATGCTTGCCAGCAGTTCGAGGTCGCTCGAATCGGGCAGCCGGAGATCCATCAGCACGACGTCAATCGGCTGCGGCGTGTCGTGGATCGCCTGCACGGCATCGGCCGCACTGGCGGCCTCAACCACCTGATGGCCGCCCTGCGCCAGCGTTTCCGCGATCGACCAGCGGATCAACGGCTCATCTTCGACCACGAGCACGCGAAGCGGGAACCCGGCCATCGGCCCTGCCATCCTCCGGCCAGCCTTTGTTCAAGAAGCGGTCCAAGCGTCAGACGTGGGTGCCGGGCGTCGCTTCGGCCAGCGGCAGGCGCACCGTCACGGCCGTTCCCCCATCCGGAAGGAATTCCACGTGGATCGCGCCCTGCTGGGCCTCGATCAGCCGCTTGGCCGTTGGCAGGCCGAGTCCCGTGCCGCGCGCCTTGGTCGTGAAGAATGGGGTAAAGATCCGATCCCGAATCTCGACGGGAATCCCCGGACCGGCGTCGGCAATCCGCACCTCGCAGCCGCCGTTCGACACGCCGAACGCGATCCGGATGCGGCCGCGGCCGTTCATCGCCTGCGCGCCGTTGATCAGCAGGTTCTGCAGGACGATCTTCAGCAGTTCCGGGTCGCCCAGCGCGGGCGGCGCCGTTCCCTCGACGTCGACGCCAACTGTCCCGAGCGACGGATCGCCGCGGAGCAAATCGATCGTCGTCGCCACGAGCGACGACAGATCGACCCGCACCGGCCGGGGCTGCGGCGGCCGCGCGAACAGCAGCAGGTCCTGAATCAGGCCGCTCAGCGCGTCGATCCGCGCCACGATCTCGCCCGTCACGGCGGCCTCGCGGCTGCCCTCCGGCAGCCGGGTGCCGATGACCTGCACCGCGCCGCGGATGCCCGCCAGCGGGTTCTTGACTTCGTGCGCGATCACGGCCGCCATCTCGCCAAGCCGGGCGAGCGCCGCGTGCTCGCGGAGCTGCTCCTCCATGCGCACGCGCGCGCTCAGGTCGTGGATGATGCCGGTGAACTTCCGGGCGCCGCCGACGGTCATCTCGCCGACCGACAGATGGATGGGAAACATCGCGCCATCGCGGCGGCGCGCGGTCACCTCGCGTCCGATGCCGATGATCTTCTTCTCGCCTGTCGCCAGATAGCGGGTGAGGTAGCCGTCGTGCTCCTCGCGATAGGGCGACGGCATCAGCATGGTGACGTTCTGGCCGACGACCTCCGCTTCAGGGTAGCCGAACAGGCGCTCGGCGGCCGGATTGAACATCTCGATGCGCCCCCGCGCATCGATGACGACGATGGCGTCGACGGCCGAGGCGACAAGCGCCGCCAGCACCTGGGCGGCGTGGTTTTCTGGACCTGGGGGCGGCATGTCAGCCGGGCGCTGATAGCTTACCGCGAAAAAATCCGCAGCGAGATCGGCGGCGCCACCGGCGGATCGCCGCTCTCGAGGCGCGCCCGGACGGCATCGAGGGCCGCCGGCGCTTCTTCCCGGATCCGGCCCTCGACCACCCGACGGGCCAGGCCCCCGAGGAAACCCTGCAACACGTCCACGTGCGAGCGTTGCGCGTACACGAGGAAACGCGTCGTGCCGGACTCGACGAGCGCCGTGAAGGACAGCGAGGCGTTCCGGTAGTGGGACGCGTAGAGCTGCTTGGAGATCGTCAACGCGACCGCGCCGTCCGCCGTCGTGCCGCGCAGCACCGTCACGTGCGTCAGGCTGACGATCGGCTTGCCGCTGAAGATCTCCCGCGCCCAGTAGACGAACGACCCGACGACGTCGGGATGGGCGGCGCGCGGAAACAGGCGCACGGCCTCCGCCACGCCCGGGAAATCCGCGGCGGCCAGCCCGATCGCGTCGACCAGAAGGGCCATCTCATCGGAGGGCACGACCGGTGTCGAATGGTCCTCGTACGCCGGCAGGCCGGCGTCCCCCTCCGCCAGATAGCGCTCCACGCGGTCCACCAGGACGCGGCGGAATTCCTGCTGAACGGCACTCCGCCAGTCGGTCTGGCCGCGCATCGAGCGTTGAAGCCGCTCGATTTCCGCGGCGCCGAGCTTGAGGCCGCAGTCGCCCGGCCGGCAGCGCCGAAGATCGTCCAGATCGCGCTCGTCCAGCGCGAGCGCGCCGAAGTCGTCGACGGCGGGAGGACTCGAGACTTGTGCGATGAGCGACACGTAGCGGCTGCGGCGCAGCGCCCCTATGTCCGCGGTCCACGCAATCAGGCGCTCGGGCGGCACATGGATGCGGACCGCCGCGACCGCTCCAATCGCGCGGCCGCCCGCCGGCAGCACCTTGACCACCGTGTGTCCCGCGTCGAGCCGAACGCGATCGGCGGCGCTCATCGCGGGCGCAAACCGGCCCAGCGCGTCGAATGACGCGGTCACGCCGGCGAGCAGGGCCAGGGACAGCGCGCCGACGAGAACGGCCGGCATCCGTCTCCGATCAGCCGGCGTCGAGCGTCGCGCGGACCTGCGCCTGCCGGCGCTTCAGCTCTTCTCTCGCCAGGCTGACCGCGCGGATCATGCAGGCGCGGCCCGCGCGCGACAGGCCCTTCCACTCTTCTTCGGCCCGCCACGCGAGCCGGCGCCGCAGTTCCGCACCCGACGCCGGCGCCGACAGCATGCCGAGCGCGCACCCGGCGGCGCCCGCAATCAGCGTGACGCCCCCCAACGCGATGACGGCCTTCGTGCGTGACATGACGTCCTCCCTCGGTGGCTCAGCGCATGACGAACGCGTCGGGCAGCGCATCGATGACGATTTCCGCGTGATCGTCCCACAGCACGAGGGCGCCGCCGACGATCCGGTACGAGATGGCGGTCGGCACCGGCAGCAGCTGCTCGAGCAGCGGTTGCGGTACGTCCTGGAGGGCCCAGTCAGGGACCGGTTCGTTGACGACGAGATCGACCACGCCTTCGCCACCGCCGTCGGCGAGCCCTTCGATATCCACGTGATGAATCGCGCGGGCGACCGCCTCGCGGAAGAAGCCGTCGACCGGCGGTGCGAAGATATGATCCTGCGCCGCGCGGGCGCGCGCGGTCCGGATCGCGGACGCCAAGTAGCGCCGCGTGAGCAGGAGCGACCACGCGTCGCGGCGTGTGTCGAACGAGGGTAACGGCTCTTCGAGCCGCGCGCGAAGCCGCGCGTACCGCTCAACCCGTTCGGTGAAGATCCGCGCCGAAACTGCGGGGTCGCTCCCTGTCTGTACCGGCGCCGCTGCACCCACCGCCGTCGCGAGGAGCGCGGTCCACCCAAGCAACCCGATACCGACGGCTCGAGTGAATGCCATCCCGCGCTCCCGACGCGTACGTGCAGCGGCGTCCAGCGTCAGCTCAGCATCAAGCGTGCCAGTGGCGCGGAATGTGCACGCGCGGCGCGCATGACTCGAACGATTGGTGTGTTTGTGGCCGTCGCCACGCTCGGAGCCGCGCTTTCAGCCGACGGTCAGGATTCCCCGCAAAGCCCGGCGTCGGTCAAGGAGGTGATGACCTCCATGACAATTCCCGCATCCGACGTGGTATTTGACGCAGCCTCGAGCCCGCCCGACACCGACGCCAAGTGGGCGGCGCTCCGCAAAGCGGCCGACACGCTCGCCGCGTCCGGGCGGCTTCTCGGCAGCCCGCGCCTCGCACGCGACGCCACCACCTGGATGGAAATGGCGCGCGCGCTGGTGACCCAGGCCGAAGCGGTGCTGCAGATCGTGGACGCGCGATCGCGCGACCGCCTGGAGCGGGCGAGCGACGAGGTCTACCAGACGTGCGAGACGTGCCACGAGAAGTACCTGCAGCCGTGAACTATTTCGCGCGGCTGGGGGTTCCTCCGCAGGCGAACCGGCCCCCTCGCACCCCTCGCACGTCGCACCATCGGACGCACCGTCGCACTCTCGTCACATCGCACCGTTCTTCCTCTTGGCCCGCAATCTGCACTGCGCTTCGGCACGGACCTTGATGCGCGACACGCGCTGGAGGAGTGCGATGGCTGAACGAAGCGAACGCGACACGCTCCACCACCTGATCGATCTGTGCAGGGACGGGGAGCGCGGATTCCGCGCGGCGGCGGACCAGGTGGGCGACCCCACGTTGAAGGCGCTGTTCACGGACCTGGCGACCGAGCGGAAGCGGTTCGCCGAGGCGCTGCTGCCGCACCTGCAGCGGCTCGGGGCGCCCCCCGACGCCGAGGGCACCAACGTCGGCGCGCTGCACCGTCGCTGGATGGCGCTCAAGGGGCTCGTGCCCGGCCGCCACGACCATCACATCGTCGGCGAGGCGCAGCGCGGAGAACAGGTCGCGCTCGATGCCTACGAGGATGCGCTCAACGGCATGCTGCCGCCGACGGTCGTGGAGATCGTCGAAGCGCAGCGCGACGCGATCCTGCACGACGTCGATCGGATGCGCACCATCGACATGGGCTACTCGGTCGCCGAATAGCGGAGGCGCCGGTGCGGACCGATACGTCGTATCTCGGTCTCCGTCTGCCGCATCCGTTCGTGGCGGGGGCGTCCCCCTTCGGCCATCACCTCGACACGGTACGCCGTCTCGAGGACGCCGGATGCGCGGCGATCGTGCTGCACTCGCTGTTCGAGGAGCAGATTACGGCGTCGCGGCGGGGACGGCTCCGACACGCGGCCGGGACAGCCGACGCGCCGGCGCCTCCGTCCGGCGCGTTTCCCGCGGCGGACGACTATCCACTCGGTCCCGACGCCTACGCCGATCATGTCCGCCGGGTGAAGGAGGCGGTCGGCATTCCCGTCATCGGATCGCTGAATGGCACCTCGCCGGAGTCATGGCTCATGTTCGCGCGCGTCATCGAGCAGGCCGGCGCGGACGCGCTCGAGCTGAATCTGTACGAGGTCGTGTCCGATGTGCACGCGTCGGCGGCGGAGGTCGAGGACGGCCTGGTCGGCCTCGTCCGGGAGGTCAAGCGTCTGGTGCGGATTCCCGTCGCGGTGAAGACACTGCCGTTCTTCACGTCGTTCGGGCACCTGGCGCGCCGGTTCGACGAGGCTGGCGCCGACGGTCTCGTGCTCTTCAACCGCTTCTATCAGACCGACATCGACATCGCCAGCATGCGGGTCGCGCCGCGCGTCGAGCTGTCGACCGCGGGCGAGCTCCTGCTGCGGCTGCACTGGCTGGCGATCCTGTATGGCCGCGTCCGGCCGTCGCTGGCCGTCACGGGCGGCATCGACCAGCCGGAGGACGGGATCAAGGCGATCCTGTCTGGCGCCGACGTCGTGCAGATGGTGTCGGCGCTGCTCCGCTACGGATCGAAGTACGCGCAGGTGATGCGGCAGGGCCTCGAGGAGTGGATGGAGAGGCACGAGCTGAGCACGATCGACGACGTGCGCGGCGCGGCGAGCCTGCATCGCGTCTCGGACGCGGCCGCCACGGAGCGCGCCGGGTATATCCGTACGCTCCACAGCTGGGGGAGGACGACCGTCGATCCGCCGCTCATCGTGCATCGGTGGTAGCATCACGACGGGAGCGGATGATCAGGTACGTATCAGTCCTTGCGGCCGCCGCGGCCGTCACTGCGTTCGGATCACGATCGGCAGCCCAGGAAGGCTGTCCCGCCGATCCTGCGCTCTTTCACCCGTGCGCGCTCGCGCGCGCGACCTCGTTCGATCCTCCGCGGACGAGCGACGGTGTGCCGAATCTGCAGGGCTTCTGGCGCGGCGCCACGTACGCCACCGAGAACATCGAAGCGCATCCGAAGACGGCCGACGACAACGGCGGGCCGAGCCTGATCGTGGATCCGCGCGACGGCCGGGTCCCCTACCAGGGGTGGGCGGCCGGGCAGCGCGAGGAGAACGAGGCGAAGTACATCGATCCGAACGTGCCCTGCTTTCCGATGGGCGTGCCGAGGTCCGTTTATACGCCGACCAACATCCAGATCATCCAGACGCCCGGGTCCGTCGTCTTTCTCTTCGAGCGGGCGCATACGTACTGGATCGTGCCGACCGACGGGCGTCCCCACGTCGCGAGGGGCGTCCGTCTGTGGCAGGGCGATCAACGCGGGCGCTGGGAGGGCACGACGCTCGTGATCGACGTGACGGGCATCGACCCGCGGTCCTGGTTCGATCAGGCGGGCAACTTCTACTCCGACCGCGCGCACATCGTCTCACGGTTGACGCTGGTCGACCCCGACACCATTCACTACCAGGCGACGATCGACGACCCGCACGTCTACACGCGGCCGTGGACGATCGCGTTTCCGATCCGGCGCATTCGCGAACCGGGGTTCGAGTTGCTCGAGGAGGCGTGCTTCGAGGGCGAGCGGAACACCGATCCCCTGATCGAGCTCGGCTACCGGATTTATCCCGGCGTGTCGAACCGCTAATCTCAGGACATCAGGACTTCGCGAAGTAATCGATCACCGCGGCGGCCGCCTTCGGCCCCACGACGGCGCCGAGCTCTTCGCGCGTGGCGCGGCGAACGCCCGCCAGGCTGCCGAACGCGGTGAGGAGCGCGCGCCGGCGGCGCGGGCCGATGCCGCGCACGCCGTCGAGCTCGGACCGGAGGTCGCGCATCGTTCGCGCCTTGCGGTGGAACGTCACCGCGACGCGGTGCGCCTCGTCCCGGATGCGCTCGACGAGCAGCAGCGCGGGATCGCTGTGGGCCAGGGCGATCGGATCGGACCGGTCGCGCGTGAAGAGGAGCTCCTCGCGCTTCGCGATGCCGACCGCGACCAGGCTGCCCAGTCCGATCGATTCGAGCGCGTCGTAGGCGGCGGTCACCTGCCCCTTGCCGCCATCGACGAGAATCAGGTCGGGAAACGGGCCGCCCTCTTCCATGACCTTCCGGTAGCGGCGCTGCACGACTTCGTGCATGGCGGCGAAGTCATCGGGCGTGGTCCGGCTGAAGCCGGACCCCACGGAGGCGGGGATCGTGGTCCGGCTGAAGCCGGGCCCCACGGAGGCGGGGGGCGTGGTCCGGCTGAAGCCGGACCCCACGGACGCGGGGGGCGTGGTCCGGCTGAAGCCGGACCCCACGGAGGCGGGGGGCGTGGTCCGGCTGAAGCCGGACCCCACGGAGGCGGGGGGCGTGGTCCGGCTGAAGCCGGACCCCACGGACGCGGGGGGCGTGGGGTCCGGCTTCAGCCGGACCGATCGAACCCGGAACTTCCGGTATTCGGACTTCTTCATCCGTCCGTCTTCACAGACGACCATCGAGGCGACCGTCTCGCTCCCCTGAATCGTCGAGATGTCGAAGCAGTCGATCCGCCGCGGGATGGCCGGCAGGCCCAGCGCCGCGCGCAGCGTCTCGAGCGCCTCGAAGTGCGCGGCGGTGATCTCATTGAAGCGCGTGCGGTACGACAGCTCGGCGTTGCGCGTGGCCAGCTCGACGAGCGCGCGCCGGTCGCCCCGCCGCGGCACGGTGATGCGGACGCGCCGGCCGGCCCGCGCCGACAGCCACGGCTCGAGCGCCTCCGCCTCGTCGATCGCGAGGGGCAGCGTGATTTCCGCCGGCGGCACGCGATCCTCGTAGAACTGCTGGAGCGTCGCCTGCAGCACGTCGGCGTCGCGGTGGGTCACACCCGGTTCGACCGCCAGCTCCACACGCTCGACGACGCGGCCGCCGCGCATGGTGAAGACCTGGATGGCGCCGCCGCTCGGCCCGACCTTCAGCCCGAAGACATCGCGATCGCCGAGGCCGGGGGTGGCGACCTTCTGCTCGCGGTCGCGCAGCGTCTGCACCGTGCGCCGCGCGTCGCGCAGCTGCGCGGCTTCCTCGTAGCGCTCCGCCTCGGCGGCTTCCGTCATCCGCGCCTGCAGCACGTCGGCCAGCTCGCCCGTCCGTCCTTCCAACAGGAGCCGGGCATCGTCGACGGCGGCGGCGTAGCGCTCCTGGCCGCAGACCTCGGCGACGCACGGCGCGATGCAGCGCTTGATGTCGTACTCGAGGCACGGCCGGCCGCGCTGCCCGGTGATCACCTCGTTGCACGACCGGATCCCGAACAGCCGGTGGGCGAGCGCCATCGTCCGGCGCGCCAGCTTCGCGGGCAGGAACGGGCCGGCGTAGAAGTCGCCCCCTTTCTCCACGCGGCGCGCGACCAGGATGCGCGGAAACGCCTCGCTCGTCGTGAGCTGCAGATACGGGTAGTTCTTGTCGTCGCGCAGCAGGATGTTGAACTTCGGCCGGCGCTGCTTGATCAGGTTGTTCTCGAGCGCGAGCGCCTCCATGACCGAGTCGGTGACGATGACCTCCACCGCGGCGATCTCGTCGAGGAGGGCGTCGTGGCGGGGACTGAGCCCGGCCGCCCCCAGGTAGCTGCGCACCCGATCCCTGAGGGCGCGCGCCTTGCCGACGTAGATCGTCTCGCCGGCCGCGTTCCGCCACAGATAGACGCCCGGCTGTTCCGGCAGCCGCGCGATCCGCTCCTTGAGGTCATGGATCGGCATGAACTACTATGTCCGCGAACTCGCGCGGACGGAAACCCTTCATTATACCAACCCCATGACGTTCACCGGCCTGGTGGGAACCGTCTGCATGTTCCCGCTGCGTGCGATCATCGCGGCCAGCGTCGCGCTCGGCATTCATCCGAACGTCCTGACGCTCATTGGCGTGCTGGTGAACGTGGCGGCGGCGGCCGCGCTGGCGGTCGACCGGTTCGTGCCGGCGGGGGTCATCATGATCGTCGCCAACATCTTCGACTTCATCGACGGCAAGGTGGCGCACCAGACGAACACGGTGTCGCGCTTCGGCGCCTTCTGGGATTCGACGCTCGACCGGTTCTCGGACATCGCGCTCTTCCTCGGGCTCATCTACCTCTACGCCGACATGCGGCGGACCGATTACGTCATGGTCGCCGCGCTGGCCATGATGTTCTCGATCATGACGAGCTACGCCCGGGCGCGCGCGGAGTCGCTCATCGAGAAGTGCAAGGTCGGCTTCATGGAGCGCCCGGAGCGGATCGTCCTCTTCATGATCGGCGCGTTCACGGACCGCATGGCGGCGGTCCTCTGGGTCATCCTCATCCTCTCGATCGTGGCGGTGATCAACCGGATTCACTATACGTACCTCGTGCTCAACGACCGCCCGATGCCGGCGGGCGGCAACGCGGCGACGCAGGTGTTCTGGCGCGCCTTGTTCTGGCGGGACGAGCGGACGACGCTGCCCTACGACGGGTGGGTGATGGCGATCCTGGCGTTCGTGTGGCTGACGCCGCCCGACTGGCTTCGCGATCCGACGGCAGCCGGCCTGGGCCTCTGGGCGTGGCTGCCGTGAGCTAGGTGCGGCTCTTCAGATCCGCTTCCTGCGGCATCGCCCCCGCTTCCTGCGGCGCCTGTGTCTGACGCCGTTCGGCCAGCGGGAACCACACGCGGAATCGGGATCCTCTGCCCGTGGCGCTCTCCACCTGGAGTGCTCCCCGATGGGCGTGCACGATGCCCTGGACCGCCGCCAGCCCGAGCCCACGCCCGGTCGGATTGGACGAGAAGAACGGCTGGAAGATGCGCGCCAGCGTCGCCTCGTCCATTCCCCGTCCGTTGTCGATCACCTCGAGGAAGGCGTACCGGCCCGGCGCGGCATCGTCCGCGCAGTCGATCAGGGCCAGCCGGGCCCCGGTGAGATCCTCGACGCCCGTCGTCACCTCAATCGCACCGGTGCGATCGTCGACCGCGTCGATGGCGTTGACGATCAGGTTCATCACGACCTGCCGAACCTGGGTCGGATCCGCGTCGATCGGCGCCCGCTCTCCTGCGTAGCGAAGCGTGAGATCGCGTGCGGCGGAGACACGCAGCAATTCGACCATCTCCTTCACGAGCTCGTCGAGATCGAGCTGTTCCATCGAGCCGTGGCGTTCCCCGGTGCAGGCGAGCAGCGTGTCCACGAGGTCGGCCGCACGCTGCGCGGAAAGCAGGATGGCGCCGACGTTCTCGCCCATGTCGCTCGACGGCGAGACCTTCAGCGTGAGCAGGTCGGCGTTCCCGACGATGCCGGCCAGCAGGTTGTTGAAGTGGTGGGCCACGCCGCTCGCGAGGATGCTCAGGCTCTCGCGCTTCTGCTGATCCTGCACCCGCGCCTCGAGCCTGGCGCGATCGGCCTCTGCGCGCAGCCGTTCCGAAATGTCCCGCACCACGACGACCCAGGCCGCCGAGCGCCGGCTGCGCCGCCGCACGCGAAGAACCCGGACGTCGAAGTACTCTTTCTCCCCACCGTCGGCATCTCGCACGAGCGTCGTCGACCAGTCCCGCACGGCATCCGTCGGCAGGTCGCGCAGGAGCGGCACGAGCTCGCCGACAGGCCGGCCGATCCAGGTGCCAGGGTCGCCCGCCAGCGTGCGGGCCGCCGCGTTCATGTCGAGGATGCGCCGCGACCCGTCCAGCACGATCACGGCGTCGCTGAGGCTTTCGACCACGGCATCGCGCGCGACCGGCACGAGATCGAACAGGTGATCGCGCGATAGAGCGCCCACGCGAACAGGAGGCCCGAGACCGTGAACGCCACCGGCGTCAGATCCAAGCCGGGGACCGTCGCTTGCGAGATGTACAGGACGTTGCCCGTCAGCGGACAGACCGCCGCGACGATCAGCGCGAGCCATTGGCCGCGGAACGGCGCCGGGGTGTAGAGCAGCGCGAGAATGAACTGCGTCGTGCCTTCGAGCACGAGGAGGTAGTTGTACGCGGCGGCAACCCAGAAGGCCCACCCGTGCTCGTAGACGGTCAGGCCGCTGGCGTCGAGCCGCACGGCGGGCCAGATGGCGCGGTGCCACTCGTTGGTGGCCACCGCCAAGACCGTCAGGACCGGCACGATCCAGACGGCGATGCGCACCGAGCGGCGGCAGGTCCAGCGGGCGTCGGCGTACTCCCCGGCGAAGAGCAGCCACAGCGGAGGGACGCTCGCGATCCCCACGTATTGCACTTTCGCCCACCAGATCTTGGCGGCGAGCGAGCCGGCCAGCGCGTGAAACCCGCTCGTGGCGCACCAGACGGCCACCGCCAGCATCAGGAGGAGAAACGGTCCCTTCCCCGGCGCGGATCGGCGGCGTCCTGTGAACGCCGCGATCGACAGCGCGAGCGCCGCACTCAGAAAGAGGACGCCAGCAAGAAGGGTCACGCGGATGGGTTATCGCGTCGGCGGGGGCGGCGCGCTCTTCAGCAGGTACTTGTCAGGGTCGCTCATGCCCTCGAAGCACGCGCTCTCCCACATCTCTTCGTTGGGCCGGCGCCGTTCGGCCACGCGCATGGTCCACGGGCGCGTGAAGACCGTGGGATCGGTAATCGTCGCCTCGTAGACGAAGTTGTCGGCGTCGGTCCACGTGAGGCGCTCGACGATCTGCGCGTGCTCGCTGTAGAAGTCGCCGATGTAGGTGAGCCGGTGCCCCTTGACGTTCCTCGTGTCGATGACGAGCGTGTTCCCCTCCCAGCGGCCGCGACTGTCGCCCATGTAGAACTTCACGTTCGGCGCCACGTGCGGCCGGCCGTCCAGTGGAATCACGCGATACGCATGATAGGTGTCCCACACGAGCACGACCTGACCGGGGGTCTGAAAGATCCGCAGCGAGGGTATGCCGGTAAACAGCCGCGGCACGCCCGACAGCATGCAGCGATGCTGCGTGTCGATGTGCTCCGGACGCGTCGGATAGGCGTAGTAGTGGTTCTGCTGCTTCTGCAGCGCCGCGGCCCACGGGAGATAGGGCGGCTTGCCGTCGGGCGGATCGACGATCCGGCTCGGCAGCGGCTTGATCGTCTTGTCGAAGTCGGCCGCCTGCGGCACCGGGTTCGTGAGCGACAGGGACCCCCCGTTGATCGGGCCCCAGACGCCCTGCACGTTCGGCTGCCCGTCCGCCAGAGGCTCGAGCGGCTTGACCGTCGCGTTCTGGCCGTAGGCGGGCGCCGTCACCACCGCGACCAGTATCACGCCGGCAATCCCGATCGACCGTCGCGTGCTCATTGCGGAGTCCTCATCTCGGGATACGGATAGTACTTCTCATAGTCGAACGCGTAGCACTCGTAGTCGTAGAGCTGCGCGGTCGGCTCCTTGCGGCGGTACAGGATCACCCGCATGTCCCACGGCCGCGTGAACACCTTCGGATCCTCGACCCGGACGTCGTACTGGAGGTGATCCGCGTCGAGGTACGTGAAGCGCTCGACCAGATGCAGCGCCTCGCTGTGGAAGTTCCCCGCGTTGTCGAACCACGTCTGGTCGTTGAAGTGCACGACGTCGACCACCAGCGAGTCGCCGTCCCACTTCGCGCGGGAGTCGCCCAGCCACCACTCGATCGGCCCTTCCGGATGCTGGCCGGAGAGGAACACGAACCGCACGGCGTGCACGAACTCGAAGAGCATCATCAGCTCGTTCGGCGTCTGCACGATCTGAAACGGGTGCGGCATGTACAGGAGCCGGGGGATCCCTGGCAGGTAACATCTCGCGACCGGGTCGTCGGTCGCCCGCCGGCCCTCGTTCTGCTTCTTCCGCGCGAGCGCGGCCGGCTGATACGGGAGCTCGTTCCCGACGACGATACCCGGCCCGCCCGGGATGCCCTTCTGCGCGGCGTGGTCCTGGATGTCCCACGACGCGGTCGTCAGCGTCTGCCAGATTCCGGAGAAATCGGGCTTGCCGTCAGGCGTGCGCGGGATGGCGGACTGCGCCGTGGCGGGCGCTCCGCGGGCCAGCAGGACGACGACAACCGCCAGGACCGGACAGGACGACCTCAACCGCATGCGGCATAGCGTATCACCCGGCAGCGGCTTTCCTGACGGGATTTGCCTTTGACCCCTTGACCCTTGACTGACTTGCGCGCCTCCGCCATCGCCGCCTTGGCGGGTTTCTTCTTCTCTTTGCTGACCGAGTCGAGACTGCGGCGGAGCGCCTCCATCAGGTCGACGACCTTCTGCGGCTCCTGCACCTCGGGCGCGACGACGTCCTCACCGGCGATCTTCGCGTCGATGATCTTCCGCAGGCCCTCGGTGTACTCGTCCTTGTAATCCTTCAGATTCAGCTCGGCGTCGAAGGTGGCGATCACCTGCCTGGCGAGCTTCATCTCCTCGGGCCTGACCTTTCCCGGCACCGCGCCGAGCTCCTCGATCTGGTCGATGCTGCGGATCTCGGCGTCGTGGTGCAGCGTGTACATGACGAGCCCCTTCTTCTGGGGCTTCACCGCCACGAGATACTCGCGGCCGTAGAGCGCCACCTTGCCGATGCCGGCCTTCCCCGCCATGCCGTCGCGCATCACGGCGAACGCCTCGGCCGCCATCGGACCGTCCGGCGCCAGGTAGTACGCGCGATCGACGTAGATCGGATCGATCTCGGCCGCGTCGGCGAACTGCACGAGGTTGATGACGCGCGTCGATTCGACGCGCACCTTCTGGACGTCCTCGTCGCTGACGAGGACGTAGCGCCCCTTCTCGAACTCGTAGCCCTTGGCGAGCTCGGTGTTGGGCACCTCGCGCTCGCACGTCGGGCACCACCGCTTCTGCTGGATGCGCGTCTGGCACCCGGCGTGGAGCTGGTTGAACGAGAGCGTCGCCGCCGATTCGGTCGCCGGAAAGACCTTGACCGGGATGTTGACGAGGCTGACCTTCAGGAACCCTTTCCACGTCGGGCGCGCTGGCATGCCCGGATTATCGGCTATTTATCCGCGGAAAGTAGGGCGGGGCCGCTCGGCGACGGACACGGCGGCCCCGGCGGCTCAGACCGCGTCGCGGTCGTCGCGGCTGCCGAGCTCCAGCCCGGCGCCGCCGATGTGGATGTCCTGCGCCTGGACCTTGTCGCGCAGGAGCCGGCGCGCCTGGCCGTAGAGGGGCCCCGGCACCTGCAGCCGGCGGGCGGTCGCCGTGACGTGCGAGATCAGGATCAGCGTGACCGTGTCGTCCTCGCGCCACGAGACGGCGGAAATCCGGCCCCACGGCAGGAACCCGCTGTCCGACCAGACGCCGTCGCGGTAGAAGCCGCGCGCGATCGTCGTACTGAGCGGCACGGCGTAGCCGAAGTACAGGAACATCATGATCTCGCCGAAGAGCTCGTGCGGCGCGCGGCCGAGCGCGAAGATCTTGATGACGACGAGGAGGCCGAGCACGGCGCCCAGGGCGAGAGCGAACCCATAGTGCCTGGGCTTCGGGGCCTGCCAGATGAGCAGCGCCGACGCCTTCCGCAGGCGGTAGACGACGAGGTCCGCCGTCACCTTGAGGTTGGCCGCGAAGAACCCGATGCCGAAGACGAACAGGATCGACCCCAGCACATCCGGCGGCACGGGATCAGGGTAGCAGGAACGCCGGGTCCGCGGCGCCTGGTCCACGCGCGCCGCGGCACCCGGCCACCGTCGCCCGGCGCGCCGCCTACGTCTTTGGCTGCGTAGGGCGGGTGCCGTCGAGCGGGAGGGACGCGTGCGAGGCGGACCCGCCGGCCAGCGTCGGATCGAAGCACCGCCGGCAGCGCGCCTCGTACGTCCCCTGCGTGCCCAGCAGCACGCGATCCGCGCTCGCGACCAGACGCTGCGTGTGGTTGGCGGGATTCCCGCAGACCATGCAGATGGCCAGCGTCTTGGTGATGTACTCGGCAATCGCCAGCAACTGCGGCATCGGCTCGAAGGGCTTCCCCAGGTAGTCCTGGTCGAGCCCGGCGACGATGACGCGCTTGCCCTTGTTCGCCAGCGTATTGCACACGAGCGGCAGCTCGGGGTCGAAGAACTGCCCTTCGTCGATGCCGACCACTTCGGTCTCGTCCTCGACCTGTTCGAGCAGCGCCCGCGCCGTCGTCACCGCCGACGACGGGATCCGCATCTCGCTGTGCGAGACGATGGCGTCGGCCGCGTAGCGGGTGTCGAGCGCGGGCTTGAAGATCTGGACTTTCTGGCGGGCGATCTGGGCGCGGCGCAGCCGGCGGATCAGCTCTTCGCTCTTGCCGCTGAACATGCTGCCGACGATCACCTCGATCCAACCCTGACTGATCGGATAGAGCACTACGTCCATAGGCGTTGGGCCCTGGGCTTCAGGCGGTGGTCACGCCCGCGACTGGTACTCGCCCGTCTCGGTACTGACGCGAATCATGTCGCCCGCGTTGACGAACGGCGGCACCTGGACGACGAGGCCGGTCTCGAGCGTGGCCGGCTTGACCTGGGAACTCGCCGTCGCCCCCTTGATGCCCGGCGCGGTGTCGAGCACCTTGAGGTCGACCGTCTGCGGCAGCTCGATGCCGACCGGCTCGCTCCCGTAGAACTCCACCTCGATGGTCATGTCCGGCTTCAGGAAGTTCACCGAGTCACCGAGGGCTTCGCTCGAGATGTGGACCTGATCGTAGGTGCTCGTGTCCATGAAGTAGTAGTCGTCGCCGTCCTTGTAGAGGTACTGCATCTCGCGTTCGTCGAGCGTGGCCCGCTCGACCGAGTCCTCGGAGCGGAGCTTCTGATCGGCGAGCGCCCCGTTGCGGATGTTCCGGAGCTTCACGCGGACGAAGCCGCGCAGGTTGCCGGGCGTCACATGCTGCAGGTCGACGACGCGGAACAGGTCGGCGTCCATCTTGATCAGCATGCCCTTCTTGAGCCGTGTCGCCTGTATCGATGCCATGGTCGTCAATAGATCCCATCGATGCTACCATCAGAACGTGGCGTTCGCGCGCTGGGATCCGGTCCGCGATCTGCTGGCGATTCAGCAGCGGCTCGATCCGTTCGCGCCGGGCCCAGCCGGCTGGGCCCCCGCCGTCGATCTCCAGGAAACCGCCGAGGACTACGTGCTGACCGCCGAGCTCCCGGGGGTCGCGCGGGAGGACATCGACATCCAGCTTCGCGAGGACCGTCTGACGCTCTCGGGCGTCCGCCGCGACCGGGGGGTGCCGTGCGAGCAGTACCATCGCCTCGAGCGCGGCCACGGCGCGTTCAGCCGCACGTTCCAGCTCCCCGTCCCCGTCGACGCCGACCAGGTCGTCGCCGACCTGCGCGACGGTATCCTGACGGTCACGTGTCCCAAGGCGCGCGACGGCTCGACGCGCCGTATCGACGTGCTGTAGGCCGATGCGCCCGCGACGGCTGATCCTGGCGCTGCTGCTCCTGGCGTGCGGGTTTGCCGCGGGTCTGGTCATCACCGGGCGGTTCCGGCAGGCCGGCGACGCGCGCGCGCAGCAGACGCCGCCGGTCACCGCACCGGCCCCGGCCGGCGGCGCGGCCACCCTCCCCGATTTCACGCGCATCGCCGAACGCACGGTCCCGGCCGTCGTCAACATCTCCTCGCTGCAGGTCGTGCGGCGGCAGAACTCGCCGTTCGCCAACGACCCGTTCTTCCAGTACTTCTTCGGCGACCCCGACGACGTCTTCGGCCCGCGACGCGATGTGGAGCGCAGCCTCGGCTCGGGCGTCATCGTCAGCAGCGACGGGCTCGTGCTCACCAACAATCATGTCGTGACGGGCGAATCGGGGCGCATGTCGCTGCGGCAGCTCCCCGCGGTGTCGGTGGCGCTCGCCGACAAGCGGGAGATGGAAGCGACGATCGTCGGGATCGATCCGGCCACCGACCTGGCGCTGCTGCGGATTCCGGCGACGGGCCTGCCGACGATGCCCTGGGGGGATTCGAGCCGGCTGCGCGTCGCCGAGTGGGTCCTCGCGATCGGGAATCCCTTCCAGCTCAATCAGACGGTGACGCTCGGGATCGTCTCCGCGCTCGGCCGGACCAACGTCGGCATCTCCACGTACGAGGACTTCATCCAGACCGACGCGGCGATCAACCCGGGCAACTCGGGCGGCGCGCTGGTGAGCGCGCGCGGCGAGCTCGTGGGCATCAACACCGCGATCTTCAGCCAGAGCGGGGGCTACCAGGGGATCGGCTTTGCGGTGCCGAGCAATCTCGCGCGGCGCGTGGTCGCCGACCTGACCCAGTACGGCGAGGTGCGGCGCGGGTCGATCGGGTACGTCGAGATTGCGCCGCTCTCGACGCTCATGGCCGAGCAGCTCGGCGTGGCCGACGCGCGCGGCGTGCTGGTGCAGGCGATGCGCCGCGACTCGTCGGCGTACGGCGCGGGGCTGCGGCCCGGGGACGTCATCGTGAGCTTCAACGGCGCCGCCGTCGCCGACAGCGGACAGCTCTCGCGGCTGATCCAGGACGCGCGCATCGGCAGCACGGCGACGATGACCGTCGTCCGCGAGGGTCGGCGGATCGAGTTGAAGCTCCCGATCCGCGCGCAGTAAGTCTTGGCCGCTCCCTTCATCGCCACCGCGCTGCGCATCCTGGCGCTGGTCGTCGCGGCGTACGTCCTGATTCGGATCGGGAAGGCCGCCGCGCGGCGGCTCGAGCGCGAGATGAGCCGGGGCGCCGGCCTCGACGTCATCGAGCGGACCAAGCGCGTCCAGACGCTCAGCCGCATCCTGCAGAGGTCGCTCTCGATCGTGGTCGCCGGAATGGCCCTCCTGATGGTGCTCGGCGAGCTCGACATCGATGTCACGCCCGTCCTCACGGGGGCCGGCATCGCGGGGCTGGCGATCGGCTTCGGCGCCCAGACGCTCGTGCGCGACGTGATCTCCGGCTTCTTCCTCATCCTCGAGGACCAGGTGCGCGTCGGCGACGCCGCCGTCGTCAACGGCCAGGCCGGGCTCGTCGAGCAGGTCAACCTGCGGACGATCGTGCTGCGCGACGAGGCGGGCACCGTCCACATCGTCCCCAACGGCGAGGTGAAGACCCTCGCCAACATGTCGAAGGAGTTCTCGTACTACGTGGTGACCATCGGCCTCGGCTACGACGAGGAGGTCGACCGCGCGATCGAGGCGATGCGCGACGCGGGGGCGCTGCTGATGGACGATCCGGCGTTCCGGCCGCACATCCTCGAACCGCTCGAGGTGTTCGGCATCGACGCCTTCGAGCCGGGGCAGCTCGTGGTCAAAGGCCGCATCAAGACCGTGCCGCAGAAGCAGTGGCTCGTCGGACGCGAGCTGCGGAAGCGCATCGCGCGGCTCTTCGCCGAGCGCGGCATTCAGATGGCGAAGCCGTTTGTGACGCTCCGGACGGAACGCGACTAGCGCGTCGCCGGGAGTTGGCGGCCCGTCGCCAGTGCGGCGCCGGTCACCTGGCGACCACTCGCGGCTGTTCGACGTTTCCGGACTTCACCGGCCGATCGCAAACTGAGGAGTCGTCTCTCGCGCAGGTCGGCCCACGCCGAGGTCGGATATCCGCCCGATCAACCCTTGGCGACCAGGCAGGAGTAATTCTGTGGCGGCTGACCACGTCTTCAGGGCGGTCCGCGCCTGTTGTAGTGGTATGGATTATTCTGAATGGTGAGGACTTTCCTCGATTCGTGACCGCGTATCCGGGAGCAAGATCATGACCGCACTCTTCCATGAACTCGACACGGTCGTCCTCGTCAGGGATCTGCCCGCTGCTGGGCTTCGGAGCGGAGATCTTGGCGCGGTCGTCATGGTGTACGGAAATGAAGCGGTGGAAGTGGAATTCGTAACAGCTTCCGGGCGTACGCAGGCTCTTCTGACGCTGCCAGTGAACGACCTTCGGCCGGTGCGCGACGACGACCTGCTCGCGGTGCGAACGTCTCCGCCCGTTCGAGGCGCGGCATAACGAATAAACGAATAAGGGATTGTGTCGCGCGAAGCCGCGACACAATCCTGGAACGACAGAACGACAGAAGAGCACATCGGAATCGATAGGATTCCCGCTTGGCGATGAAGGCCAGCGTCTACATCGAAACAACGATCGTGAGCTACCTGCTCGCGGAACCGACCAAAGATCTCGTTCAAGCCGCGCACCAGCGAGTCACCCGGGAATGGTGGGCGACGCGCGACCGGTTCGATCTCTTTGTCTCGGCGGCGGTTGTAGCTGAAGCGCGGCGCGGCGATATCGCGGCCGCGACTCGTCGACTGGACGCGCTCAGCGGAATCCCGCAGTTGTCGGCCGACCCGCGCGTGGACGGGCTCGTACAGGCCCTCCTGCACGGTGGAGCGCTGCCGAAGCGCGCGCGAGTCGATGCCATCCATGTCGCCGTCGCGGCGGTCAACGGCGTCGACTATCTGCTGACGTGGAATCTTCGGCACCTCGCCAACGCCGCGATTCGTGGGAAGATCGAGGAGGCATGTCGGAAGGCCGGGCTGGTGCCTCCGATCATCTGTACGCCAGAAGAATTGATGGAGCCGACGTCATGACCACTCGCCGAGACCCCATCGTCGAAGAGGTGCGGAAGCACCGCGAAGCGATAGCGCGTGAGCACGGGAATCGGCTCGGCGCCATCATCGCCGCGCTTCGGCGCGAGGAAGCCTCGTGGCCCGCTGGCACTGTCTCGCGCCCGTCGAAGGCCATCGTCACGCGAGGATCGCGACCGAAGTCTCCGTCAACCCGGCAGCCCAACAAGCGGCTGCACCGGACAGCCGCGCGTCACGTGCGCTGAGCGGCTGCCGGTGAGCCGCAGGCGTCTGGGCTGACACGACATCGAAAACACGACAATCGCGGCTGAACGAACACCAGAATCAGAACGGGGTCGACCCGCCGACGCGCTGCCGCCGAAGGGAGGCCGTGCTTCACCAGCCTGCCCAGCCGGGACGTGCTATCCTCCGGCTCGTGCGCCCTGTCGATGCACTCTATGAGAACGGCCTTCTCCGACCAGTATCCCCGTTGCCGCTACGATCGGGCGAGCGTGTTGCTCTCATCGTCGTTCGACGGCCGGACTCCAGCCGCTGGGATTTCGGCCGTCTGGCCACTCATGCCGACGACGACCTCGCCTTGGCGGAAGCCGGACTCGACGAGTGGGCCGCCGCCCTTGATCGCGAGGACCGGGGGTGAAGCGGGGCGAGATCTGGTGGGCCGATCTTGGGGCTTACCGGGCGCGTGAACAAACAGGTCGACGTCCCGTCATCGTGTGGCAGAGTGACACGTTGACCCGGCTGCTCCAATCCGTTCTGGTTGTTCCGCTGACGACGAGTCTCGACCGGGCAAAGCTGGCGGGCACTGCCCTCATTTCCGCATCCGACGATGGCCTGCCCGCCGATTCCGTGGCCTTGGCATTTCAAATGCGCGCGATTCCCAAGGCGTGCCTCAAGACGAGGATTCGTTCGCTGTCCGTCGAGGAACTCGCGGAACTGGACTTGGCGACCGACGAAGCGGTTGGCCGAGTCGAGCCGCAAACCGAATCGGAATAGTCGAGACCGGCAGCCCAACATGGCCTGCAGCCGACGGCGGCTGGTGGAATCATCAGCCGCCGCGGCTGAAGCCAGACGTTGATAGATACCGATGCAGCCCGTACCCGCACGGCCCGGCCTCATAGGCGAACGTTCACACCGGAGGTCAGCGTGTCTTTTACCCGAGGCCTCATTCTGTCTGGGCCGACAGCGCTCCGGGGATCGGGGTCATGTCGTGAGGCAACAGTGAGTACGCTGGAGCCACAGCAACTCCCCAGGCTATTTCTCCAGGCTATGAATTCTGGCGATGTTGATGCCGTCGTTGCACTCCACGAGACAGAGGGTGTCATTGCGGTAAACGGCAATCAGATCTTTATGCCGTGTTACGAAGCGAGACCTCGCTCCACAGCCGGTGTTGATGAATCGCTGGACCGCCCTCGGCCGTTGAGTCGCTGCCTACGGCGTGGCGTCGAGCCGACCCGCGCGGCGTCAGGATAGATGATCGAGAGCCGGTACCCCGGCTGATGCGCATCCGGTGGACAACGCCGGCCGCGCGCGACCTGACAGGCATCTCGGACTACTTCGCGTCGAGGCCCCGCGCGACCGAAACGGCTACCACCTACCATCTACCATCTACCAGCTACCGCCTACTACCTACCGGCCAGGCTACACCCCGTGTCCGTAGCCGCGCTCGTGGAGCGCATGCGCCACGGCTGACGGCGTGTCGAAGGGATCGACCGGCCCGTGCGCCGCCGGCTGCGCCGTGCGGAGACCGCTGACGACGGCCAGGATGTCGTGGTCGGTGAGGATCTTCCGATCGTCGGCGATGGCCATCAGCGCCCGGTAGACCTCGACGAGCTCCGCGCCCTCGACCTCCAGCCCGAGATCCTTGCACCGCTTCTGCACCGCGTGACGGCCCGAGTGCTTGCCCAGCACGAGCGGGTTCCACGGCGCGCCGACGTCCTCGGCGCGCATGATCTCGTAGGTGCGGCGGTCCTTCAGGATGCCGTCCTGGTGGATGCCCGCTTCATGCGCAAAGGCGTTCCGGCCGACGACGGCCTTGTTGACCTGCACCGGCTGACCCGACAAACGGGTCAGCAACTCGCTCGACGGGTAGATCTCCTTGTGCGCGATGCCGACCGTGTAGGCGTACCGGTCCGGGCGCACGTGGAACGCCATCACGATCTCCTCGAGCGCGGCGTTGCCGGCGCGCTCGCCGATCCCGTTCACCGTGCACTCCACCTGCCGCGCGCCCCCCTGGACCGCCGCGATGGAATTGGCGACCGCGAGCCCCAGATCGTCATGGCAGTGCGTGCTGAGGGTGACCGTCTCCGCGCTGGGCACCCGCGTGCGAATCGTCGTGAAGAACTCCCGCGTCTCATCGGGCGTGCCGATGCCCACGGTATCGGGCAGATTGATCGTCGTCGCCCCTGCCGCAATCACCGCCTCGACGACACGGCAGAGGAAATCGAGATCGCTGCGGGTCGCGTCTTCGGCCGAAAACTGGACGTCGTCGGTGTGCTGGCGCGCAAAGCGCACCGAGTCGACCGCCGTCTCGAGACACTGTTCGCGGCTCATGCGGAGCTTCGCCTGGAGATGCAGGTCGGAGGTCGCGATGAACGTATGGATGCGGCCCCGCGCGGCCGGCTCGAGCGACCAGGCGGCCTTCTCGAGGTCGGCGCGGTGGCAGCGCGCGAGCGCGGCAATGACGGGCCGGCGGACCTCCTGCGCGACCCGGCGCACCGATTCGGCGTCGGCCGGCGACGCGATCGGGAACCCGGCCTCGATGACGTCGACGCCGAGCTGGTCGAGCTGCCGCGCCAGCTGCAGCTTCTCGCCGACGCGCAGGGAAAACCCCGGCGCCTGCTCGCCATCGCGCAGCGTCGTGTCGAAGACCGTCACTCGTTGATCGCTCATCACGCTAACTCCCAACCTCCAACTCCCACATCCCCAAAACCCCCAAGTGCTTGGAGGTCTGGCGGTTGGGAGTTGGGATGACCCGACCAGTCCTGCCAGTAGACGCGACCGCCTGTGATAAAGTCAAACTGATAATTATTCTGTTTGGATTACCGGCTCTTATAAGCCAATCGTGGAGCTGACCGAGCTGCGGGTGTTCTTGAAAGTCGCCTCCGAGCGCAGCTTTTCGCGCGCGGCGATGAAGCTCCATCGAACGCAGCCGGCGGTCAGCCAGGCGGTCCGGCGGCTCGAGGACGGCATCGGGGAACGGCTCTTCGACCGCACCACCAAGGACGCCACCCTCACCGAAGCCGGACGCCTCCTGCGCGACTATGCCGAACGGCTGCTCCGGCTCTCGGAGGAGGCGGAGATCGCGGTGAAGGACCTGCGCGATCTGCGCCGCGGCCGCGTGCTCGTCGGCGCCAACGAGGCCTCGGTCCACGTCGTGCTGCCGCTGATTCAGCGCTTCCGCGCCACGCATCCGCTCGTGCACGTCGACGTGCGCCGGATCCCCGCGCGGCAGATCGGCGCCGAGGTCGCCCAGGGCAGCCTCGACTTCGGGGTGCTGACGTTCCCGCCAGCCGAGCATCGGCTGGGCTCCGTCGTGCTCGGGCAGGATGAGCTCGTGATGCTCGTGCATCCTTCCCATCCGCTCGCGGGCACGCGGGAGGTGACGCTCGCCGAGTGCGGCCGGCAGACGCTCATCGCGCACAACGATCCGTCGCACGTGCGCGACCGGGTGCTGCGGCTCTTCGAGCAGCACCACATCCCGGCCAACATCCTCGTATCGCTGCCGAGCCTCGAGGGCATCAAGCGCGCCGTGGCGATGCAGATGGGCGTGGCGCTGCTGCCGAGGCGCTGCGCCGAGTCCGAGATCGCGCGCGGCGAGCTCGTCGCCCTGACGATGCCGGAGATCCGGCTGCGGCGGCAGGTACGGCTCATCTACCGCAGGGGCGGCGAGCGGTCCCACGCGGCGACGGCGTTTCTGTCCGCGGTGGAAGAGCGATCGGATCGCTTGGAGCGTTGACGCGCGTTTCACAAGTACGTGGTGTCCGGCGGTGGTCCGGCTGTGGTCCGGCTGTGGTCCGGCTAAAGCCGGACCCCACGTACGACTGGAAACATCGCTAGAACCCCACGACGTACGGCAGGCGCGCGGCGGCCTGGTCGACCTCGGCGTAGCGATCCAGCAGCATCCCGGTCGTGTCCCACGCGCCGGTCATGAGCGCGTCGCGGGCGTGGCCCGGCAGCGCAATCGCACAGCGGAAGCCGTTGTCCATGTCGCACGTGCGGGCGTCGAGGTCGATCCGCAGCCGTGCGTCCGGCCGCTCCTCGACCCGCGCCATGAGCTCGCGCATCTCGTCCGGCGCCGCCGTGACGCACGGCAGGCCGATCATCAGCGAGTTGCCGAAGAAGATCTCCGCGAACGACTCCCCGACGATGGCGCGGAACCCCGCCCGCTGCAGTCCCTGGGGCGCGTGCTCGCGCGACGAGCCGGACCCGAAGTTCCGGTTCACGAGCAGGATTGAGGCGCCCTGATGCCGCGGGTTGTCGAACGGGTGCACGGTGCCCGCGCGGTCGCCCGCGGCGGACCCGGCCCGCTCATCCTGGAACAGGTACTGCTCCAGGCCCTCGAACGTCACGGCGCGGAGATGGCGCGCGGGCATGATGCGATCGGTGTCGATATCGTCACCGCGCATCGGAATCGCCGTTCCCTCGATACGGGTGATCTTCATGCGAGCTCCCGCACGTCGGCGACTGCGCCCGCGACGGCGGCCGCCGCGACCATCGCCGGGCTCATCAGCAGCGTTCGTCCGGTCGGACTCCCCTGCCGCCCCTTGAAGTTGCGGTTCGACGAAGAGGCACAGACCTGATGGCCCTGCAGCTTGTCGGGATTCATGCCGAGGCACATCGAGCACCCCGCCGACCGCCACTCGAACCCGGCCGCGCGGAAGATCTCGTCGAGCCCCTCGCGCTCAGCCGCCGCCTTCACGGAAGCGGACCCCGGCACGACGAGCGCCTTGACATGCGCCGCGACGCGGCGGCCCTTCACGATTCGCGCCGCCTCGCGCAGATCCGACAGGCGGGAGTTCGTGCAGGAGCCGATGAAGGCGACGTCCACGCGCGTGCCGGCAATCGGTTCGCCGCCGTGCAGGTTCATGTAGGCGAGCGCGTCGGCAACCGCCTGCGCGTCGCCGCCGCCGCTGGCGCCCCCAGGCGCACCGTCCGCGCCCTGGGGACCCCGTCCCACCGTCGGCACGCGGCCGGTGACGGGCACCGACTGGCCGGGGTTCACGCCCCACGTCACGACCGGCGTCAGCTCCTCTCCGCGGATCTCCACGTCGTCGTCGTAGCGCGCGTCGGCATCAGACGCCATCGCGCGCCACCATGCCCGCGCGCGCTCGAACGCGTCGCCGGCGGGCACGAACGGCCGGCCCTTCATGTAGGCGAACGTCGTCTCGTCGGGGTTGACGTAGCCGACGCGGGCCCCGCCCTCGATCGACATGTTGCAGATCGTCATCCGCTCGTCCATCGACATGCGCGCGAGCACGTCGCCGGCGTACTCGTAGGCGTAGCCGACGCCGCCGCCGACGCCGAGGCGATTGATGATCGTGAGGATGACGTCCTTCGCGTAGACGCCGCGCGGCAGCGTGCCGGTCACGCGGATGCGCCGCACCTTCATCGGCTCGAGCGCCAGGCACTGCGACGCGAGCACGTCGCGCACCTGCGAGGTGCCGATGCCGAAGGCGACCGCGCCGAACGCCCCGTGGGTCGACGTATGGCTGTCGCCGCACGCGATCGTCATGCCTGGCTGCGTCAGCCCGAGCTCGGGGCCGATCACGTGCACGATCCCCTGGCGGTCGTCGTCGAGCCCCGCCAGGCGGACGCCGAATTCACGGCAGTTGCGCTCGAGCGCCGCGATCATGTCTTCGGCCATCACGTCGAGAAACGGCCGGGTCCGCTCGCGCGTCGGCACGATGTGGTCGACGGTCGCGAACGTGCGGTCGAGGCGCGCCACCGTCCAGCCGCGGGCGCGCAACGCGTCGAAGGCCTGGGGCGAGGTCACCTCGTGGACGAGGTGCAGGCCGACGAAGATCTGCGTCTGCCCCGACGGCAGCGTACGGACCGTGTGAAGGTCCCACACCTTCTGCAGGAGCGTCTGTCCCATCTGAATCTCAACTGTAGCATCAGGCGAAGGCGGGGCGGCCCCCCGCCCGTCGCCCGGATCGCGGGCCGGAGACCGACGGATGTCCGGCGATCCAGCAGCGCCACGGCTTCTCCACGCCGACACGGATGCCGACTCGCGGACCCCAGGCGACCTCGCCGGTCGAGTAGCCGCGGTCTTCGATCACGAGTCCGCTCGCACTCAGATCGAGCGTGTTCTCCCGGAGCGTGATTCCCAGTGCGCGCGTCAGGTTTCCCGGCCCGCGGCAGAGATCGACCTCGTGCATGGCGCCGCCCCTCGACGCCGCTCGGGACGGGCCGTTCGCGCGGCGCCGGCGCATCAACGCCAGCCCTTCAAGGGGATGCAGCGCGCGAATGAGGACGGCGGCGGGACGTCCCGCCGACTCCGTCACCGCGTTCACGAGGCAGTGAATGCCGTAGTTGAGGTACACGTAGGCGTGCCCGGGAGGCCCGTAGAGCGGGGCGTTGCGCCGGGTCGGACCGGGCGCCGCGTGGCACGCCGGGTCGTTTTCGCCGATGTACGCCTCGGCCTCGACGATCATGCCGGCGGTGGTCCCCGCGCGCGTCCGGTGCACGAGCACTTTTCCCAGCAGGTCTTCAACGACCGTCAGCGTCGGCCGCTCATAGAACGATCGCGGAAGGGGCCGGAGGTCGTGTGTCGAGGACACTCGAGGGAACAGCGTCACGCGCGCGTGTCCTCGACAAACGACCACCGACCCCATTTACCGCCCCTCGCCAGCACCTGGCGGAGCGCGCGTCCGGTGTGCGACGCCTCGGCTTCCGCCACCTTCTCGGGCGTCCCGGCCACGACGAGGCGCCCACCTTCCTCGCCGCCCTCGGGGCCGAGGTCGATGACATAGTCGGCCGTCTTGATGACGTCGAGATTGTGCTCGATGACGAGGAGCGTGTGCCCC
>Ga0233425_10003282_pt1 | contig 29724 bp, 15 predicted proteins | sample Watercolumn_Towu_2_FD_181712 | JGI IMG/M metagenome (GOLD analysis project Ga0233425, IMG submission 181712) | Freshwater microbial communities from Lake Towuti, South Sulawesi, Indonesia - Watercolumn_Towuti2014_140_MG | ecosystem: Environmental > Aquatic > Freshwater > Lake | place...
TGGCCACTTCGTCGAAGCACAGGTCACCCGCCCCGTGCAACTCGTGGATGTTGCGCCCCGTCCAGTCGTCCTCTTTCAGCCACTCGAAGGCCGCATGCGCGACGTCGCGGCAGGCGATCATCGGGTATCAAACGGTTACATTGCAGGGCAACGTAGCGCGGCGGCCGAGGTTCCTCGATGGATGAGGCGCTGTAATGGAATCCTGCCTTATCGCGGCCGGCGCGATGGTTGTCCGGCCGCATGGGAAACCTCGCGATGGGTGTGGCGTGCGCCGGGCGGCGAGACCACCTCGAGCTGATTGTCCACGCACAACACGTCTTGAACGCCCTGAAGCAGGGCTTGCGCCAACTGCTTTAGATGGTAGCTGGATACGCAACCCCGCAACGTGAGCACGCCCTCGCGCCACTCGCACGCGATGTTGCGCAACGTCGCGTAGGACGAATCTCGCAACCGCGCCTCGGCAGCCGATGCCACACTCTCGCGATGGGTCGTCGTGATGCCAGTGTTGTCGTTGGAAGCAAGATCGGATTGGCGGCTGGGGGACATGCGGCTACTCTCCGTACGACGATTGCTTCGGCGGACGTTTCCAAGCGGACGTGCGGTTATGATAGCCCACCTGCGCACGTTGCAAAATCGGGGACAGTGCTGGGCGGCGCATCGGGGAAAACACCAGGCGGTTTCCCTAGAGGAAGGGCAGCGCTCCAGGTCTCGGCCGGCTGCCGCGAGCGCGCGAATGCCCTGAATGTGCGGGACAAATTCGCCATGGGAGACAGCCGTCCGCCTCCATGCGGCCCCGTACCGCCGGCCCTGGCAGGAATCGGCATGAACGACAACGATCGCGTGCTTGCTACCGAGACGACCCAGGCGCAGTTGCCTCTGCCGCGCACGGACCTGGCCGACTGCGCCCGGCAGTTGGCGGCCACGACTGGGTAACTCGATGGCGCGCTCGACCGGCGTATTGAAGAGTCCGGCTTCCGGCTTCTCGATAGTTGAAAACGGCCCATCGATTCTGTACGATATAGGGCCGGCGGCGGCCCTGGAATGGTCGGTCCGCGAATTGCTGTGCAACGTGGTTGAACGTGCCGGTGTACGGCAAGCCGAGAGAACAATGGTCGCGTTGATTCAGGAGGTGCAGATTGCTGCTCTGCGGCAACGGCTTGCGTCGCCGCGATCTGCGGTGCATCGCCGAGTCTCGCGCAGGAGTCCTAATGCAATTATGACCAGAAAATACAAGATCCTGATCGTCGACGATCACCCCCTCATCCGTCGCGGACTGAGCGACCTGATCAACCGCCAGGCCGACCTGGAGGTCTGCGGCGAGGCCGCCGATGCGGATGAGGCCATTCGCCTCGTTGACTCGTCGTCGCCCGACGTGGCCGTCATCGACATGTCGCTGAAGAGCGGGCACGGCCTGGACTTGATCGGCCAGATCCGCCTGAAGAACGACCGCGTGCGGATGCTGGTTTCCTCGATGCACGACGAACTGCTCTTCGCCGAACGTTCGCTTCGCGCGGGCGCCATGGGCTACGTGCCCAAGCAGGAACCCGCCGAAAAGCTCCTGGATGCCATCCGCCACGTGCTGCGCGGGCAGGTGTATCTCACGCCGCGGATGTCCAACCGCTTGCTGCATTGCATGGTGGGCGGCGCGCCGAGCGGTGAGAACCCCGTCGCCGGTCTTTCCGACCGCGAATTGGAGGTCTTCGAGATGATCGGCCAGGGCATGACCACGCAGCAGATCGCCCACAGCCTGGAACTCAGCGACAAGACCATCGAGACACACCGCGAGAAGATCAAACACAAGCTGAACCTCAAGAACAGCGCCGAGTTGGGCCGTGCCGCGGTGCAGTGGGTGATGGAGAACGCTTGACCCGCGCCGCAGCGCAAAGCAACTCGGCCGCTTACTCGGCGTTGCCCTGCGGCATCAGGATCGAGATTTGCGTCCCGCGGCCCGGGCTGCTGACCACCTCCATGCGTCCGCCCAACGCCGCCAGCCGCTCGCGGACGCTGAACAAGCCGAAGCCACAGCGGTCGGCCTTGCGGACCGGTCGCGCCGCGTCGAACCCCCGGCCGTCGTCGCACACTTCGATGCGCACGTGCTGCTCGCAGCGGTGCATGCGCACCCCAACGCGCTGCGCCTGGGCATGCTTGGTCACGTTCAGCAGCAACTCGCCGACTACGTGAAAGAGCAACACTCGAACGCTCTCCGCAGCCGGCTCGGCCGCCGCGTCCGCTTCAACCTCGACCGCCAGATCGAACTTCTTTCCCGTCTCGCGCGCCAGCCACTCCAAGCCGGCGGCCAGCCCCGCAGTGTAGAGGACCGGAGGGCAGAGTTGCACGGCCAGCGACCGCGACTCGTTGATGGTCTCGGTCAGCAGTTCGTCGAGTTGGCCGATCGTCGTGGCGACCTGGTCGTCCCGGATGCTGTGGCGCAGCATCGCAACCTTCAAGCGCGCGGCCACGAGCAACTGCTGCAAGTGATCGTGCAGGATCTGCGCCAGGCGGCGGCGCTCGCGATGTTCCGCCTGGGTCAACTCCACGGTCAAAGCGCGGAGTTGTTCCGCACGTTCGGCAACCTCGGCGGTCCGCTCCTGGACCCGCAATTCCAAATCATCGCGGGCCAGGCGAACGGACTCCTCGAGATTGAGCCGGTGGATGACCGAGCCGATCAAAGGAGCCACCGATTCCAGCAACTGGACCGTCTCTGGCGGAAGCATGTCCGGGGTTTCATCGGCCAAATGGATTATGCCGGTGATTTGTCCCTGGTGGCGGAGAGGAATGAGGGTCAAGGACTCGAAGCCGCTCTGAATGCAAATCCCGCGGTAGTGCGCGGCGTCCTCTCTGGACAAGCGCTTGGCAAACTCGCTAAGTCTGCGACAAACGAACGATCCGCCTGGGGTCAGGGCCGGGGCATCCTGCGGCAGAGGCTCGCCCAGGGCGATCCGCGTACAGGCACACGCATCGCGCCCAAGGATAAGCAGGTTCTCCTGGTTCCAAAACTCCTGGCTGAATCCTACGTACGTCTCGTAGGGAAGCCGTCCTTCTTCGCCAACGCCGCGAATACCCGCACAACGGCAGCCAGTCCAGTGGCGCAACAACTCCACCACGGCGTCCATGTAGTCTTGGCGGGTGAGCTTTTCCGGCAGGAGGCCCAACAGCGCATTGGCCGCATGGACAAAGACCTCCGTCCGCTTGCGCCCGGTAATGTCTTCAAAGTACACAGCAAGACCGGCCGGCGAAGGATAGGCGTGTACGCCGAACCACTGGTCGAAAGGCGGATAGAAGGCCTCAAAGTGGACGGTCGCGTTCTCGGCCAGCGCGCGCTCGTACTCGCGTTGGAATGGTGAACCGACGGCCTCGGGAAACAGACCCCAAAGGTTCCTCCCCAGCAGTTCCTGCCGCGGCTTGCGGAGAATCTTCTCCGCCTCGCGGTTGACGTACGTAAGCCGGAACTCGCGATCGAGGCTGAAGAAGGCGTCAGTGATGCTTTCCAGAACCGTGAACAACCTGTCGTGCGCCGCTTGGACAGCCTCCTCGGCCTGCTTGCGCTCCATTTCGCCGGCCGCACGGACCGCGACCAGTTTCAGGATCGACTCCGCCAGGAGGGACTCCCGCAGGGGTTTTCGCCCGATGATCGCGATCAGGCCGATCGGTTTCCCATCGAAACTCCAGAGGGTGGCGCCGACGTAACTCTCGGCCTTCAACGTCTGCAAGAACGCATCCTTGGGGAACGAGCGACACACGTCCTTGGGAAAGCAACAAATCGTCTTTCCCACCACGTCTCCGCAGGGAGTGTCTTTCAGGGCATAAGCAATGTTGTCGTCGAACTTGCTGTCGTGGTAGACGGCCACCGTTTGGGCCGTCAGCCCGTCGCCCAAGAGCCGGTCGATGCAGACGTAGTCCATGTCCAAACTTTGAGCGAGATAGCGCGCCAGTGATTGAAAGAAATCTCCGCCCGAGCCCCACGAACTGCCCTGCACCAAGAACGCCTGGGCATCGTCGATCCGCTTTCGCTCGCTGATGTCGCTCATCACGGCTCGGCACACGGGCGCGCCGCTTTCGCCGTCCTGCACGACGGTCGCCTCGAACCGCACCCAGATGGGGGCCGCGTCCGCGCGCAGCACTCGCAACTCGCACACCTGCGGCGCGCCCGTGTCCAGGAGTTGTTTGCGGTGCCGGTAGTAGTTGTCCTGGTCCTCTTTGAGGATGAAGCGGCTGAGCGGCTGCTTGGCCAGCGCGCTGCGGGCCACGCCCAGCAACCCGGCGGCGGTCAGATTGGCTTCCAAGATGAGGCCGCCTTCGCTGAGGCTGAGATAGCCCACCGGCGCCAGATCGTAGAGGTCGAAGTATCGCGCCCGCGAGGCCTCCAGCCCCGCTTTTGCCCGGCGGAGATCCTCGTTCTGCATCTCCAACTCGATCTGATGCACCTGCAACTCGTGGAGCATCCGCCGCGTTTCTTCGGGCGACAGGGCCTCGATGCTTTCCGGCAACCGAGCGGCGTCTGCCTCGGCCTGCCGACGCAGGTCGACCATCCGGCCCGAACCGGGCTCTCGTTGTGTCATGGTTGCCCTCCGCTGGCCATCCCGCCGCCAGCGACTCGCTGATGCACATTCTAGCAGTCGTTGTTGGCCACGATCAACACGGCGCCGGCGCCGCGCCCCGGCTCGGCGGGGACGGACTCGCCGACCGAGCGAATCACGGTCGTATCGCCGGCGGGAAACAGCTCTTGGCCATAGTGTTCATCCTGCTTCGTTAGGCTGAACGACGGGACAGCACCAGAATCCCAGCCAACCACATTATTACAGGCCCCACGCCGTTGGGTAGTATGCCCGCACAGTTCCTGCGATCTCACAGTATATCAGGACTTGAGCGCCGTTGGGGGGGGCATAGGGAAAACCCCGATGCCGCGACGCGGGTTCTTCTCGATTCCGGCGGCGGGCCGGTTGTCGTACCATGCGCCGTGCGGCTAATCCTCGATGGATCCAGCGGCCCGACGCCGTGCGAATAAGGAGTCGTTTATGACAACCTTACTTGGCGACGATCCCGTCGCCTCGGTCGATGTCGAAGAGACCTGCAAACGTCGCAGCAGTCGGGAAATCAACTGCCTGTGGATGAGCCGGATCGGCAAGGGGATCGTGGGCCTCGTCCATCTGGTCGGCGCTGGAGAGCAGGCGGTGTCGATTGCCCTGTTCCGCGTGGATCCCCGGTATCGGCACACGTCCATTCTGACAAATCTCATCGACCGCGTCCGCGACTACTGCTGCCGGTGCGGCAGCTTCACCGTGCGCGTCGAATCCCGCGTAGCTCCACAATGGGTGTTGCGGCAGATGGACGGCCGCGGCATGCGGCTCGTCCGCCGCGACGTTGTGTGCGGCGAGAATCTGCTGGAGTTTCGCGTCGAACCCGGCTGGCACGCGGCGCTGCCGGCGGAGGTGTGCCCGATCCGCTGAACGCCCGGCACTGGCCTCCCATTGCAGAAGCCCCGGCCAATGCGCATACTGGACCGCATGGGCCTTGCCAGCAGTCCGTTTCTGAGTTCATCGACGCGTCCTTCGGTGTCCGTTGCCCACGGCAGCGGGCCGTACGCCAACAGTCGCCGGGCCTTGGAGTCTGCCGGGCCGCTGCCGGTTCGCGGGAAGCGCGTGCTGCTGAAACCCAACGTGGGCCGCGTGGCGCCGCCCGGCTCCGGTATCGTGACGCATCCGGAGGTCGTCGCGGCGGCGATCGACGTCTTCCGGGAAGCCGGGGCCGAGGTGGCCGTGGGAGAAAGTCCCATCGTGGGCGTCGACGTCCAGGAGGCCTTTGCGGCCGCGGGCGTGGCGGCCGTCGCCGACCATCGCGGCTGTCCGCTGATCGACATGGACCGTCGTCCTTGTATCGAAGTGCTCGTGCCCGAGGGGCGGGTGATCCACTCGCTCAGCGTCTGTCCGGAAGCGCTGGAATTCGACCTCATCGTGTCCATTCCCGTGATGAAGCGGCACATGCACACTGGGGCCACGCTGGCGGTGAAGAACATGAAGGGCTGCCTCTGGCGGCGGAGCAAGGTGGAACTGCACATGCTCCCGGCCCTGCCCGGAAACAACGACAAGCCGCTGGACGTGGCCATTGCCGACATGGCGTCCGTGTTGCGTCCCCACTTGGCGATCGTCGACGGCACCGTGGGCATGGAGGGCCTCGGCCCCAGCGCCGGCCGGCCCAAGCCGCTGGATGCCGTGGTGGTGAGCGCCGACGCCTTTGCCGCCGACGCCGTGGCCTGCCAATTGATGGGCACCGCGGCAGAGGACATTCCCCATCTGCGGCTGGGCGCCGAGCGCGGCTACGGTGTGATCGACCTCGACCGTCTGGCCGTGACGCCGGACCATTGGCGCGATGCGGCCTCACATTTCGCCGCGCCGCCGGAGAACCTGACGATCGAGTTTCCCAATATCACCGTCATCGACCACAACTCGTGCAGCGCGTGCCAGTCTACCCTGCTCCTGTTTCTTGCCCGCTACAAGGATCGCATCTTCGACTACTTCCCCTCCCGGGACGCCATCCACGTGGCGATCGGCAAGGACCGCGCGGAACCACCCGAGGGAACGCTGCTGGTGGGCAATTGCACCGCGCACCACCGGCACAAGGGCATCTTCGTCCCGGGCTGTCCTCCGGTAGGCAGTCAGATCCTTGCGGCCCTGGCCGACAGCAGCCGCGACCAACGCGAGCAGACGTGAAGCGTTTGTCGTGGCCAAGAGGAGACCGGCCCGCAGGGGATTTCATGCGGGAAACACTTCTCGGGCACCTTCGCTCGTGGTAAACTAGCTCCTGGCTACCCTCCGGTCCGTGCGGCGTTCGCACGTAGAACCGCGGGGACCGAAATCCGCACCTACTTCGGGCCACCTTGGGCCCACAGACCGCCAGGAGAATCACCGTGAGTAAAGCAATCACCCGTCGAACACTTCTCCAAGCCGGCGCAGCGGCGTCGGCAGCCTCGGTGCTGATCGGCCCGGCGGCCATGGCCCGCACCTACGCAGTCAATGAGAAGATCCGCTTTGCGCTCGTGGGCATCGGCGGCATGGGCGGCAAGGGCGTGAGCGTGGCCTCCGGCGAGCAAATCATCGCGGCGGCCGACGTGGATGTCAACCACGCCGCCGGCTCGATCAAGAAGATCAAGGGCCAGTTCGCCGACGCGAAGATCTACAGCGACTACCGCAAGCTGTTCGACGAGCAGAAGAATCTCGACGCGGTTTGGGTCGCCACCCCCGATCACCATCACTTTCCCGCCAGCGTCCGCGCGCTGGACGCCGGGCTGGCCCTCTACTGCGAGAAGCCGCTGTGCCACGATCTCTACGAGGCCCGCAAGCTGCGGGAACTCGCCAAGGCGAAGAAGGTCGCCACGCAGATGGGCAACCAGGGCCACTCGGGCGAACACGTGCGTCTGCTGTGCGAGTGGATCTGGCAGGGGAGCCTCGGCGACGTGACCGAGGCCCACGTCCGCCCGCCCTACAATCAAATGGACTTCGGCTCGCGCAATGCCGGCCAGCCGGCGTCCGTTCCGGCAGGCCTCGACTGGGATCTCTGGCAGGGCCCGGTCAAGGCGCGGGAGTTTCGCAGCGGCATCCATCCGGCGACTTGGCGCGGATGGCTCGACTACGGCACCGGTCTGTTGGGCGACTGGTTCTGCCACAACGCCGACGGCGCCGTGTGGGCGCTGAAGCTCTACGAAGCCGACACCTGCGAAGTCGAGTGCGAGGGAGAGGAACCGAACGAGACGAACTGGCCGCACGGCGTGCGCGTCTCCTGGAAATTCCCCAAACGCGGCCACATGGTGCCCTGCATCATGCGGTGGAGTTCGGGCACGTACAACGACAAGCCGATGCCCCCGACGGTCGATCCCGAGCGCGTGGCGGCCGTCGCCAAGCATCCCAGCGCCTACTTCGGCACGAAGGGCACGGCCGTCTCGGGCTGGTGGATGGACGGCACGCGGCTCTTCCCCGAGAGTTTCATGCAGCAGGTCGGCAAGCCGAAGGCCGTGCTGCCGCGCGTGAAGGGGCACGAGGTCGATTTCCTCGAGGCGATCCGCACGGGTGGCCGCTCCTCGGCCGATTTCGATTACTCCGCGCGCCTCACCGAGATCATGCTCGTCGGCAACGTGGCCTCGCGCGTCCGCGAGAAGCTCGCCTACGACTTCCGCACGGGTAAGTTCACCAACAGCGAAAAGGCCAACGCCCTGCTGAAACGCGAACCGCGCAAAGGGTGGGAATTCGGATACGCTTAGCGAAGGGAGGGCACATGACCCGATTCTCGTTTGCCCGCGTTCCGATCATTTTCGCGTTGCTCGCCACGGTCTTCAGAGCGACGGGGCTCGCTGCCGACGCCGCCCCGACCTTCGTGCCGGACCGGCCCAACGTGCTGACGTTCCCTGCCCAGGAGGCACGGTTCGTGCGCTTCGTGATCCTAGCCACGAGCAGCGGGCAGGCTTGCATCGATGAGTTGGAAATCTACGCGCCGGACGGGAAGACAAATCTCGCCCTGGCCGGCAGCGGCGCCAAGGCGGCCGCTTCGTCCTGCCTGCCGGGCTACCCGATCCACAAGATCGAACACCTCAACGACGGCCACTACGGCAACGGGCGGAGTTGGATTGCCGCCGGCGACGGAATCGAATGGGCGCAGATCGAACTGCCGGCCCCCGCCAAGGTCGGCAAGGTAGTTTTCTCGCGCGACCGGGACGGGCGTTACCAGGACCGGATGCCGCTGGGCGTCGAGATCCGCGTCTCTCTCGACGGCCACACGTGGCGCACCGCGACCCGGGTGAAGGCAGCCGGATTCAAGGCCCGCGGCCGGTTCGTTTCCGTGCCGCTGCCGCAGCCTCTCACCCAGGAAGGGCTAGTCCGTTATGCCTTCCTCTGCGAGCGGGAGGCGTGGGGGCGGATCGATCCTGGTGACCATCTCTCGCCGCTCCGCGTGGAGCGTCCCGCGCTGCCCGGTGGCGAACCGTACTGGGGCCGCATCGCGCGACTCGATTCGCTCACCCGCACCCTGACGCACATGGAGGAGATGCTCCAGCGCCTGGCGGCCAAGGGGCTGGACGTGGAGGTTGAGCGCGAACAACTGGCGGAGTTGCTCCGCCGGCAAGCGGCACTGGCAAAGGCCGCGCCGCCGGCGCCGGACGCCGACTTCGCCGAGGCGGCGGAAACCCCGACCGCCGAGGAGTCGCTCTACCTGGAGGCCCGGCTCGCCAAGCGCAATCTCATGTTCCGCGATCCGGACCTGGAGCCGCTAACGAGAATCCTCTTCGCCAAACGGCATCCGTACCTGGCATCGCACAACTACAGCGACGTGCTGGACTCGCAGTTCCGGCCCGGCGGCGGGATATGCGTGCTGGAGATTCCGCGGCCGCAAGATCGACTCGATCCCGCGGGCGCGAAACTCACCACGCTCTTCGACGCCGCGGCCGGCATCGCCCGCGACCCGGTCGCCGATTTCGCCGCGGCGAAGATCTATTTCGCCTTTCGACCGGCGAAGAGTCCCGTGCCGGGCCAGGATTGCTACTGGCACTTGATGGAAATGGCGACCAACGGGAGCGGACTGCGGCAGATCAGCGACGGGCCGTTCCACGACTACTATCCCTGCTCGCTGCCGGACGGCGATCTGGCGTTCATCTCCACGCGCTGCAAGTGCCGCTTCCTTTGCTGGCGCCCGCAGGCCTTCGTCCTTTTCCGAATGAAGGCCGGCAGCGACGACATTCAGCCGCTCTCCTTTGCCAATCTCAGCGAGTGGACGCCCACCGTGATGCGCGACGGGCGAATCCTCTGGACGCGCTCGGAGTACCTGGACAAGGGGGCGAACTTCGGCCACACACTCTGGGCAATTCGCCCCGACGGCGCCCATCCCGAGCTGGTCTTTGGCAACAACACAATCAACTGCTACATGAACGGGCGGGAAGTGCCGGGGACGCGCGAGATCGTCTGCACGCTCGTGTCGCACGGCGGCGACCACAACGGGCCGATCGGCCTGGTAGATCTTGGCCGGGCCCCGTTCGACTCCGCGGCGGTCACCAACATTACCCCCGACGTAACGCCGCAGTACGACATGAACTGGCTTCGAGCCGGGTGTTGCCGCGATCCGGCGCCCGTGTCGCGCGACTATTTCCTCGTGAGCCATGCACCGGCCGACCGGTGGGGACTGTACGTGATCGACCGCTACGGAAACCGCGAACTGTTGTATCTCGATCCGGAGATGGGCAGCATGAGTCCGACGCCGTTGCGGCCGGTCGCTCGGCCGCCGGTGCTCCGCGCCCAGGAGCCGCCTTCCGACCTGGCGGAGGGCCAGTTCATCGTGACCGACGTATACCGGGGCTTGCCGCAGGTTGCGCGCGGGAAGGTAAAATACCTCCGCGTGTGCGAGGAAGTCCGCTCCAACTTGGACCGGACGCCCAACGGGGAGTTTCGCAAGGATCACGGCCCAGACTTCATGGACTTCTACGCTTCCCCGGTCCACAAAGTCAACGGGCCGTTCGGCTGGCCCAGTTACGTGGCCAAGGCGTCGCTGGGGCTGGCCCCGGTGGAGGATGACGGCTCGGCCAACTTCTACGCCCCGGCCGGCAAAGTCCTCTACTTTGAAGCGCTGGACGAAGACCTGAACGAAGTGCAGCGCATGCGGAGCGTGGTCCAGTTGCAGCCGGGCGAATTGCGGAGCTGCGTCGGCTGCCACGAGGACCGCAAGTCGGCCCCGCCCGTCCGGGCGACGATCGCCTCGCGGCGCGCGCCCAGCAGACTCGGATCATCCTCCTGGGGTGCGGAGGCTTTTTCCTACGAGAAGATCGTCCAGCCGGTCTGGGACGCGAAATGCGTGCGCTGCCACGACGCCAACGACAAACGCGGCTTCAATCTCACGGGGGCGCGCGACGGGGAGCGCGTCCCCGCTTCTTATCGCACGCTGATCTCGGGCGGCTGGGTTCACTATTTCAATTGGGGCTACGGCGTGCGCCATCAGAAGGCCGAATCGTTGACCTTCGGCACGGTCAAGAGCAAGCTCTGGCCGATCCTCGACCGCGGCCACTACGACGTCAAGCTCACCCGGGACGAGATGCACCGGATCAAGTGCTGGACCGATCTGAACTGTCCCCTCTGGCCCGACTATACCTACCGCCCCGACCGCCCTGGCCCGGAAGCGAAAGCGATGCCGCCCAAACGCTAGCATTGCGTCCGGAATATACGGCGGACTAACGGTGGTCGGCGCGGCTCATTCTTACCGCGATTTCTCGGGCGACTCTGCGACGCAATACAGATACTTGCTGGAGCGGATGAACAACTTGCCATCGCTAACGGCCGGTGTGCTGCTGAAGTCGCCGCCGTCGGCAGCAAAGCGGTTCTGGCCGAGTAACTTGAACTCCGGACCTGCGCCATACACGTAGGCCTCACCCAACCGGGAGAGGTAATAGATCTTCCCATTAGCCAGCACGGGCGAGGAGTAGTCCTGCGAACCGAAGCCGCCGCCTCGGCCACCGAATCCGCCCGGTTTTCTTCCCGGACCTGGGCCCGGTCCTCCTGGTCCCGGTTTCGCGGGGTCTGGCCCAGCGGCCGCCGACTCGCCGCCCACACGGGTTTGATAGACTTCCTTGCCCGTCGCTGCGTCAACGCAGTTGGCCGTGCGGCCGCCGAACCAGTAGATGCGGCCACCGTCCACCACGGGCGTGCCGATGCGGGATCGCTCCTTCCCGCGCCAAACAACGTGCGTCTTCGACACGTCGCCCTCGCCGCCCGCCCGGACCGCCATCGTGCCGCCGCCGCGCGGTCCGGTTTCCAACACGTAGACAACGCCATCGCGCGCGACCGCGCTGGTGCATATCGAATCCGTAGGCAACCCTTCGCACTGCCAGCGGAGCTTTCCGTCGTCGGGGTTGAAGCCCCAGACCTTGTAGGGAACTGCGATGACGAGATCCGTCCGGCCTTTGCCGCAATCGACAAGGATGGGCGTGCCCCACGTACCGGAGAAACCGGAGTTCTTCTCGCGCCAGACTTCCTTGCCAGTCTCTTTGTCCAAGGCCACGAGGGACTCGCTTTCGGCAGAGGCCATCACGACGACGAGGTTCTTGTACAGAATCAGGCTGGAGGCCGTGCCCCAACCCTTCGGGCCCGAACCCGTGCCCACGCCCATCTGCCAGAGCTGCTTGCCGTCGAGGTCGAATGCCAGCACGCCGGTCTTGCCGAAGAACGCGTACACGCGCTGTCCGTCCGAGACTGGCGTGTGCGAGGCATAGCCGTGCTGTGTGAACATTCCGGTAAAGGGATCTTCCGGCAACACCGGCTCGATGGACTTGTCCCAGAGCACGTTGCCCGTATCGCAATCGAGGCAGATCAGATGCCGCCGCAGGGCTTTCTGGTCTCCGGCGTTGTCGCGGTCCACGCCGTAGCCCGTCCAGCACGTGACGAACACCCGCTTGCCGACCACGATAGGGCTGGACGAACCGGGCCCCGGCAGTTCACGCTTCCACTTCAGGTTTTCCGTTGCGCTCCACTTGACCGGAAGAGGCTGCGTGTCGGGGCTGATCCCGCTCCCGTCGGGTCCATGAAATCGGAGCCAGTCACTGCCGGGAGCGAAGCCGGTGCAGAGGGTGATGATGGCCAACCCCAGCATGATACAGAACATGCGGTTCGCACTAACGAGACTGTTCATGACGTTTCTAGCCTCCCAAACTCTCTGGTGGTGATTGGCACTGCCCAACGGCACTGCCGCGCAACATACGGCTGAGCCGCAAAACGCACGTAGATGATACCAGTTCTTTGGACCGTTGTCACATGGGCAGGACACCGTGGACGCCGTACCGCCGGGCGACGTAGTGGGCCGCCGACACCACGTCCCGCTTCTTCATGTCTCGCCTCGGCTTGAAGATGACGGTGTGTCTCGGGCACTCTGCCCACAAGCATAACGGCGTCTCGGGCAGGGAGGAACCGGGCGGACAGGAGTTTGACGGCCCGAAGCAGCCCGCCAATTTCGGAGTCTTGTCCGACCGGAGGGCGATTCGGCTTTCGACTTGCATTGCCCCTGAGGTTGCCGTACCCTATCGTATGTTTGGAGAGATCCCTTCAGGGGCTGGGGCACGTCGCATCTAGCGATACTCACAGGTGTACCATGAGAACCGATCGCGTTCTGCTGTCCGTTGTCGCGATTCTTGTCCCGACGATTGTCTCCGCCGCGGATCCCCCGGCCGGTACGCCGTCGCCCGTCGCCAAGCGCCTCGAAACGTGGCGCGCAGCGAAGTTCGGCATGTTCATTCATTGGGGACCAGTTTCATTGAAGGGCACGGAGATCGGCTGGTCGCGCGGCGCCCAGATCCCCGTCGAGGAGTACGACAACCTCTACAAGAAGTTCAATCCCACGGCCTTCAACGCCGAAGAGTGGATGAAGATCGCCCGCGACGCGGGCATGAAATACGTCGTGTTCACCACCAAGCACCACGACGGTTTCTGCATGTGGGACACCAAGCAGACCGACTTTAACATCATGCATTCCCCCTTCGGCCGTGACGTGGTGAAGGAGTTGGCGGCGGCGGCCAAGAAGCAGGCGATCCCCTTCGGTACATACCACTCGGTCTGCGATTGGCACCATCCCGATTTCCCACGGACCAGCCCCGGCGGCAAGCTGCGGCGCGAGAAGTACGACCTGGACCGCTACGAACAGTACCTGCGGAACCAGATCGGCGAGTTGTTGCGAAACTACGGGCCGCTGTGGGTGTTGTGGTTCGACGTACCGCAGGAGTTCGACGCGAAGCGCGGGCAGGGGCTGATCGACTTTGCCCGCGCGCTCCAGCCCGACCTGATCGTCAATAACCGCAGCGGCGCCCGCGGCGATTACGACACGCCCGAGCAGCGCGTGGGCAAGTTCCAGTTCGACCGCCCGTGGGAGACGTGCATGACGATTTGCCATCAGTGGGCCTGGAAACCCAACGACGCGATGAAGTCGCTGAAGGAATGCGTGCAAACCTTGGTGCTCTGCGCCGGCGGCGACGGCAACCTGCTGTTCAACGTCGGCCCTATGCCCGACGGTCGCATCGAACCGCGGCAAGTCGAGCGGCTCCGCGAGATGGGCGCGTGGCTGGCGAAGTACGGCGAGAGCATCTACGGCACGCGCGGCGGGCCGTGGAAGCCGACCAGGGCGCTGGCCAGCACGCGGCAGGGCAACACGGTGTACGTCCACGTGCTCCGCTGGGACGGCGACGCCGTGACGCTGCCGAACATCCCCGCCAAGGTTCTCAAGGCCAGCCTGCTCGGCGGCGGCAAGGTGGAATGCCAGCAGACCGACGCGGGCTTGGCCATTGCGGTCCCGGCGGCCAACCGCCAGGAGATCGACACGATCGTCAAGCTCGAACTGGACAAGCCGGCGCTAGACATTCCGGCCGTTGCCGTTGCTGCGCCAGCGGGCGTCAAGGCGACGGCCTCGAACGTCTACCACAACCAGGACGAGTTCGCAGCCGAGTCGGCCTTCGACAACGATCCGCACACCCGATGGGCGACCAATCAGGGCACGAAGCAGGCCTGGGTCGCCGCCGATTATGGCCGGCCGGCGACCTTCAGCGGCGTACGCATCCAAGAGGCCTATCCGGGCCGGGTGCAGAAGTTCGAGTTCCAATACAAGGACGGCGAACAGTGGCGAACGATCTTCAGTGGTGACAAGCTCGGGGCTAAGTTCTCCAAGAAGTTCCCCCCGGTGACGGCCCGCGAGGTACGGCTCAACATCCTGGAGGCCAACGAAGGGCCGACGATTGCCGAAATCGAATTGCTGGATCAGAAGTGATTCCTGCGCCGCCGCAAAGGGCAAGATTCGGTCCGACGCCACAGAGGTTTGCCATCTGCACGAACGAGTGCCCGGCCGGTATTGTTGCGGGCAGAGGAACCTCGGATACCTAGCGGAACATCACGTACAGTCCGATCATTGCGACCAGCACGCCCGCGGTGATGATCCGATAGTCACCGAGGCCCGACCAGCCGGCCGACTTGAGTGCGTGGATGGGGTTCCCCCAGTACAACCGTTGCACGTCTTCCTCCGCCGTCTTTGGCAGCGCGTGGCTCAGCGTCAACTGCAAGACCGTGCAGGCGACAAACAAGTAGAACGCCATGAGCATGAAGGGCGTCTCGTAGAAGAACGGCGGTATCCAGCCGAAGGTCTCCGGTTGCCAGCCATGCAAGGTCTTTAGCGCGAACAGCGCCGCGCCGAGGGCCGAACCCATCCACATCGTCCACTTGGCGCTCCGCGCCGACGCCTTCCCCCAGAACACGCCCAACAGGAACACGCAGGTAATCGGCGGGGCGATGTGCGCGATCACGTCATTGATCGCTGCAAAGATGCTCTCATAGCGGTCTAGCAGCGGCACTAAGGTAATGCCGACCACGAACGAGAGGAACGTGGCCGCGCGCCCGATCCGCACCAGCCGGCGCTCGGGCGTGTCGGGGCGGAACCGCTTCCATAGGTCGTAGCTGAACAGCGTGGAGATCGAGTTCGCGGCGCTGGCCAGATTGCCCATCAGCGCCGCCATCAGGGCCGCAGCCATCACACCGAAGAGCCCTGTCGGCAGAAGGTCCGAGATCATCAGACCGTAGCACTCCTTGGAGCTGACTGCCTGAACACCCTCCGGTAGTCTGACCATGCCCTCCTTGGGCACACGGCCATCGTCGTCGAGCTTTGTCGGCAGGTTGCAGATGACCTTCCCCTTCCCCTTCTCGAGCGCCGCGAACTGCCCGGTAAGATCCAGCACTTCCCCTTTGCGCAGGCGGAACTCGCGCGGTTCGGCGTCATCCGGCCCCGCTACGATCAGCGTCCGGGCTTTGGCCGCCGTCGGGTCTTCGGAAGCCGCCTCCGTCTTCACAGAAACCTGTGCAATGGCGTCGCTCTTGCCGGTGCAGACGATCGTGTAGAAGAGCAGGCCGGGGAGCACGAAGATAAACACGGGGAGGATCTTTATCGCGGCGCAGAACAGCGGTCCGATGCGGGCGTGGTTCTCGTCTTTGGCGCCCAGCACCCGCTGCACGATCGTCTGGTCGGCGCACCAGTACCAGATCCCTAGCACGGGATAGCCGAGAAACACGGCGTACCAGGGAATATCCTTTTCGACCTCCGGCGAACGCAGCATGGAAAGCCGCGTCAATTCGCCCGAGTTCTCCAGGAAGGCCGACATCGGGCCCCAACCGCCCATCTTGTCGTACGCGCAAACCGTAATCACCACGGCGCCCGCGATGAGCACGATGGCCTGGATCGTCTCGGTCACGACCACGGCGGCCAATCCGCCAAGCACGGTGTACAGCGCCGTCAAACCGCAGAGCATGAGGATGCAGGTCCACTTCTCGATGCCGAACACGCCGTGCAACACGATCCAGCCGGTGGAAAGCGGAAAGGCGATGTGAAACACAATCGCCGCCACGACCGACACCACGGCCAGCCAGTCGCGGCACTCACGGCAGTAGCGCTTCTCGAGGAAGTCGGGCAGCGTGGTTACCTTGGCCCGGATGTAGAACGGCACGAAGAACAGCGACAGCAACACGAGCGTGAAGCCGGCCATCCACTCGAAATTGCCCATCAGCAAGCCGCTGTCGTAGCCCGCCTGGGCCAGACTCACCAGATGCAAGCAGGAGATGTTCGTGGCGAACAGGGCCATGCCGATCGACGGCCAGCGGAGCGAGTGTGCGGCCAGGAAGTAGCGGTTGGCCCCCGACTCGCTGCGCTTCTTCAGGCCGGCATAGCAGCCGACCGCGACGATGCCTACGAGGTAGGCGGCAATGACCACAAGATCCAACGTGCCGATTTGTTCCACGGGCGGACTCCCTGGCGTGTACGACGGCTAGTATACGGCAAAGCTCCCGCCAGGCCAACGGGTGCCGAAAGCAGTGCGACTGATAGTAGCACGGGGACCAGGAACATCGTTCTCGTTGTGTCCGCCTCTTGCGCTGGTGCGGGGCAACACCGCAACGCTTTCGTACCAGCGACTCACGCGCAGACCGGCTGCACGAGCGTCTTCCGTGCCACGGGTTGCACCACCGTGAACGCGTCGCTCGGATCGGCGAGATACGACAGTCCTTCGGCCAACACGGCGTCAACGGTCTGCAGCCGCCGCGAAGATGATGCAGTGGCTATGAGTTGTTCCAGCGCCAACAGCAACGTCAGATTGTCGAGCGATGTACTATCGGCAGTCGATGCGGCCTGCGTTGCTACCGGCGCGGCCGTCACGGATGTCGGAGCGGCTGCCGTGTCCGTAGGCGCAGGGATCGGGACCACCGCCGAAGCGGCCAACGCTGCCTCAGCCGCGGCCGGCGTGAGAACTACTGCCGGCAGCGGCCCAACAAACGCCGACGTGGAACCGGCGGTCAGCGAAACCGCCGCAAGCGGTGGCGGTGGCGACAAGGTCAACAAACGGCCCATCGGCGCGACGCGAGGTGATGCCAAGGCCAACTGCGGCATGGACGCCAGCGGTTCGCCCGCAGGCAGGGCCGTCCCCATCTTGCTCGTGACCTTTGCCAGGTCATTGCTGATGATCATCGCATCGCCGGTCACGTCCATCCAGACGGAGTAGGCCGGATGGCCGGGCAACGTGCCTAGCGCCAGGTTGACTTTCGCCACATCGTTGCTGATGACCAGGCCGTCCTGCGTGACGTCGCCGGGCAGGATGTTGAAGCGATAGGCGAAATCGCCGCCCGGCACGGCGTTGCCCGACGGGAACGCGCTGGCGCCGTTGGTCCACTCGCCGTCCAGGGCGTTGCCTGCCGCGTCCTTGACGCCCTTGATCGTCAGCAGCAGCTTGTCGGCCGGCAGCGTTTGCGGCAGCGTCCAGGTGGCAACGTGCGTCGCCGCGTTGTAGGCGAACGTCCCACCAGCCACGTTGTAGCTTGCCGCATTGACGCCGACCAGCGTCAGATTTCCCTGCTGCACTACCACATCTTCGCTGAACGCCACGCCGATCGTATTGAGATTGGTCCACGGCAGGGCTTTGAGTTGCGCCGCACCGGTCGGCACGGCGTAGCCCAGCCGCGCGATCGTGCCGTGCCCCAAGCCTTGCCCGTCAAGCGCATCGAGGAACGCGTTGCTCCACGCCGTCCCGCGGACGAATACGCCCGCGATGCGCGGGCCGAACTCGTCGACGTCGAGCACGCCCACCGTGAGCGTCTTCTCGAACGCCGCGCCGAAGTAGTCCCGCACGCGGATGATGACGTCATGGCTAACCGCCTGTTCGTAGTTCAACAACGTGCCGTTATCGACCAGCAGTTGCGAGCCAACGAGCTTGAACCGCCCGCCGGCCGAGTCAAGCAGTTCGTAAGTAAAGCTCTCATTCGCGTCGGGATCGACGATCCTGATCGTTCCCACAACGGTGCCCGTCGGGCTGTTTTCCAGCACACTGGCGGGCGAGAGGCTGATATCAGTCGGGGCCTGATTGCCGCGGACTTTCCAGAGAAAGGCGTCTGCAGAGCCGCCGCTGGTGAGATTGAAAACGCCGGAACTGGGGTCGAAGTCGGCCGTGCCCTGGAAGGAACCCGTGGCATAGACGCTGCCGTTGGGGGTCACAGCGATTCCATAGCCGTAGTCTTCGACGGTTCCGCCACAGCTTGTCGCCCAAACGAAGTTGCCCGCGGCATCTAGCCGCGAGACGTAGATATCGTAATTGCCGTTGCTGACAAAGTTGGCCGTGCCCGCGCCGGGGTCGAAGTCGGCGGTGTTGCGGAAGCTGCCCGCGGTGTAGATGCCGCTATCGGCGGCCAGCGCGATGGCGTACCCCGCGTCCGCGCCGGTGCCGCCCATGCGTCTCGCCCAGGCGAAACTGCCGTCGGCGTTGAGTTTGGAGACGAAGGCGTCGTTGCTGCCGGCACTAACGAGGTTTTGCGTACCCGCGCCTGGATCGAAGTCGGCCGTGCCGTTGAAGTAGCCGGTCGTATAGGCGCTGCCATCGAGACCAACGGCGATGCCATACCCGATATCAGTACTTATGCCTCCCATTCTGGCGGCCCGAAGGAAACTGCCGGCGGAGTCGAGTGTCCAGATGAAGACGTCCGTGCCGGAGGCGGCAAGATTGAACGTACCAATTCCCGGATCGAAGTCCGCGGTGCCGGAGTATTGGCCGACGGCATATACGTTGCCGTCGGGCGCGACGCCGATGCCGTTTCCTTGTCCGCTGCAAGTTCCGCCGGGAGTGCCAGCCCAAAGGAAGTTGCCCGCGGCGTCCAGCTTCGAGACGTAGATGCCGCCGCGCGTGTTGGTCGTCGCGGCGGTGAGGTTGTAAACTCCCGGCCCGGGGTCGAAATCGGCTGTGCCCGTGAAGTAACCCGTGGTACAGACGCCGCCGTCGGGCGCCAGCGCGATGGCGCAGCCGCGGTCCCAACTAGGTCCGCCCAAGTGGACCGCCCAGACGAAACTGCCGGCGGCATCCAGCTTCCACACGAAAGTCTCCGTGTTGGAGTTTTGGGGCAGATCGAAGACGGCAGGCCCCGGGTCGAAGTCGGTGGTGTTTCCGTACTGACCGGTGATGTAGACGCTGCCGTCCGGTCCCACGACGATGCCGTAGCCGCACGCCCCATCCCCGGCGGCGCTGGGGCGTCCGGCGTGTCGCGCCCAGTACAGCGCGCCGCTGGCGCTGTACTTGGCCACGAAGAGATCCGCATAGTACTGGGTCACGCCGGAAGAAGTGGAATTCGCGCTCGTGAAGGCGTAGCTGCCGGGACCGGGATCGAAATCCACCGTGGTACGGAAGCAACCCGTGACGTACACGTTACCCGCCGCGTCCGTGGTTACCGCTTGACCACCATCGACGGACGAGCCGCCCAGGGGAACGCCGAACCCGAATCCGGACGAAGTGCCGGTCACCCCCGCATCCAGGTCGATCCTGTCTTTGCCCGCGGCGAGCAAGAAGAGGGCGGTCGTTCCGCCGGCGTTGACATCGCTGTCGCGGCCGTCGTCTCCGCCGGCATCCTGCGCCGTGAAGGCATAGCCGGGGGGCGTGCGGAAGACTAGGTAGTAGTTCAGCCCGGCGTACAGACCGTTGAAGGAATACGCACCTGCCGAATCAGTGGCGGTCTGTCCCCAGGAAACGTCGTCGCCGTTGGCCGCGACGCCATCGAAAGACTGGAAGACCTCGACCACGGCGCCGGCCACGCCCGGCTCGCCGGCATCCTGGATGCCGTTGGCGTTTGCGTCGCTCCACACGCTGCCGCTCGCCGCGAACTTCGACGTCGCCTCGGCAACAGCGATGGTGAGCGTGCGGTCGCAAAAGACTCCATAGGAATCGCGGACGCGCACCACGATATCGTGGCTGGCTGCTTGATCGGAATCGAGCAGGGTTCCCTTGTCGACGAGAATGGCCGATTCGACGAGCATGAATCGGCCGCCCGCCGAGTCGCGCAGTTCGTAGGTGAATGCCTCATCGGCGTCCGGGTCCACGGCAGACAAAGCGCCGACCAACGTGTTGCGGGGGCTGAATTCGAACACCGTTGCGGGCGACAGCGCGATGTCGACGGGCGCCCGGTCGGGAAGCAGCTTACACAGGTAGTTCGTGCTGCCGCCGGCATCGAGGACGTTAAAGACACTGGCCCTTGGATCGAAGTCCGCCGGACCCTGGAAGTAGCCGCTCACGAAGAGGCCGCCGTCCGCTGCGGGGGCGATGGCGTAGCCGCCAGCACCGTCCATGCGGCAGGCCCAGACAAAACCGCCCGCGGAATCGAACGTCGCCACGAAAGTGCCGCCGATCGGGAGCTTGAACGTCTCCGGCCCGGGGTCGAAGTCCGTCAGACCGCCGAAGTGCCCGGTTGCATGAACGCTGCCATCGGCCGCCACGGCCACGTCGTACACCTTGCCGCCCAGACGGCAGGCCCAGGCGAAATTGCCCGACACATCAAGCTTGGACAGGAAACCGCCGCCCCCGGCAAGATTGAACGTGCCGGCGCCGGGGTCGAAGTCGGCCGTTTCCTCGAACGTGCCCGTCGTGTAGACGCTGCCATCGGCATCCAGCGCGATGCCGAAGACGTAATCAGCTTTAGTCCCCCCCATGCTGCGCGCCCAAAGGAAATTGCCCTCGGAATCCAGCTTCGAGACAAACGCGTCGTAATTGCCGCGCGCGGTCAGGTTGTAGGCGTCCGGTCCGGGGTTGAAGTCTGCCGTGGCGGCGAAACGGCCCGCAGTGTAGATGTTGCCGTCTGCGGCTACGGCAATACGCTGCCCCTGGTCGCCGCTGCTCCCACCCATGCGTTTCGCCCAAACGAAGTCGCCCGCCGCGTCGAGTTTCCACACAAAGGCGTCGTTGTATGCAACGCTCGTGAGGTTGTACGTGGCGGGTCCCGGATCGAAATCCACGGTGCCATAGAACGTGCCCGTGACGCAGACGCTGCCATCGGGCCCCAGGGCAACGTCGTACCCGTAGTCGGCATACTCGTTGTAGGTGCCGCTGTTGCCGACGCCGTGGGCCCAAACGAGATTGCCGAGGGGATCCAGCCGGAGCATGAAGGCATCAATCCCGCCGTTGCTCAGGATCGGCAGCAGGCCGGCGCTGGGATCGAAGTCGGCCTGCCCTTTGAAGGAACCCGTGAGGTAGACGTCGCCGGCGGGGGCGACGGCGATTCCACCGGGGCGATCGTCTTCTGCGCCGCCGAAGCGGACGGCCCAGTACAGCGCGCCGCTACGGGTGTACTTGGCGACGAATATGTCGTTGGACCCCGCGGTCGCCACGCTGCAAACGCCGGGGCCGGGATCGAAATCCGCCGTGCCCGAAAAGTACCCTGCAAAGTAGACGTTGCCGGCGGCGTCAGTTGCCAGCGACTGTACGGAATCGTTGTTGGCATACGCCGTGGGAAAGGCAAACCCGAAGGCCGGTGCAACGCCGACTACTCCCGCGTCGAAATCGATGCGGTCCGTACCTGGGGCCAGCGTGAAAAGGCCGGTGACGCCGTTGGCGCCGGCATCGCTGTCGAGAGCGTCATCCCCGCCTCGGTCCGGTGCCGTAAAGCTGTAACCGGCCGGCAGGCGGAATACGAGGTAGTAGTTCAGTCCCTCGATCAACTCGGGTAGGGCATAGTTGCCCGAGGAATCGGTGGAGGTCAAGCCCCACGACACGTCGTCGGCGTTGCCGATCGTTGCGTCGACCGTGTTGAAGACCTCGACTACCGCGTCGGCGATGCCCGGCTCGCCGGCGTCCTGGAGCCCGTTCCCGTTAAGGTCGAGCCATACGCGATTGCCCACGGATCGCCGCGTTCCGGCTGCGGCGACGTCGATCGTGAGCGTCTTGACGTACGCGCCGCCGAAGTCGTCGCGGACGCGGACGGTGACGTTGTGGCTGGTCGCCAAAGTGCGGTCGAGCAGCGTTCCATCCGCCACCCGCAGGACGGAGCCCGTGAGCATGAAGCGGCCCCCCGCGGAGTCGAGCAGTTCGTAAGCGAACGTCTGGCCGTCGTCTGGGTCGGAGGCGGAGAGCGTCCCGACGACGGTGCCCCGCGGGCTGGACTGGCAAACGCTTGCGGAGGAGAGAGCTATATCGGCCGGAGCGCGGTTCGGCAGCAGCACGGCAAGGAATGTCTCGTAGTCGTGTCCGCCGACCGTCGTCAGGGTAAACGTGCTGGACCGCGGGTCGAAGTCGGCCGTCGCGTTGAAATCACCCGCGGTACACACGTAGCCGTCGGGCAAAATGGTAATGGCGGCGGCGCCGTCGCTTCCGCCTCCGCCCATGCGGAAGGCTCCTGCGAAGTTGCCGGCGGCATCCAATCTCGAAATGAACGCATCGGACTTGTCGCTGGATGCACTCGAAAGGTAGAAGGTTCCCGGACCGGGGTCAAAGTCGGACGTACCAATGAACCAGCCGGCCGTGTAGACGCTCCCGTCGGGGCCCACAACAATCCCGAAACACTCGTCGGCCGCGCTGCCGCCAAGTCGGCGGGCCCACACGAAATCCCCCGAGGAGTTCAGCTTGGTCACAAATACGTCCCACGAACCGGCGCTGACAAGGTTAGACGTGCTGCTTCCCGTATCGAAGTCGGCAGTCCCGGAGAAGTAGCCCGTGGTGTAGACGCAACCATCGGGCGCCACGGCAATGCCATAGCCGAACGCGTCGTTTCCCTCGCCCATGCGACGAGCCCATACGAAGTTGCCCGCGGAGTCGAGCTTCGAGACGAACACGTCGGTGCCGTAGCTGCCGCTGGCACTCGTATAGTAGAACGTGCCCGGCCCGGGATCGAAATCCGCAGTACCTTGAAAGGATCCCGTGGTGTAGACGCTCCCGTCAACGTCCAGGGCGATGTCGTAGGCGCCGTCGCCGCTGTAACCGCCCAATCGGCACGCCCAAGTCAAAACTCCGCTGCTGCTGTACTTGGCAACGAACGCATCCCTGTCGCCTGCGCTGCTAAGGTTGTAGACCCCCGAACCGGGATCGAAATCGACGGTAGCCTGGAAAGTCCCAGTAACGCAGACGCTGCCGTCGGCGGCGACGGCGAGCCCCAGGCCGTAATCCGCGAGCGCTCCGCCGATGCGTCGGGCCCAAACGAAACGACCCGCGGAATCCAGTTTCGACAGAAAGACGTCCGTGTTCCCGGCGCTGGTCAGGTTAAAGACGCTGGTTCCGGGATCGAAGTCACCCGTGTCGTAGAAGAAGCCGACAGTGTAGACGCTGCCGTCGGAGCCGACCGCGATGTCGCCGGCCATGCCGCCGAGACACCGTGCCCAGTACAGTGCCCCTGCGTTGCTGTACTTGGCAACGTACGTACTTGCATACGTGCCGCTGCTCAGGGTGGTAGCGCCAACTCCCGGGTCGAAGTCCGCCGTGCCCTCGAACGAGCCGGCAACATAAATGTTGCCCGCGGCGTCCGTGGCCACCGCTTCGCGGTAGTCGGCACTGTTGGACGTCGCGGCGCCGGCGGAAAGTGCGAACCCGAACGTCGGCGCGGCGCCGCGCAGGCCGGCGTCCAAGTGAACGTCCGCGGCGCCGAGCGTAAACTGAAGCGTCCTGCCCGTGCCATCCACGTCGCTGTCTCGCGCGTCGTCGCCGGCATCCCGGGTCGTAAAGGAATACCCTCCCGGCGTCCGAAAGACTAGCTCGTATTGGCTGCCCTGCCCAAGGCCGGTATGCACGTAGACTCCGTTCTTATCGGTGGTCGCGATGCTCCGGTAACTCCCGTACTGAAGTAGCTCAACCACCACACCGCTCACGCCCGGCTCGCCAGCGTCCTGCAGGCCGTTGGCGTTCAGGTCGTTCCAGACAAGACCCGTCACTGAGGAGAGCAAGGCCCGGTCTTCGAGCAGTTCGATGCCCAGGCGGCGGGGCTTCGTCGTCCGCCGATGCCAACCGCCGAAAGACGAAGCGCGGTCGAGGGATCGAAACGCAGTACGATTCCGGTTGCGCCGACCACCGCGGGATGTGTGAGGAGGTTTCATGGGAGCTACGGGGTTGGGAAGTTGGATTGTGCGCTCGATGTGTGCGAGTCTGTTAGACGCGTCGTTGTCGCCGCCGGAACGAACCTGCGGCAAACACTATGAGCCCCATCGTGCCGGCCAGCACGATCGCCGATGGCTCCGGCACGACGCCGACGTCAATCCGCCCGGGCGTGTAGCTCACGTCCGTGATGAGGTCCGTCGCCCCGTCGGTGAAGTTCGTGCGAAGCAGACTGGCGTCGATGGCAACCTGATACTGGCCGGCGCTACCTGGGTCGGTCTCGAAGTACACGCGCATCAGGCCAGCGCCATTTGGCAGTGGCACCGAGCCCGGAGCAAAGTTGACCAACCCGGCCGCGATGTTCCCGGGCAACAGCGGGCGGTTGGGCGTGGGCTGGACCGACATCGCTGGCGAGACCGGATTGGCGGGTACGCCGAAGCCCGTCAGCCGCAGGCCGCCGGTCGGGCCACTGACGCCCAACTCGATCATGTAGGTCATCAGGTCGTACGGCCCGCCTTGCACTTCGCAAGTCACGTCCACGTAACCGCCGCCCGACTCCGTCGCCTGGGCGTCGCCAACGTGAACGATCATGCCGGCCCGCGCGGGCGTGGCCAGCCACAGCGACAAACCGACGGCCAGAAGAACGGTCGACAGCGAGCCGAAGAAGAGAGCGCGCGATGGCCGTCGCTTTGGGCAACCCGAAAAGAAGTGTAAAGACGTAATCATGGGCTGGATCTCGCGCATGGGAGGGGGAATTGCGGTCAAGAACCGGAGCCGCGCACGGTGTAGCGCGCGTCACGCAGTGAGAACCGCCCGGGCGAGAATGCCGTCAGCCAAGAGACACCCGCCGGCCGCTTCACATGGCGGATCCGGCCGGCAAGAAAGAAGCTGATGGCAAGCCCGGGCTCAGCGCTGCCTCTTCGTTGAGCCGCGGCCAGATGCCACCCACACATCGCAGGCCCACCCGGCCGCTGATCGATGGGGTTATTCTAATGGAAAGCTGCGAATACCACAACGACACTCTGTTGAGGGGGTTCGGTCCGCGACGGTCTTGAGCCGCGGTTCGCGTCGGAACCGCGAACACCATGTCGGGCCCAGCAAGGCGAGGTCGGACGACCGGTTCACAGACTCCACCCTTTCCGATACTCCCGCTGCGCGAAACCATTCAGTTCGGGCATGTTGGTCGATTTCATGCTCGGACCGTCCCATTGGACCTTCTTGCCGACGCCCGCGCGAATCGCCAGATTACCCAGCAGCACCATTTCCGTCAGCGGCCCGCCATGATCGAAGTTCGAGAAGGCCGCGCGTCCACCCTTGCAGGAAGTGACCCATTCGGCGAAATGGTTGCTCGCGCAGCGCGGGATGTTCGGTTCGGGGATCTTGAACTCCTTCCGGCGTTCCTCGGACATCAGTCTCGGCTCGCCGGTCATCTTGCCCTTGTCGCCGATAAAGATCGCGCCGTTGTCGGGAAACTCCTGGCCCGGAGCAAGCTCGCAAATCTCGCGCGACGGGTAATAACCGCCGTCATACCAGAAGATTTTGCACGCCGGCATTCCTGCCCGCGCCGGAATGTCCCAGCGGATGATTGAGGCGGTGGGGAACATCTCCGTGGTTCCGTCGCCGGAGTCCTTCACCAGTTCGACGGCTTCCGCAAATTCGATTTTCAGGGCAGTGAACAAGCCGCTCATGGCGTGGCAGCCGATATCACCCAGGGCCCCGGTGCCAAAATCCCACCAGCCGCGCCAGACAAACGGCTGATAGACCGGTTTCCCCTGGAACTTGCCTTCTTTGTAGGTGTGCAGATACGGCCGTTCGGGCGCCGGTCCCAGCCAGGCGTCCCAATTCAGCCCGGCCGGCGTTGGATCGGCGCCTGTCGGCCTGCCGCCGCCTTGCGGCCACCAGAAACGTCTGGGGATGCCCGCCCTATCGGTCCAGATGTGGGCCTCCTGGACATTGCCGATGGCGCCGGCCCAAATCCACTCGCACAGCCGCCGCCAGCCTTCACCCTCACGGCCGTTGTTGCCCAATTGCGTGGCGACCTTATGTTCCCGAGCGGCCAGCGTCAACAGCCGGGCTTCACGGATGTTGTGCGTCAGCGGCTTCTCGCAGTACACATGCTTGCCCAGCCGCATGGCAGTCATCGAGGCCGTCGCGTGATGATGGTCGGGCGTGGCGACAAACACGGCGTCGATCTGGCCGTGCATCTTGTCGAACATTTCCCGATAGTCGGAAAAGCTCTTCGGCAACGGCCTGTTGAGCTCCTGCTCCTTGTTGAATCGTTCGATTCGTCCAAGGCAACCGTTCCGGGCGCCTTCGACCACATCGCATACCGCGACCAGGTTCTCGTTCAAGAATGCTTCGACGTGGGCGCCGCCGCGTCCACCCACGCCGACGCCGGCGATGTTCAACTTGGAATTGGGTGCGGGAGCGGCCAGGATGTTGGGCGTCGGAAAGAACTGCGTGCCGACGGCCGCGGCCGCCAGAGCGGCTGTTTGTCCCAGAAATTGACGTCGGTGACAACGTGTGGACATACGATCTCCTCCAAGAGGTTTGAGCCGTAGTATCGCATGGCGTCATTATGCGCCAGTGCAGAACGACGGACAAGGCATTCGCCCACACACTCGACACCCTCGGCCGTCCTGCCTACAACGATGGCGAATTGTCAATCGCCCTTTTCGGCTGCAGGCCATTGCGCCGGATTCCATCGCACAGGAGGGATTTCACGTGTTCGACAACGACTCCGGGATTCCTCGACGAACGTTCCTTTATCGGACGGGATCGTGGCGATGAAGGTCTTCGGCGGCTCCTGCGGAATGAACTACGCCGATCCCAATTGCCCTCCGCAGCTCGACGCGAAGCACCTCGAGCTGGCGGTGCGATATGCGTTGGGCGTACCCGGCGTGACCACGCTGAACATCGGCGTCCACAACGTCAAGCAACTCCGGCAAAACATCGAACTGGTACGCGGCTACAAACCGCTTTCGCCGGACGAAGAGCCCCAATGCACCGTCCTGGGCAAGCGACTGTCGGCCGAGTGGAGCACGCATTTCGGCCCTCTGGTGCGCGCGAGACAGAGTGCCGTGCCGGCGCCGGGCGCTAAAGCGGCCCAATCTGGCCTGGAACTACCGCATCGGACCTCGTTCCACTTCCGTCGGCAACTGCGACACGAGCGCCCCGTTGGCGTTGCGCACCAGTCCCTGGTCGAAGGTGAGTCCCGCGTTAGCGCCTTCGGTCACGGCGGCGCGCAGGTTACGGACTTGCCGGGCGTCGCCGATACGGATGGCCGGCACCCCGGCGGCCAATAGTCCGGCATAGACGCCGTCTTCCGGCTCGACCGCGGCCAGCACGACATTATCCACGCGGAGTGTCGAACGGTGGAACTCGCCGTCTAAGAGCGCGACTACGCCGTCGGCGTCGATCTGTGTGACGGTCGAATTGGCGATCACGGTGACAGGCTGCTTGAAGGGCTTGCCTTGGAGTCCTTCGCCGTTGCCGCCGGCGAAGCGTTTTTGCATCACGTCACGGTGACAAGGTTCCATCCACTCGGCGAAGGCCCGCCGCGCAGTAACCACGTAGACCTTGCGGTCGTCGGCGGCCAGGCGTTCCACCGCGTCGGCCGCGGCGAAGTGGTCGCCCCAGACGAGCACGGTCGGCCCGCAGTCCACGGCGGGCGGCTTTTCGCGGTCGTAGTATTCGCAGGCCTCCATGCGGCAGCGGAGCACGTCGGTGAAGGGGACGACCCGCGGCGAATCGATGCCCGGCACGTCGTGCCGGGCGACGCGGCCGCCGGTGGCCACCACCACGGCGTCGTATCCGCGGAGATCCTCGACGCCGGGACTCGTCCGATAGCGGACCTCGACCCCCAGCCGCTTCATTTGCTCGCGGAGCCAATCGGCGTACCACCGCATCTTGTTCTTTCCCGGCGCGGTGCAGCAGCAGAGGATCGCGCCGCCCAGCTCGCCGGTCCGCTCGAAGATCGTGGGCTGGTGGCCGCGGAGGGCGGCGATCCGCGCGGTCTCCATGCCGCCCGGGCCGCCGCCGACGATCGCCACGCGGAGCGGTTTTTGGGCCCGCGGCAAGTGCAGGAACCGCTCGTCGCCGATGGCCGGGTTGATCGCGCACCGCATGTGCCGCCGGATCATCAGCGACTCCTGCCAGCAGCCGACCAGGCAGGAGATGCACTTGCGGATTTCCTTGGCGCGGCCCTGGAAGGCCTTGTGCGTCCAGTACGGGTCGGCGACCATCTGCCGCGAGAGGCCCACGAGGTCGGCCTTGCCCTCGGACAGGATCCGCTCGCAGTAGGCGGGGTCGCGGAGCGTGTGGCTGGTGACGACCGGGATCTTGACGTGCTTCTTGACCTCCTCGGCGGCGTAGGTGTTCCAGCCCTGCGGATAGTACATCGGGTCCATGACCGCGCCGGGGGCCTCGAAGATGCCGGCGCTGATGTCGACGAAGGCCGCGCCGTGCTCCTCGAAGAGCCGGGCCGCGGCCACGGTCTCGTCGAGCTCGCGCCCGCCGGGGATCCACTCGACGCCCGAGTAGCGGACGCCGACGGGGAAATCGCGGCCGCACTTGTAGCGGATGCGGGCGAGGATTTCGAGCACGAACCGCATGCGGCCCAGGAAGCTGCCGCCGAAGCGGTCGTGCCGCTTGTTCACGAACGGGCTCATGAACTGGGCGATCAGGTAGCCGTGCGCGCCGTGCAGCTCGACGCAGTCGAAGCCCGCCTGCTGCACGCGCCACGCCCCTTCGGCGAACTTCTCGATCGCGTCGTAGATTTCTTCGGGCGTCATCGCGCGGATCGATTTGCCCTTGGCCACGTCTTCGGCGTAGATCACCTCGTGGCCGGCCGAGCCGGGGACATCGAGCACGTGGTCGCTGGCCGAGACGAGCCCCTTCCGCGGCCACGCGGCCTGACGGCCGGGAAGCTGAATCTGCACGGCGCACCGGGCGCCGTGACGGTGCATGGCCTCGGCCAGTTCGGCCAGCCCCGGGATCAGCGGGTCTTCGTCGACGGTGACGCAGGTCACCGTCGGCCGGCCGGCCGCGCGGTCGGGCGTCGAGGCGCCCACGATGATCAGCCCGCAGCCCCCTTTGGCGATCTCCTCGTGGTAGGTGATCACCCGCTGGTTGACCGAGCCGTCGGCGTTGGCCGAGCTGATGTCGGTCGGCACGTGGCACACGCGGTTCGGCACCTCGACCGGGCCGATGCGGATGGGACGGAAGAGATGGGGGTAATGGGGATGGTCCATCGTGTGTTGCTCCCACACGGGCGTGAGGTTCGGGACTGGGGACTCGGGGCTCGGGATTCCGATGGGAATTATGGGAGTAATGGGAATGATGGGAGGCGACGATTTGCAGGACTC
>Ga0233425_10003283_pt1 | contig 29713 bp, 29 predicted proteins | sample Watercolumn_Towu_2_FD_181712 | JGI IMG/M metagenome (GOLD analysis project Ga0233425, IMG submission 181712) | Freshwater microbial communities from Lake Towuti, South Sulawesi, Indonesia - Watercolumn_Towuti2014_140_MG | ecosystem: Environmental > Aquatic > Freshwater > Lake | place...
GCTCGCCGCCTGGGTGGAATGCCGTCTGGCTACCGGGCGTACCCACCAGATCCGGGTGCACCTGACCCACCTGGGCCATCCCCTGTTGGGCGATCCGGTCTATCGCGGCCGGCGCGCCGGCACCGTCCTCAACTTCCACCGCCAGGCCCTGCACGCCGTGCGCCTGGGCCTCACCCACCCCGTCACCGGCGAGTACCTGGAGTGGGAGGCGTCGCCGCCACCCGATTTCAGCGAGCTGCTGGAAACCCTGGAGCGCCAGGATGCGTCCTGACTGGATCGTGCCCGACTGGCCCGCGCCCGCGAACGTGCGGGCGCTCATGACCACACGCGCCGGCGGCATCAGCCGGGCGCCCTACGACAGCTTCAACCCGGCCGCCCATGTGGGCGACGATCCGGTCGCGGTGGCGGAGAATCGGCGCATCCTGCGGGAAGTGCTGCCGGCCGAACCGTTGTGGCTGAACCAGATACACGGGACGCGGGTGTTCGAACTGGCTCTCCCCACCCTAACCCTCCCCACAGATGGGGAGGGAACCGGCTCCTCCCCCACGCGTGGGGGAGGTTGGGAGGGGGAGGTGCCCAATACAAACGGCCCCAGCCCCGCGCATCCCGGCCTTTTCCAACCTGCGGAAATCACTCCGGAAGCCGACGCCAGTTTCACCCGCCAGCCCGGCCAGGTCTGCGCGGTGCTCACCGCCGACTGCCTGCCGGTGCTGTTCTGCGACGAGTCAGGCACGGTGGTCGCCGCCGCCCATGCGGGCTGGCGGGGACTGGCCGGCGGCGTGCTGGAAGAGACGATCGCGGCCATGGCCGTGGAACCCGGCCGCATCCTCGCCTGGCTGGGACCGGCCATCGGGCCGGACAACTTCGAAGTGGGGCCGGAGGTGCGGGAAGCCTTTGTCATGCAGAATCCCATGGCCGGCATCGCCTTCCGCCCGGCCCTGCCCGGCACCTTGGACGAAACGCCGCGCAAATGGCTCGCGGACATCACCATGCTGGCGCGCATCCGACTTGCGGCCGCCGGCGTCGAAAGCGTTTATGGTGGCGGCCTGTGCACATTCCGTGACCCGAAGCGCTTCTTTTCCTATCGCCGCGAACAGCAAACCGGGCGTATGGCCAGCCTGATTTGGTTCGAGCGGCCGCAGCGAAACGGCTAGAATCGCCGCTTTTCCCGCGAAGCCCCCATGAGCTTGCTTGCCGCCATCCTTCTCGCCAGTGCCGCCGGTGGACTGCTGTCCGTGCTGCTGGCCAGCGTGGCCCTGAACCTGAAGGCGGAGTGGGTGCCTGTGATGGTGAGTTACGCCATCGGTGCCTTGCTGGGAGCGGCCTTCCTGGAAATCCTGCCCCACGCCATGGAACATGCCGGCAGCTTCGAGGCCGTCAGCGCTGCGGTGCTGGCCGGCATCTTCGGCTTCTTCATCCTGGAAAAACTGGTGCTCTGGCGTCACTGCCATACCGAGCATTGCGAGGCCCACGGTACGGAAGCGCCGGCCCATGACCACGGCCGCTCCGGCCTGATGATCACCGTGGGCGACACCGTCCACAATTTCGTCGATGGCGTGATGATCGCCGCCGCCTTCCTGGTGGACATGAAGCTGGGCGTGGTGACCGCCTTCGCGATCGCCGCTCACGAGGTGCCGCAGGAGTTGGGTGACTTCCTCATCCTGCTGCATTCCGGCTACAGCAAGGGCAAGGCGCTGCTGCTGAACCTGCTGTCCAGCGCGGCCATGCTGGTCGGTGCCCTGCTGGGCTATTTCCTGCTGGCGCCCCTGCACGAGATCCTGCCCTACATGCTGGCCCTGGCCGCTTCCGGCATGATCTACGTTGCGGTGGCGGACCTGATTCCCAGTCTGCACAAGCGGGCTGAACTGGGACACACGGCGCAGCAGGCACTACTTATCGGACTTGGCGTGCTCACCGTCTGGGTGGCCGGCTTCCTTTCCGGGGGCTGGATGGATGGACATGGTGGCTGAACGCCGGCGCGATGCGCGGGAGGTCAGGCGGATGAACGCCCACAGGGGCAGTATCCCCAGGAAGAGCGCCACGGAAAGCCCGGAAAGCAGGCTGCCTGAGGCCAGGGCCACCAGCAGGATGACGTAGGCATAACCGATGGCGATCAAATACATGGTGCACGGTCTAAAAAGACATTGATTGACGGAAAAGAAGCGCGAGCAATGGCGATCGAACTCTACAACGACGGCGACCACGTCTGCCTGATGTTCAACGATCTGGTGGATGATTCCGGCAGTTCCGCCGTGCAGGCCAACCAGTTCCTCATCGTGTCGAAGGGGGAGGGCGCCCTCATCGATCCGGCCGGCAACATGACCTACAACGCCCTGATCATGGCCATGCACAAGTACTTCCCATTCAAGCAGCTGAAGTACATCTTCGCCTCGCACCAGGATCCCGATATCGTCGCCTCCCTCAACAAGTGGCTGTCCGCCACCGAGTGCACGCTCTATGTCTCGGCCTTGTGGGAACGCTTCGTGCCCCATTTCTGCACGGTCAACCGTACCGAGGGCCGCATCATCGGCATTCCCGATGCCGGCATGGTGGTGCCCATGCGGGATACCCGCATCGTTGCCGTACCCGCCCATTTCCTGCATGCGGAAGGCAATTTCCAGTTTTACGACAGCAAGGCCAAGGTGCTGTTTTCCGGTGACATGGGCGCCTCCCTGGTGCACCACGACGAGATCGTCGCGCCCATCACCAGCACAGTGGAATTCGCCGCCCACCTGCGCAACATGCAGGGCTTCCATCGCCGCTACATGGTGTCCAACAAGGCCTGCAAGTTCTGGGTCAACATGGTCCGCGGCATGGACGTGGCCATGCTGGTGCCCCAGCATGGCCGCTGGTTCAAGGGCAAGGAAGCCATCGGCGCCTTCCTGGACTGGATCGAAAACCTGCATTGCGGCATCGACCTCTTCAGCCAGGACAACTACAAGGTGCCGGGCTGATCCCGGAGACAGGGGCTTGGCGTGGACGCGCACGCTGAACGCTACATTCATTCCTATGAAGCGGCCGAGCAGGATCGCCTGATCCACCAGGGAGAGTTCCTGGCCCCCTGGGTGCAGACCGGGGTGGATTTCTCCGGCTGCCGGTCAGTGCTGGAACTGGGCTGTGGCGTAGGCGCACAGTTACGGGTGCTGCTGCGGCGCTTTCCCGCCGTCCATTACACCGGCGTCGACATTTCACCTCAACAGTTGGCGCAGGCCCGCCATCTCCTGGCCGAGCCCCTGGATGCCGGCCGGGTCGAGCTGGTGGAGGCCTCGGCCTACCGCCTGCCCTTCCCGGATGGCCATTTTGACGGCACCTGCACCTTCTGGGTGCTGGAACACCTGGCCGACCATGGCGCCCTGTTGCGGGAAGCATGGCGCGTCCTCAAGCCGGGCGGCATGCTCTACTGCACCGAGGTGTTCAACGCGGGCCTGTTCACCGACCCACCGACCCCAGGCCTGGCGCGCTGGTGGCAGGCCTTCAATACCTTGCAGCGGGAACTGGGCGGCGATCCCGACGTAGGCGTCCGCCTGGCCAGCCTGCTCCACCGGGCCGGATTCACCGATATCGGGCTCCGCGAGGTTTCCCCCCAGCTGGATGGCCGCCTCCGGGACCGTGTGGCCCGCCGCGCGTGGCTGGACTTTTGGCAGAAGCTGCTGCTCAGCGGCGCCACCCAACTCAAGGCCCATGGTCGGGTGGGGGTGGGCGATGCAGCAGCCTTGATGGCTGATTTTGCCGCCTTGGCCGAAAATCCGGACGCCATTTTCCGTTACGCCGCCTTCCAGGCAAGCGGCCGCAAACCCGTCTGAGAACAGCACTCGCCATGTCCAGCCTCCCCAAAATCGGCTTCGTCTCCCTGGGCTGCCCGAAGAATTCCTATGACTCCGAGCGCATCCTTACCCAGCTGCGGGCCGAGGGTTACCTCATCGTGCCCAGTTACCAGGACGCGGACATGGTGGTGGTCAATACCTGCGGCTTCATCGACGCGGCGGTGGAGGAGAGCCTGGACGCCATCGGCGAGGCCCTGCGCGAGAACGGCAGGGTCATCGTCACCGGCTGCCTGGGGGCGCGGGAATCGGTGGTCAAGGAGGCCCATCCCCAGGTGCTGGCGGTGACCGGACCCCACGCCACCGAGGCGGTCATGTCGGCGGTCCACGCCCACCTGCCCAAGCCCCACGATCCCTTCGCCGACCTCATTCCTCCCGGTGGCCTGAAGCTGACGCCGCGCCACTATGCCTACCTGAAGATTTCCGAGGGCTGCAACCACCGCTGCACCTTTTGCATCATTCCCTCGCTGCGCGGCGACCTGGTGTCCCGGCCCGTCGGCGACGTGCTCTCCGAGGCCGAGGCGCTGGTCAAGGCCGGCGTCAAGGAACTGCTGGTCATTTCCCAGGACACCAGCGCCTACGGCGTCGACCTGAAATACCGTACCGGCTTCCACCACGGCCGCCCGGTGAAGACCCGCATGCTGGAGCTGGTGCGGGAACTGGCCAAGCTGGGGGTGTGGGTGCGGCTGCACTACGTCTATCCCTATCCCAGCGTCGACGACGTGATCCCCTTGATGGCCGAGGGCAAGGTGCTGCCCTACCTGGACGTGCCCTTCCAGCACGCCAGCCACCGCATCCTCAAGGCCATGAAGCGGCCGGCCCACGCCGAGAACACCCTGCGCCGCATCGAGAAATGGCGGGAGATCTGCCCGGACCTGGTGATCCGCAGCACCTTCATCGTCGGCTTTCCCGGCGAGACCGAGGCCGACTTCGACGAACTCCTGGACTTCCTCGAAGCGGCCCGCCTCGACCGGGTGGGCGCCTTCGCCTACTCGCCGGTGGACGGCGCCGCCGCGAACGCCCTGCCGGACCCGGTGGACGAGGACATCCAGCAGGATCGCCTGGCCCGCTTTATGGACGTCCAGGCGGACATCAGCGCCGCCGGGCTCAAGGCCCGCATCGGCCAGGAAACCACCGTGTTGGTGGATGAAGTCGGTGGCGGCCGGGCCATCGCCCGGAGCTATGCCGATGCGCCGGAGATCGATGGCGTGGTGCATATCGCCCAGGGCAGGGGTTTACAGCCGGGGGATTTCGTCAGGGTAAAGGTCACCCGCTCGGACGACTACGACCTCTGGGGCAAGCCCCTCTCAAGCAAGGAATGAAACGATGGACTATAAACTCCTGCTGACCGTGTTCGCGACGGTTTTCATCGCCGAATTGGGAGACAAGACCCAGTTGGCCACCATGCTCTTCGCCGCCGACAAGGAAGTCAGCAAATGGCTGGTGTTCCTCGGCGCCGCCCTCGCCCTGGTGGCCACCTCGGCCTTGGGCGTGCTGGCCGGCGGTGTCCTGAGCCAGTATGTCAGCGAAAGGCAGCTGCATTTCATCGCCGGCGCGGGCTTCATCGCCATTGGCGTCTGGACCCTGGTCAAGGCCTGAGCCCCCCTTCCTTTCACAATGAGTCCCCCATGAGTGACAACTGGAAACCCCACGTGGTGGTCGCCGCCATCGTCGAGCAGGACGGCCGCTTCCTGCTGGTGGAGGAGCGTACCGACGATGGCATCCTCTTCAACCAGCCCGCCGGCCATCTGGACGAGGGGGAATCCCTGGTGCAGGCGGTGATCCGCGAATGCTTCGAGGAAACCGCACACCATTTCGAGCCGGAAGCGCTGGTGGGCATCTACCGCTGGCGCCATCCAAGGCGGCACAACCGCACCTACCTGCGCTTCGCCTTCTCCGGCGTCATCACCGGCTACGACCCCACCGCGCCCCTGGACAAGGGCATCCTGCGCGCGGTGTGGATGACCCCGGAGGAAATTCGCGCTACCGGCCACCGTCACCGCAGCCCGCTGCTCATCCGCTGCATGGAGGATCATCTGGCCGGCAAGTCCTGGCCCCTCGAACTGCTGACGGACTTCGCGGACGACCTTGCTCCCTCCCCCTCCGGGGGAGGGTAGGGGAGAGGGAACAAGGCATGTTGGCCCGCTCGGTATATCCAAGCCGCATTCCCTCCCTCCCCGCCCCTCCCCCGACGGGGGAGGGGCGATGAGCCGCATCGTCGTCGGCCTCTCCGGCGGCGTGGATTCCGCCGTCACCGCCTGGCTGCTGAAACAGCAGGGACACGAGGTGGTCGGTGTGTTCATGAAGAACTGGGAGGCGGACGACCTGGAGGAGGACTGCCCCATCCGCCAGGATTTCCGCGATGTGCTGGCCATCGCCGACGTGCTGGACATCGAGGTGGAACTGGTCAATTTCAGCAAGGAGTACCAGGACCGGGTGTTCGCCTATTTCCTGGCCGAATACCGGGCCGGCCGCACGCCCAATCCGGACGTGCTGTGCAACGCCGAGATCAAGTTCAAGGCCTTCCTGGATTATGCCTTGGGTCTGGGTGCCGACCACATCGCCACCGGCCACTACGCCCGGCTGGAGGGGGCATCGCCGCATCGCAGGTTGCTCAAGGCCCTGGACAGCAACAAGGACCAGAGCTATTTCCTCTACCGCCTGAACCAGGCGCAGATCGCCAACGCCTTGTTTCCCTTGGGCGAACTGCCCAAACCCCGGGTACGGGAACTGGCCCGCCAGGCCGGCCTCCCCGTGGCGGAGAAGAAAGACAGCACGGGCATCTGCTTCATCGGCGAACGGCCCTTCCGGGAATTCCTGCAACGCTATCTGCCCGTAAGTCCAGGCGACATGGTGACCCCCGAGGGCAGGGTCATGGGCCGCCACCTGGGCCTCATGTATCACACCCTGGGGCAGCGCAAGGGGCTGGGCATCGGCGGCGTCAAGGGCGCGGAGGAGGGCGCGCCCTGGTTTGTCGCCGGCAAGAATCTTGAACGCAACGAGCTGATCGTGGTGCAGGGCCATGACCATCCCCTGTTACTCTCCCATGAGCTCGCCGCCGCCGATCTGTCATGGCTTGGCGAGCCGCCCCGAGAAGGCGGCCGCTACGCCGCCAAAACGCGCTATCGCCAGAAGGATGCCCGCTGCAGGGTGAAGGCCGTCACTGACGCCGAAATCCGACTGTGCTTTGATGAAGCCCAGTGGGCCGTCACACCCGGACAATCTGTCGTACTTTACGAAGGCGATGTCTGCCTGGGTGGGGGGATCATTCAAGGCAGCGTGTAGCCCATGATCCCCATCTCCCACAGGCGGATGAGGGCAGGTGTGAGGGACTGCCCCTCACGAATATCCTGATAACCGAGTTGAATAGAGCTTCATATCATCATGAATAGACGTAATTTCATCTGGACACTTCCCGGGGTCGGCGCTTCGATCTGGCTGGCCGGCTGCGCCACCGATCCGGTCACCGGCAAGAAGGCTTTCGTCATGATGGGCAAGGAAGAAGAAATCGCCCTCGACAAGCAGCACTCGCCCCACCAGTTCTCCGAGGACTACGGCGTCAGCCAGGACCAGGCCCTGAACCAGTACGTGGCCGGGGTGGGCAACGCCATGGCCGGGAAATCCCACCGGCCTGACATGCCTTATCGCTTCCAGGCCGTGAACGCCAATTACGTCAACGCCTACGCCTTCCCCGGCGGCTCTATCGCCGCTACCCGGGGCATCCTGCTGGAAGTGGAAAGCGAGGATGAACTGGCCGCCCTCATGGGCCACGAGATCGGCCACGTCAACGCCCGCCATTTCGCCGAGCGCCAGGCCCAGGGCACGCTGCTGGAGATCGTCGCGGCCACCGCCAGCGTGGCCGCCGCCGCCAAGAAACCCCAATACGGCGAACTGGCCCAGCTCATCGGCAGCCTGGGCGGCGGCGCCCTGCTGGCCCACTACAGCCGCGACAACGAGCGGGAAGCCGACGCGCTGGGCATGGAATACATGAGCAAGGCCGGCTACAACCCGGAAGGCATGGCGGATCTCATGGACATGCTCAACAGCCAGTCCAAGGCCAAACCCAATGCCCTGGAACTCATGTTCGCCACCCATCCCATGAGCTCGGAGCGGCTGGCCACCACCCGCCAGGCCCTGCAAACCACCTACAAGGACAGCGCCCGCAAGCCGCGCCAGAAGGAACGCTACATGGACCACACCGCGCGCCTGCGGGGCATGAAGCCGGCCATCGCCGAGGAACAGAAGGGCGAGTCCATGCTCAACCAGAAGAAGTTCGACGTGGCGGAAGGCCACCTGCGCCAGGCCCTGGCCCTGGCTCCGGACGATTACCCCGGCCTGGTGCTGATGGCCAAGACCCAGATGGCCATGAAGCGTCCCAAGGAGGCCCAGCCCTACCTGGCCCGCGCCAAGGCCATCTATCCCGCCGAGGCCCAGGCCAGCCAACTTGCCGGCGTCACCCACCTGCAACTGCGCCAGCCCGACCAAGCCCTGGCCGCTTTCCAGGAGTACGACCGCCTGCTGCCGGGCAACCCCAACACCACCTTTCTCAAGGGCTTTTCCCTGGAGCAGATGCAGAACAGGCAGGCCGCCGCGCAGGAATACTACCGTTACCTGCAGATGACCCAGGAGGGCGGCCAGGCCCAGCACGCCTACAACCGGCTGCAGGGGTGGGGATTGGTGAAGTAGCCCGGGCCGACGGAATCACACCGGGTCGGCCCGAGTTATGCCTCGGCCCAGTGCGCCACGTTGAGTTGAAGTCCGCGCACCCCGTTCCACTCGTTCACCTCCAGCCGGTACACCGCCTGAATACGTTCAGGTAGGGGCGTGTCCTGAAAGAAGCGCATGGCTTCCGCCGCGAAGCCGGGGCCTGCAAGGCGCAGTTTCAGGTGCCTGTCGCCCACCAGGCGCTGGCTTTGCACGGTGAACTCGCCCTGAAACGCCGGGGCGGGAAAGCCCTGCCCCCAGACGGCGTTGCGCAGGGTTTCGGCGTTTTCCAGGGTGAATTCCTCGGGGGTGAGTTCGCCGTCGGTTTCGGTGATCCGGGTGAGATCGGCCTCGCTCAGGCTTTCCCGGGCGACGGCCTCGAAGGCGGCGATAAAGATGTCCAGGTGCTCGCGGCGCAGGGTGAGACCGGCGGCCGCCGCGTGGCCGCCGTACTTGAGGATGACGCCGGGCAGGCGGCGATCCACCATATCCAGGGCATCGCGCAGGTGCAGGCCGGCGATGGCTCGGCCTGAGCCGCGCAACAGACCGTCGCCGGCGTCGGCAAAGATGAGGGTGGGACGGTGGTGGCGTTCCTTCAGGCGCGAGGCCAACAGACCCACCACACCCTGATGCCAGGCGGGGTCGAACAGGGTGATGCTGGCACCGTCGCATACTTGGATACCATCCAGCAACGCGGTGGCCTGGTCCTGCATCTCCGCTTCGATGCCGCGCCGCTCCCGGTTGAGCTGGTCCAATTCGCCGGCCAGGGGCAGGGCGTGGTTCTTGTCGCGGGCCAGCAGGCATTCGATGCCCAGGCCCATGTCCGATAGACGTCCGGCAGCGTTGAGGCGGGGACCGATCGTGAAGCCCAGGTCCTCGCTGCCGGCCCGCTCGGGCTTGCGTCCGGCCACCTGGAACAGGGCCTGGATGCCCGGCCGGCCCAGGCCGCTGCGGATGCGGGCCAGGCCCTGGGCCACCAGCAGGCGGTTGTTGGCGTCCAGGCGCACCACATCGGCCACGGTGCCCAGGGCCACCAGATCCAGCAATTCGCGCAGGTCGGGCTCCGGCTTTGCTGAAAAGGCGCCGCGCCGGCGCAGCTCGGCACGCACGGCGGTGAGCACGTAGAACATGACGCCGACGCCGGCCAGATGCTTGCTGGGGAAGGGACAGCCGGGCTGGTTGGGATTGACGATGAGGGCGTCGGGCAGAGTGTCGCCCGGCAGGTGATGGTCGGTGACCAGCACCTCCATGCCCAGCCGCCTCGCCTCCTCGACGCCGGCATTCGCGGCGATGCCGTTGTCCACGGTGATGAGCAGGTCCGGCTTGACCTGGGCGGCCAGGCGGGCGATTTCCGGCGACAGGCCATAGCCGTATTCGAAACGGTTGGGCACCAGGTAATCCACCTTGGCGCCCAGGGCGGAAAGTCCGGCCATGGCGGCGGCGCAGGCGGTGGCGCCATCGGCGTCGTAGTCGGCCACCACCAGCATCTTCTCCTGCCGCGCGATGCCATCCGCCAGGCGGGCACCGGCGGCCTCGGCGTTCATCAACTCGGAGAGCGGCAGCAGTTCCGCCAGCTTCGTCTTCATCTCGTCTGGCGTAACGATGCCGCGGGCCGCATAGAGACGGGCGAGCAGGGGCGGCATGCCCGCCTGGCGCAGGGCCTGGCAGGCCGCTTCCCGATAGGGTCTGATAGCCAGATTAAGCATCTTCAAATATTCGTGGGCGCTGTTTTGTCGGCTTTGAGCGTCTGGCTATTATGCAGGCCATGGCCCATTACCTCCCCGTATCCCGAGTCGCCCGCCTGGTGGGTCAGTCCCGCTCCGCCATCCAGCGCATGATCCACGACGGGGAGCTCTCCACCTTCGACGGCATGGTGGACATGGCCGAACTTCTGCGTGTCTTCCCCGACGTGCAATGGGAGGACGATGGCGAATACAAGCGGGTGGAGGAGATCAAGGCCAAGGCCTACGGCAAGCGGGTGTTCGAGCGCACCCTGCCGGACAAGGCGGTGCTGGCGGAACGGCTGTACGAACTGGGCAAGGAATTCGCCGCCGCGAAAAGCCTGCTGCTGCATTACGACGAGGTATTCCGCTTCCTGGGCGACAAACTCCAGGATCTGGCGGAAACGGGGGGCCCGGCGACCGTGAATACCGTGGCCGGACTCAAACAGTGGCTCAAGCGCGAACTCGAAGCGGTCCCCGGCGAGGCCGAGCGGGCGGAGGCGCTGCTGGCCCAGGAGAGCGTGATGCGCATCATGTCCGTCCAAGTCACCGTGCAGCCCGCCGGCCACGAATTCTTCGTGGAAGGCAACGACACCCTGCTGGAAGCGGCCCTGCGTGCCGGCATTCCCCTGGACTACGGTTGCAGCAACGGCAATTGCGGCGAGTGCAAGGCCCGTCTGGTATCCGGCCAGGTGAAAAAAGTGCACCCTCACGACTTCGTCCTGAAGGAGCAGGATAAGGCCAATGGTGCGATCCTGCTGTGTTCCTACGCGCCTGTCACCGACGTGGTGGTGGAGGCTCACGTGGCAGGCGCCAACGACATTCCGGAGCAGACCATCCCCACCAAGGTCAAGGCCGTGGAGATGTTCAATGACAACCTGGCCGCCCTGCACCTTACCGCGCCCCGCAGCCAGCGTCTGCGCTTCCTCGCCGGCCAGCACGTAACCCTGTCGGCGGACGGTGCGGAAGGGGAATACTACGTGGCGAGCTGCCCGTGTGAGGACCGCCACATCGAGCTGCACGTGCGCCGGGACAACCGTGGCTTCTCGCGCAAGGTCTTCGAGGGCCTGCACAAGGAGGATGGCGTCCAGGTCAGCGGGCCCCAGGGCCGCTTCGTCATGAAGCTGGATTCCCGCCGGCCGGTGATCTTCGTCGCCTGGGAGGAAGGCTTCGCCCCCATCAAGAGCCTGGTGCAGCACGCCATGTCCCTGGAAATCGCCGAATCCATGCATCTTTACTGGGCCGCGGGCGAGGCCGGGCATTACCAGGACAACCTCTGCCGGGCCTGGGCCGACGCGTTGGATGATTTCAGCTACCAGGCATTGGCAACCGCCCCGGGAACGGCGGCGGTGGCGGAGTCGGTTCTGGCCCGACATCCCGATCTGGCACGGGCAGACATCTACGCCGCCGGCCCGGCTGCCTTCCTCACGGCCCTGGAGGCCGGTGCCCTGGCCAGGGGGTTGTCGCCCCTGGGTTGGCACGGGGAAATCATTCTCTAAAGCTTTTTTATCCCCCCATTAATTGAGGTTATTTTGGTGTTGATTGTGCGGCGCAATAAGCGTTAAATGCGCCGACGATGGCGTCCCGCGGCATCCCGGACGCGTTTGGCAAAGGATGGAAACATGAGCATTCGGATGAATCGGCAGCGCCCGTTTTTTCTCAATCTTCTGGCCATCCGGCTGCCCATAGGCGGGATCGTCTCCATCCTGCACCGGGCCAGCGGTGCGGGGCTTTCCCTGGTCACCCCCCCGCTACTTTTCGCCTTCTCCCTTTCCCTGCGCTCCCCCGAGGATTACGCCACCGTATCCGGTTTCTTTTCCAGCGGTTTGGGCTGGCTGATCGGCCTCGGCCTGCTCTGGGCGCTGCTGCACCACTTCCTTGCCGGATTGCGCCACCTGGGTTTCGATTTCGGGCTGGGGGAGGGCAGGGAGCGCGCGCGTCAGACCGCCTGGCTCACCCTGGGGGCTGCCGTCGCCGTAATCGGCCTGATCGGCCTGATGACCCTGAAGGGAGGCGCGGCATGAGACATGTCGGCGGCGCCCACCGCGGGCTGGACATGTGGCTGTTGCAGCGCGCCAGCGCCCTATACATGTTCGTCTTCCTGGTTGTTTTCCTGCTGCTGTTTCTCATGGCCGGCCCCATGAATTTTGAGACTTGGCGCGGCTTCTTCGTACCCATGGCCATGAAGGTGGGCAGCCTGCTGTTTGTCATGGCCCTGTTGGTCCACGCCTGGATCGGCCTGCGCGAGATCTTCATCGACTACGTGCATTTCCTGGTGGTGCGCCTGGGCCTATACCTGGCCTTCGGTGCCCTGTACCTCGGCTGCCTGGTCTGGACCGTGGACATCCTCTGGAGTGTGAAGTGATTCCGAAGCGTACTTTCGATGCCGTGAGAGTCGGGGCGACGCGAGCAGGGAGCAGTGCCTGCCGCGCAGCGGTAGGTGCGACCGGCCGCGTGTCGGCGCCTGCCGCCGACACGAACACCCTTAGCGAACCGAGGGCAGCATGATCCCCAAAAGAACGTTTGATGCCGTGATTGTCGGCGGCGGCGGCGCCGGCCTGCGTGCCGCACTGCAACTGTCCCAGGCCAACCTGAAGGTGGCCCTGCTGTCCAAGGTGTTCCCCACCCGCTCCCATACCGTGTCTGCCCAGGGCGGCATCACGGCGGCCCTGGCCAACGTCTCCGAAGACAACTGGCACTGGCACATGTACGACACGGTGAAAGGTTCCGATTACCTGGGCGACCAGGACGCCATCGAGTTCATGTGCCGCAACGCCCTGTCGGCGGTATACGAGCTGGAGCACATGGGCCTGCCGTTCTCCCGCCTGGACAACGGCAAGATCTACCAGCGTCCCTTCGGCGGTCAGTCCAAAAACTACGGCGGTGAGCAGGCCATCCGCACCTGCGCCGCCGCCGACCGCACCGGGCACGCCCTGCTGCACACCCTCTACCAGCGCAACATCGCCGCCCGCACCCAGTTTTTCGAGGAGTTCTTCGCCCTTGATCTGGTGCGCGACGAGGAGGGCTATGTGCTGGGGGTGGTGGCCCTGGAGATCGAAACCGGCGAGCCCTGCCTGTTCGAGTCCCGCGCGACACTGCTGGCCACCGGCGGTGCCTGCCGCATCTTCCGCCACTCCACCAACGCCCACATCAACACCGGCGACGGCTTAGGGATGGTGCTGCGGGCCGGCCTGCCCCTGGAGGACATGGAGTTCTGGCAGTTCCATCCGACCGGCATTCCCGAGGTGGGCAGCCTCATTTCGGAAGGCGTACGCGGGGAGGGTGGCATCCTCTACAACAAGGACAACGAGGCGTTCATGCCCCGTTACGCACCCAACGCCAAGGATCTGGCCTCCCGGGACGTGGTGGCCCGGGCCATCGCCCAGGAGATCCGCGCCGGACGCGGCTGCGGCGAGCACGCCGACTACGTGCACCTGGACATCCGCAAGCTGGGGGCCGAGAAGATCAAGTCCCGCCTGCCGGGCATCCGCGAGCTGTCCATGCAGTTCGCCGGGGTGGATCCCATCGACGCGCCCATTCCCGTGACGCCCACCGCCCACTACATGATGGGCGGCATCCCCTCCAATATGCACGGCCAAGTGGTGGCGCCGGTGCGCACCGGTCCGGAGGAGGCGGTGCCCGGCCTTTATGCCGTGGGCGAGTGCGCCTGCGTTTCGGTGCACGGTGCCAACCGGCTGGGGGGCAACTCCCTGCTGGACCTGGTGGTGTTCGGCCGCGCCGCCGGCCAGCACATGATCGAATACCTGCGCGACAATCCCTTCCCCCGGCCGCTGCCCCAGGCCGAGGTGGAAAAACCCCTGGCCCGCCTGGCCCGCTGGGACAAACCCAAGGGTGCGGAAACCGTGGCCGGCCTGCGCCTGGAAATGCAGAAGATCATGCAGGACCATTGCGGCGTCTACCGCACCGAGGCCCTGCTCAGGGAGGGCCTGGAACTGCTGGACAAGGTGGAGGCCCGCCTGCCCGACGTGGCGCTGGCCGACCGCAGCAAGATGTTCAACACCGCCCGATTGGAAGCCCTGGAGTTGGAGAACCTCATGGGTATCGCCCGGGCCACCCTGGTCTCCGCCCTGGCCCGCACCGAGAGCCGTGGCGCCCATAGCCGGGAAGACCACCCCGTGCGGGATGACGACCATTGGCTGCGCCACACCCTCTACTTCCGGGAGAACGATCAGCTCGACTACAAGCCCGTGCGCTTGAAGCCCCTCACGGTCGAGACCTTCCAGCCCAAGGAAAGGACGTACTGATGCGTTTCCGTATCTACCGCTACGATCCCGAAAGCGGCGCCGCGCCGCGCATGCAGGACTATGAGCTGGACTTCGATCCCAAGGGCACGAAGGTGCTGGACGCCCTCATCGCCATCAAGGACAGCCTGGACGAAAGCCTGTCCTTCCGCCGCTCCTGCCGGGAAGGCGTGTGCGGTTCCGACGGCGTCAACGTCAATGGCACCAACGTGTTGGCCTGCATCACCGACCTGGAAGGCCTGAAGGAACCGATCACCATCCGCCCCCTGCCGCGCCTGGGGGTGATCCGCGACCTCATCGTGGACATGGCCCAGTTCTACCAGCATTACAAGGCGGTAAAGCCCTACCTCATCAACCTGGACCCGGAACCGGAGAACGAGCGCCTGCAAAGTCCGGAGGACCGCGCCGAGCTGGACGGCCTGTGGGAATGCATCCTGTGCGGCTGCTGCACCACTTCCTGCCCCTCGTTCTGGTGGAACCCGGAGAAATTCCTCGGGCCGGCGGCGCTGTTGCAAGGCTACCGCTTCATCGCCGACACCCGGGACCAGGCCACCAACGAACGCCTCGACTATCTGGAAGACCCCTACCGCCTGTTCCGCTGCCACGGCATCATGAACTGCGTGGAGGTCTGCCCCAAAGGCTTGAACCCCACCGAGGCCATCGGCAAAATCAAATCGCTCCTTGTGAAACGGGCGTTGTAAGCGCGCCGGACCCGTGCAGAACACCTTGCCGAGCCTGAGCCGCCTGCGCTGGTTGTGCCGGCGCGGGATGCTGGAACTGGATGCCTGGCTGGTCCTGTTTCTCGATACGCGTTATGCCGAACTTCCAGCCGGACGGCAGGCCGACTTCGCGCGGCTGTTGGACCAGGACGACATGACCCTCTATGACTGGCTCACGGCGGAGCAGGCGCCACCAGACGAATTTCGCGACGTGGTGGCTTTGATCAGATCAACCCGGTATCCAAGACCATGAACAAGCCCAATGCCACCCTGAAGATCGGCGACCAGAACATCGAACTGCCCAGCATGGGCGGCACGCTGGGGCCCGACGTCATCGACACCCGCGCCCTGGGCAACCAGGGCTATTTCACCTATGACCCTGGCTTCCTCTCCACCGCCAGTTGCTCCTCCAGCATCACCTTCATCGACGGCGACCAGGGCCTGCTCTATTACCGCGGCTATCCCATCGAGCAGCTGGCCGAACGCTCCGATTTCCTGGAGACGGCCTACCTGCTCTGGCATGGCGAATTGCCCACCGCGGAGCAAAAGAAGGAATTCGATTTTCTGGTCAGCCGGCACACCATGCTGCATGACCAGATGCTGTCGCTGTACAAGGGCTTCCGCCGCGACGCCCATCCCATGGCGGTCATGGTGTCCATCATTGGCGCCATGGCGGCCTTCTACCCGGAAAGCAGCGACGTGGCCGATGCCAAGGAACGGGAAATTTCCATGTTCCGGCTGCTTGCCAAGGTGCCCACCGTGGCGGCCTGGTCCTACAAGTACAACAAGGGCGAGCCTTTCATGTATCCCCAGAACAACCTGGGCTACACGGAAAACTTCCTGCACATGCTGCACGCGACCCCGTGCGAACGTTACGAACCCAGTCCGGTGCTGTCCCGCGCCCTGGACCGCATCTTCATCCTGCACGCCGACCACGAGCAGAACGCCTCCACGTCCACGGTGCGCATCGCCGGCTCCAGCTACGCCAATCCCTTCGCCTGCATCGCCGCCGGCACCGCTTGCCTGTGGGGGCCGCTCCACGGCGGCGCCAACGAGGCGGTGCTGAAGATGCTGGCCGAGATCGGCGACATTTCCCACATCGGCGAATACGTCAACAGGGCCAAGGACAAGGCTTCCGGTTCCAAGCTCATGGGCTTCGGCCATCGGGTCTACAAGAACATGGACCCGCGTGCGGCCATCATGCGCCAGACCTGCCACGAGGTGCTGGACGAACTGGGCCTGCATGACGACCCCATGTTCAAGATCGCCCTCAAGCTGGAGCAGATCGCCCTGGAGGACGAGTATTTCATCCAGAAGAAGCTGTATCCCAATGTCGATTTCTACTCCGGCATCGTCCTGCGCGCGCTGGGCATCCCCACCTCGATGTTCACCGCCATCTTCGCCCTGGCCCGCACCGCCGGCTGGATCGCCCAGTGGGGCGAGATGGTGGCCTCGCCCGGCCACAAGATCGCCCGACCGAGGCAGCTCTATACCGGCCCCCAGCGGCGGGACTTCGTGCCCATCGCCCTGCGTGGGGCATGATCGGGGTCAATTTCCGAGTAAATTGCTCCGTAATTGATCTTGCAGTGCAACAAATGAAGCACTAGGTTTTAACCTGGCATGGATGACGAGGGGCAGAGATGAAGCGCGATTCACTACCCGCCACGGCGCTGTTTTCCGGCAGCGCAGACTATCTCGCGGCACTGGAGAGCGAACGCCCCGAGCTTGTCCCGGCGCCGCCGCCAATGCGCTTCGAGAAGAAGGAAGCGGTGACGGTATCCGACCTCCCACTGCTGAAATGCGAGGCGACCCAGGTCGGGGTGCTCCAGCTCATCAACGCCTACCGCTTCCACGGCTTCCGTGCCGCCGATCTGGATCCTCTCACCCGACTGCCCCCCCCGCATATTCCCGAACTCGATCCCGGTAACCATGGCCTGACTCCTGCCGACCTGGACACGGAATACGAGACTGGTTCCCTGGCCGGTCCGGCCCGGGACACCCTGCGCAACATCATCGCCCGGGTCAAGAAAGCGTATTGCGGTACCTTGTCAGCCGAGTACATGCACCTCACGGACACCCAGCAGAAGCGCTGGCTGCAGAAGCGGCTGGAAAGCGAGGATCTGGCGCCGAAGTTCGACAACGCGCTGCGCCAATGGCTGCTGACCCAGCTCACCGCCGCCGAGACGTTGGAGAAAACCCTGCACACCCGCTTCGTGGGGCAGAAACGTTTTTCCCTGGAGGGAGGCGAATCCCTTATCCCCCTGCTCAACGACCTCATCGACCAGTCCGCCCGGGTGGGTATCCAGGAAATCGGCCTGGGCATGGCACACCGGGGCCGCCTCAACGTGCTGCACAACGTCCTGGGCCGCTCGGTCATCGAGTTGTTCGAGCACGCCCATCACGACGAAGTGGAAGCCAACAAGACCGGCGACGTGAAGTACCACCAGGGCTTTGCCGCCGACCTGACCCCGCCCGGTGGCTCCATCCGCGTGGCCCTGGCCTTCAATCCCTCTCACCTGGAAATCGTCAACCCGGTGGTGGAGGGCTGGGTGCGTGCCCAGCAGCAGCGCCGCGGCGATCGGGACGGCAGCCAGGTCATGCCCATCCTCATCCACGGCGACGCGGCATTCGCCGGCCAGGGCGTGGTGATGGAAACCCTCAATATGGCCGCCACCCGCGGCTTCCGCACCGGCGGCACCATCCACATCGTCATCAACAATCAGATCGGTTTCACCACCTCCGATCCCCGCGACACCCGCTCCAGCCTCTATTGCACCGACGTGATGAAAATGGTGGAAGGGCCGGTGCTGCACGTGAACGGCGACGATCCGGAAGCGGTGATCCGTGCGACCCGCATCGCCGTGGAATACCGCATGTTCTGGAAAAGGGACATTGCCATCGACCTCATCTGCTACCGCCGCCTGGGCCACAACGAGCAGGACGAGCCCATGGCCACCCAGCCCCTCATGTATCGGCGTATCAACGCCCTGCCCAGCACCCGCGCCCTCTATGCGGAAAAACTGGTGGGGCAGGGCATGGTGGAGGAGGGCGCGCCCGACACGCTGGTCCAGGAGTACAAATCCAGCCTGGATGCCCCGACCGGACACCATGGTGGCGGCCCCAAGAGCGAATTCGCGGCGGATTGGAATATTTACAAGTACACCCACTGGCGCGTCGCCACCCGCACCGCCATCCCCATGAACCGCTTGCAGGCCCTGGCCAGGCGGCTGGTGGACGTGCCCGCAAGTTTCACCCTGCATCCCCGGGTCAAGAAGATCATCGACGACCGTCGGCAGATGGGGGAGGGCGCCCTGCCCCTGGATTGGGGCATGGCCGAGAGCCTGGCCTATGCCAGCCTGCTCACCGACGGCACGCCGGTGCGGCTGTCTGGGCAGGATTCAGGCCGCGGCACCTTCTTCCACCGCCATGCGGTATTGCACGACCAGAACCGGGAAAAATGGGATTCCGGCGCCTATATTCCCCTGCAACACCTGATTCCCGGCCAGGCCAACTTCCTGGTGATCGATTCGCTGCTGTCCGAGGAGGCCGTGCTGGCGTTCGAATACGGCTATGCCGGCTCGGCGCCGGACCAACTGGTCATCTGGGAGGCCCAGTTCGGCGATTTCGCCAATGGCGCCCAGGTGGTCATCGACCAATTCATCGCCTCCGGCGAGACCAAGTGGGACCGCCTGAACGGCCTGACGATGTTCCTGCCGCATGGCTACGAAGGGCAGGGACCCGAGCATTCCTCCGGCCGCATCGAGCGTTTCCTGCAGCTGACCGCCCATGACAACATCCAGATCGCCCAGCCCAGCACCCCTGCCCAGATCTTCCATCTGCTGCGCCGCCAAGTGGTGCGCCCCTATCGGCGCCCCCTGATCGTCTTTACGCCCAAGAGCCTCCTGCGTCATGCCGATGCCGTATCGGGTTTGCAGGAATTGGCCCAGGGCGCTTTCCAAGCTGTCCTGGACGATCCGGACGACCTGGATGCCATGGCCATCACCCGTTTGGTCTTTTGCAGTGGCCGGGTTTACTACGATCTGGCCCGAATCCGCAAGGAAAGGGCATTGACCCATATCGGCCTGATCCGGGTGGAACAACTCTATCCGGTGCCCGATCTGGAATTGCAGGCAGTACTGGCGCGTTATCCCAAGACGAAGGAATATGTCTGGGCACAGGATGAACCGAGAAACCAGGGGCCTTGGCGTTTCATGGCTCACCATTTGACAGAGCAAGTCAAACGGCCACTGATTTACGCTGGGCGACCGGAATCTTCCGCCCCAGCCACGGGCATCGCCAGCCTGCACAAAAAACAATTGGAAGAAATCATCGCTACCGCTTTGACCTGAGTATTTGCAACCAATAATAAACCCCGCACAGCGGGGTTTTTTATTGGCATGCGGTGGAATCAAATCTTGCAGGAATCCAGGCTCTTTCCCTGTTTTTCCAGATCCGCCACCCAGCCCGGACGACGACCGCGACCCGACCAGGTCTTGCCGCTGGCGGGATCGCGATACTTGGCGGCGGCACCTCGGGATTTTGCCTTGCCGGCCTTGCCACCCAAGTCCTCGATGGTGATTCCGAATTCCGCCATCAACCGCTTGATTTCCGTAATGGCACCAGCCGTTTCTTTTTTACGCGCCTCCTTCGCTTTCTGCTGCAGATCTTCGATCTGGGAGAGAATTTCCTGATAAGAAGCCATATCTGTTCTCCATTGGATGTATGTGCCCGTGATTAACGGGCTGCCGGATCATAGGAAAACACCCGACGAATTGCAAGGTCATGGGCCTATTCATGGCAATAGTAGTAGGTATTGATTGGCCATGACTATGGCAATGCCAAAGAATAAGCGATGACACACGAATGGGGTAATTGCCAAGGGCTGACCCATAACCCGGACACCTGGCTTAATAGAATGGCGGCATTGCGGAATACAGCAACACCGCTCCCCAGGACATGACAATTCGGCCGGCCTGTTCGGGCGGTAGCATTCTTACCCGGAAAATCCTTCAGGCCGCGGATTTCAGCAGCACCATCACGGCGCCGCCGCCGCCATCCATGGGACGGGCCTGCACAAAGGCCAGCACTTCTTCCCGCTGGGTCAGCCAATGGCGGACATGATGCTTAAGCACCGGTTCCCGGTTCCTGGAGCGCAACCCCTTGCCATGGATGATGCGCACACAACGGGTACCGCGCCATTTGCATTCATGGAGGAATGCCGCCAATTCCAGCTTGGCCTCCAGCTTGGTCAGACCATGCAGATCCAGTTCCGCCTGGGAAACCCATTCACCCCGTCTCAGGCGGCGCAAGGTCTGGCGGGACAGGCCGGGACGGACATAGGAGGCCTCCTCGCCGTTCTCTGTGTCTTCATCCCAGCGGATGGGGTCGTGCAGGGATTCGTGGATGACCTCTCGCTCATCCCGTAGCTTGCTCAGGGGAATGGGGGGCAGACGGGCAGGGGGGTGTAGGAAACGCCCGTGGTGGGTGATCGGTTCCACGTCCGGAATGGCGGACCGGAACAAATCCCGGTCCGCATCCGGCAGGGTGGAGGACGGCGAATTCCCACATTTATTCATTTGGTTAAGAGAGCGAATTAACCTAGATTGTCGAGATAACGCTCGGCATCAAGGGCAGCCATGCAACCTGTCCCGGCGCTGGTAATGGCTTGGCGATAGATATGATCCTGGACATCGCCGGCGGCAAATACACCTATGATGCTGGTTTGGGTCGCGTTCCCTGTATGTCCTCCCTGGGTAATCAGGTAGCCGCGCTCGTCCATCTCCAGTTGACCCTTGAAGATGTCGGTATTGGGCTTATGGCCGATGGCGATGAAGATGCCCGTAAGGGGAATGTCCTTGGTGGAGCCATCCTGACTGCTTATCAGGCGCATGCCGGTAACCCCGGATTTATCACCGAGCACCTCATCCAGAACCCTATTCAATTCAAGGCTGATCTTGCCTTCCTTAACCTTCTCTATGAGTTTTTCCAGCATGATTTTTTCTGCCTTGAAGTGCTCGCGGCGGTGAACCAGGGTGACATGACGGGCGATGTTGGCCAGATACAGCGCCTCTTCCACGGCTGTGTTGCCACCACCCACGACGGCCACGTCCTGGCCCTTGTAGAAGAAACCGTCGCAGGTGGCGCAGCCGGAAACACCGCGACCCATGAATGCCTGCTCGGAAGGCAGACCCAGATACATGGCAGAAGCCCCCGTGGCGATGATCAGGGCGTCGCAGGTATAGGTCCCAGCGTCGCCGGTCAAGGTGAATGGGCGGTTCTTCAGGTCCACGGTGTGAATATGGTCAAAAAGAATCTCCGTATTGAAGCGCTCGGCGTGCTGCTGGAAGCGGGTCATCAGGTTGGGGCCCATGACGCCATTGACGTCGGCGGGCCAGTTGTCCACCTCGGTAGTGGTCATGAGTTGGCCGCCTTGTTGCAGGCCAGTGATCAACACGGGTTTCAGATTGGCGCGGGCTGCATAGACGGCGGCGGTGTAACCGGCTGGGCCGGACCCCAGAATAAGGAGAGGGCTGTGTTTCACGGACATGATGACTCCAAAGCGGACGGTGGAATTCGAGTTGCCAGACTGTTGCTGTCAGGGAAGGAGGGGTATGTGCAACACAATTTTATCAGCCGCCCTTGCTGACGACTCGACTACAAAATTTGACATAATAACCATTCAGTACTTTTTCGGGCTGAGTTTTCCTTTGATCCTGGCTGCATAGAGGGAAACCAAGGCATCCTTTATAGTGCGTGCCATGTTAGGCAAGTCCTCCCGGCGTTGCGCCGTCACCAAACCCACACGGCGTAAACCTTTGGCTCCGCGCGTGGCCGTCTTGTTGCGGGAGGCCTGGTGGTTGTCGGCGGTGGCATTGGCCCTTTATCTGGGCATGATCCTGCTGACCTATCACCCTGGCGATCCGGGTTGGTCCAGGACAGGGGATGGAAAGTCATTGATCAATGCCGGCGGTGCTTTCGGTGCCTGGCTGGCTGACCTTCTTCTCTATCTGTTCGGTACCTCTGCCTGGTGCTGGGTATTCCTGGCCTTGTTCCTGGTCTGGTGGGGATATCGTCGCATCGGTGAGGGTGAAAGCGAGCACAGGCATGGGTTGACTGTCACGCTCGTCGGCTTTCTCCTCGTCCTTGTGACCAGCAGCACCTTGGAATCCATGCGCTTCCATTCCTTGTCTGCCACCCTGCCCTTGACCGCTGGTGGCGCATTCGGGGATTCCCTGTCACGCGTGATCCAGGCGGTATTCGGCTTCGACGGCGGTACGGTAATCCTCCTGTTGGCCTGGGGTGCCGGAGTCAGCCTGTTTACCGGGCTTTCCTGGATCGGCGTGGCGGAACGGGCGGGCACCCTCCTCGAAGCCCTGCTTGCGCTGGGGGTTAACAAATGGCAGGCAAGGCGGGACCGCATGGCCGGGGAGGAAGCGGTCAGCGAGCGCGAGGAAGTTTTGCGCCAGGAACGGAAGCGCATCCGCATGGAAACGCCGGTCCACATTGAACAGGCACCGGTGGTCATCGAGAAATCAGAGCGCCGGGAGGAGGAGCGCCAGGAACTGCTGTTCCGTGACAGTCCCGATGTGCAGCGCCCGCCCCTGCACCTGCTTGACGAGCCTCCGGAGACCACGGCCCAGCTGGATCAGGCAGGACTGGAGGCTACTTCCCGCCTGATCGAGCGCAAGCTGCGCGAATTCGGCGTGGAGGTGAAGGTACTGGCGGCCTACCCGGGTCCGGTCATCACCCGCTATGAGGTGGAACCCGCCTCCGGGGTGAAGGGCAGTCAGATCACCAACCTGGCCAAGGATCTGGCACGCGCCCTTTCCCTGGTCAGCATCCGGGTGGTGGAAACCATCCCCGGCAAGAATTGCATGGGCCTGGAACTGCCCAACAACCAGCGCCAGGTGGTGCGGCTCTCGGAGATCCTCTCTGCCAAGGTCTACAACGACAACGCCTCTTCCCTGGCACTGGCCATGGGCAAGGACATCAGTGGCAGCCCGGTAGTGGTGGATCTGGCCAAGATGCCACACGTCCTGGTGGCTGGCGCCACCGGCTCGGGCAAGTCGGTGGCCATCAACGCCATGATCCTGTCCCTGCTCTACAAATCCACACCGGATGAAGTGCGCTTGATCATGGTGGATCCGAAGATGCTGGAACTGTCCACTTACGAGGGCATTCCGCACCTGCTGGCGCCGGTGGTCACCGACATGAAGCTCGCTGCCTCGGCCCTGAACTGGTGCGTGGGGGAGATGGACAAGCGCTACCGCCTCATGTCCGCACTGGGGGTACGCAACATCGCCGGTTTCAACCAGAAGGTGAAGGATGCCGAAAAGACCGGCCAGCCCCTGACCCATCCCTTCTCCATCACCCCGGAGAGTCCGGAACGTCTCGCCCCCCTGCCCTTCATCGTGGTGCTCATCGACGAACTGGCGGACCTGATGATGGTCGCCGGCAAGAAGGTGGAGGAACTCATCGCCCGCCTGGCCCAGAAGGCCCGGGCCGCCGGCATCCATCTGGTGCTGGCCACACAGCGGCCTTCCGTGGATGTCATCACCGGCCTTATCAAAGCCAACATCCCCACCCGGGTCGCCTTCCAGGTGGCCAGCCGCATCGATTCCCGCACCATCCTGGACCAACAGGGTGCCGAGTCCCTGCTCGGCCAGGGCGACATGCTCTACCTGCCCCCTGGACACGGCGTGCCCACCCGGGTGCACGGCGCCTTCGTCTCTGACGACGAGGTGCACCGGGTTTGTAGCTGGCTGAAGGAACTCGGGCCGCCGCAATATGACGAAAGCGTGTTGGAGAACCCGGATGACGAGGAAGGCGAGGATGGCGGCGGCGTTGAAGCGGAGGCGGACGAGCTCTACGACGAAGCCGTCGCCTACGTGCTCAAGAGCCGGCGCGCCTCCATCTCCTCGGTGCAGCGGCAGCTGCGCATCGGCTACAACCGCGCCGCCCGGCTCATCGAGGCCATGGAGAAGGCCGGCCTCGTCTCCCCCATGCAAAGCAACGGCAACCGTGAAGTGATCGCCCCCCGCCATGATTCGTAACCTGCTGATTTCCCTTATCTTCTCCGCAACTTCCAGCCTCCCCGCCCTGGCCGACGCGCAAGCCAGACTGGAAGCTTTCATCCAGGGTACCAAGGGCCTCAAAGCCCAATTCACCCAAAGCGTGTTCGACAAGGCCGGGCGTAAATCCCAGGAGTCCGCCGGCCAACTGTTCTTCGCCCGCCCCGGGAAATTCCGCTGGGTCTACAACAAACCCTATGCCCAGCTTATCGTCGGCGATGGCAAGAAACTGTGGATCTACGACGAGGATCTGGGCCAGGTCACCGTGCGCAAGCTGGACCAGGCATTGGGCGACAGCCCAGCCGCTCTGCTGGCCGGGGACAACGACATCGCCAAGCTGTTCAACCTCAAGGAAACCGGCAGCAAGGACGGGCTGGAGTGGCTGGAGGCCACCCCCAAGAGCAAGGAAGGCAGCTTCGAGCGGGTGCGCATGGGTTTCAAGGGCGAGGATATCCAAGCCATGGAACTGAAGGACAACTTCGGCCAGACCACCCTGCTGCGCTTCTCCAATCTGGAGCGCAACCCGACCCTGGGTGCCGGCCTGTTCCGTTTCACGCCACCCAAAGGCGCCGACATCCTTGGCGACCGCTGACACCGGCGATCTTTTCGGCGCCCCTCCCCCTTCGAAAGCGAAATCCGGCAAGAGCCTGGACAGCGTCCCCCTTGCAGAGCGCCTGCGCCCGGCCCGCATTGACGAGGTCATCGGCCAGGACCACCTTCTGGGACCGGGAAAACCCCTGCGCCTGGCCTTCGAGGCCGGCAAACCCCATTCCATGATCCTCTGGGGGCCACCCGGAGTAGGCAAGACCACGCTGGCCAGACTCATGGCCCACCATTTCGATGCCGACTTCATCCAGATCTCGGCGGTGCTGGCCGGCGTCAAGGAGATCCGCGAAGCGGTGGAGCGGGCCAAGGTCAACCTGGGGATGGGCCGCCAGACCATCCTCTTCGTCGACGAGGTCCATCGCTTCAACAAGAGCCAGCAGGACGCCTTCCTGCCCCATGTGGAGTCCGGTCTCATCACCTTCATCGGCGCCACCACCGAGAACCCCTCCTTCGAGGTGGTGGGCGCCCTCCTCTCCCGGGCCCAGGTCTATGTGCTGAAGTCCCTGGACGAGGCCGGCCTTGCTGCCCTGCTGGAAAGGGCACTGGCCCTGGGCGGGCTGGGCATCACCCTGGAGGACGAGGGCAACAAAATGCTCCTGGCCCAGGCCGACGGTGACGGCCGCCGCCTGCTCAACCTGCTGGAACAGCTCACCACCGCCATGAAGGCCGCCGGCCGCGACAGTGCCGACGCCGCCTTCGTCGGTGAGGCCCTGGCGCCGTCACGGCGCCGCTTCGACAAAGGTGGCGACGCCTTCTACGACCAGATATCCGCTTTGCACAAGTCGGTGCGGGGTTCCAATCCCGATGCCGCCCTGTACTGGTTCACCCGCATGCTGGACGGCGGCGCCGATCCCCTCTACCTCGGCCGGCGCATCCTGCGCATGGCCGTGGAGGACGTGGGGCTGGCCGATCCCAGGGCGCTCACCACCGCCCTGGATGCGGTGGCCACCTACGAGCGTCTGGGCAGCCCGGAAGGCGAGTTGGCCCTGGCCCAGGCGGTTGTCTACCTGGCCAGCGCCCCCAAGAGCAACGCCGTCTACGCAGCCTTCGGCGCGGCCAAACGCTTCGTATCGGAAGACGGATCCCGGCCGGTGCCGGTGCACCTGCGCAATGCCCCCACCAAGCTCATGAAGGAACTCGGCTTCGGCCGGGAATACCGCTATGCCCACGACGAGCCCGAAGCCTATGCGGCAGGCGAGCATTACTTTCCCGACGAGATCGATCCCGCCCCGCGCTTCTATCGACCCACACCGCGTGGTCTGGAGAGCAGGATTGGAGAACGCCTGGAACATCTGCGCCAACTGGACATCGCCGCAAGAAAGCAACGCAGCGGCAAAGAAGACTGAACCCCCTCGGCGACTGCCTCGCGGCTTGCCCGTTTCCGTCGTCCACTGCTAGAATCCACGCGCTTTGCGTCCGGCATTCCGCCGGGCCGGCAAATCCTCACATCCGCACCAGTTAAGGTGCCCCGCACGGACTCGCGGGGTTCTTCGTGGATGGCGGCTCAACCTTAACCAAGGAGTTGTTCATGTCCGTGACCATGCGTCAAATGCTCGAGGCCGGCGTCCATTTCGGCCACCAGACCCGTTACTGGAACCCGAAGATGGCGCCCTACATCTTCGGCCACCGCAACAAGATCCACATCATCAACCTGGAAAAAACCCTGCCGTTGTTCAACGACGCAGCAACGTTCGTGCGCCGTCTGGCTTCCAACAAGGGCGCCATCCTGTTCGTCGGCACCAAGCGCCAGGCCCGCGAGATCATGGGCGAGGAAGCCCTGCGCTGCGGCATGCCCTACATCTCCCACCGCTGGCTGGGCGGCATGCTGACCAACTTCAAGACCGTCAAGCAGTCGGTCAAGCGCATGAAGGACATGGAAGCGCAACTGGCCGAGACCGGCAGCCTGTCCAAGAAGGAAGCCCTGCATGTGCAGCGCGAGTACGACAAGCTGGTGCAGAGCCTGGGTGGCATCAAGGACATGGAGCGCCTGCCCGACGCGCTGTTCGTGGTGGACGTGGGCTACCAGAAGATCGCCATCACCGAGGCCAACAAACTGGGCATTCCCGTGATCGGCGTCGTCGACTCCAACAACACGCCCGCCGGCGTGGACTACGTCATCCCCGGCAACGACGATTCCAGCCGCGCCATCCGCCTTTATGCTCGCGGCATCGCCGATGCCATCCTGGAAGGCAAATCCATGGTCATCGAGGAGATGGTGGCCGAGAGCCAGGACGAATACGTGGAAGTGGAAGACGCCGGCGAAGCCAGCGCGGCGTAATTATGAAACTGCCGGCCGGCCCGGTCGGTCTTCGATTCGATTCACGACGCCCCGCACACCGGGGCGTTTTTCAATACGGAAAACAGGAGTTTGGAAATGGCTGAAATCACCGCCTCCATGGTCAAGGAGCTGCGCGAGCGCACCGACGCCCCCATGATGGATTGCAAGAAAGCGCTCAGCGAAGCCGCCGGCGACATGCAGAAGGCCGAGGAAATCCTGCGCGTGCGCTTCGGCAACAAGGCCGCCAAGAGCGCCGGCCGCGTCGCCGCCGAGGGTGTGGTGGCCATCGCCATCGCCGCCGACGGCAAGGCCGCCGCCATGGTGGAAGTGAACTGCGAGACCGACTTCGTCGCTAAAAACGACGACTTCCTGGCCCTGACCCGGGCTCTGGCCGACATGGTGCTGAACCAGAACCCCGCCGATGTGGCCGCCCTCTCGGCCCTGCCCTACAACGGCAAGAGCGTCGAGGAAGTGCGTACCGAGTTGGTGGGCAAGATCGGCGAGAACATGTCCATCCGCCGCTTCGTGCGCATGAACGCCACCGGCAAGTTCGCCAGCTACATCCACGGCAACAAGATCGGCGTGCTGGTGGACGTGACCGGCGACGATGCCGTGGCCAAGGACATCGCCATGCACATCGCCGCCTCCAAGCCCAAGTCCCTGGACGCCTCCGGCGTGTCCCAGGAGCTGATCGACACCGAGCGCCGCGTCGCCATCGAGAAGGCCAAGGAAGCCGGCAAGCCGGAAGCCATGCTGGAGAAGATCGCCGAGGGCACCGTGCAGAAGTTCCTCAAGGAAGTCACCCTGCTGTCCCAGCCCTTCGTCAAGGACGACAAGCAGACCGTGGAACAGGTATTGAAGTCCAAGGGCTCCCAGTGCCACGGCTTCAAGATGTTCATCGTCGGCGAGGGCATCGAGAAGAAGGTTTCCGACTTCGCCGCTGAAGTGGCCGCCGCCGCCAAGGTCTGACCCCGCCATGGCCGCCATCACCCGGATCCTGCTCAAGCTCTCCGGCGAGGCCCTGATGGGCGCCGACGCCTTCGGCTACAACGCCGAGACCATGGACGGCATCGTCAGCCAGATCAAGGAGGTAGTCGATCTGGGCACCGAGGTGGGCATCGTGGTGGGTGGGGGCAACCTGTTCCGGGGCGCCACTGGCGCCCTGTCCGGCATGGATCGCGCCACGGCGGACTCCATGGGCATGCTGGCCACGGTCATGAACGCCCTGGCATTGAAGGATGCGCTTCAATCCGCCGGGGTCGAGGCCCGGGTGCAGACCGCCGTGACCATTGCCCACGTCGGCGAGCCCTTCGAACGGGACAGCGCGGTGCGGCATCTGGAGAAAGGCCGTGTCGTGATCTTCGGCGGCGGCACCGGTAACCCCTTCTTCACCACCGACACCGCCTCTGCCCTGCGTGGCGCCGAGATCGGCGCCGACCTCATGCTCAAGGCCACCAAGGTGGACGGTGTCTACACCGCCGATCCCAAGAAGGACCCCACGGCCACACGCTACGACAGCCTGACCTTCGACGAGGCCATCGCCAAGAACCTGGGTGTGCTCGATACCGCCGCCTTCGCCCTGTGCCGGGAGCAGAAGCTGCCCCTGGCCGTGTTCAGCATCTTCAAGCCCGGCGCGCTCAGGCGCGTGGTCATGGGCGAAGTCGAAGGCACCCGTGTGGTGCTCTAACAGGAGACAGACATGATCGCCGACATCAAGAAATCCGCCGAAGACAAGATGAAGAAGTCCGTCGAGGCCCTGCGCGTGGAGTTCACCAAGGTGCGTACCGGCCGCGCCCACGCCGGCATCCTCGACCACGTCAAGGTCGACTATTACGGCAGCCCCATGCCCATCAACCAGGTGGCCAACATCAGCGTCATCGATCCCCACACCCTGGGTGTGCAGCCCTGGGAAAAGAAGATGGCCGCCGCCATCGAGAAGGCCATCCGCGATTCCGACCTGGGGCTCAATCCCGCCTCCATGGGCGAACTGGTGCGCGTGCCCATCCCGGCCATGACCGAGGAGCGGCGCAAGGAACTGGTCAAAGTCGTGCGCGGCGAAGCCGAGGGTGGCAAGGTGGCGGTGCGCAACATCCGCCGCGACGCCATCGCCCACCTCAAGGAACTGCTCAAGAACCACGAGGTCAGCGAGGATGACGAGCGCCGCGCCCAGGACGAGATGCAGAAAATGACCGACAAGTACATCGCCGAGATCGACAAGCATCTGGCGGAAAAGGAAAAGGATCTGATGGCCGTATAGGAAAGTGGCCAGTTGGCAGCAGGCAGTTGACAGCATTTCCTGACAACTGAGGACTGACGACTGAGGACTGACGACTAACAACTGGTTCAAATGATTAAGCGCTTCTTCAGCTCCACGGCGGACATCCCCGAATCCGCCGCAGTCCCCCGCCACGTGGCCATCATCATGGACGGCAACGGCCGCTGGGCGAAGAAGCGCCTCATGCCCCGGGTGGCTGGCCACGCCCAGGGGGTGGAACGCGTGCGCGACATCGTCGAGGCCTGCATCCGCAGGG
>Ga0233425_10003284_pt1 | contig 29707 bp, 21 predicted proteins | sample Watercolumn_Towu_2_FD_181712 | JGI IMG/M metagenome (GOLD analysis project Ga0233425, IMG submission 181712) | Freshwater microbial communities from Lake Towuti, South Sulawesi, Indonesia - Watercolumn_Towuti2014_140_MG | ecosystem: Environmental > Aquatic > Freshwater > Lake | place...
GCCGCTGATGCAGGCTTACACTGTGCATCGAGCACTCCTTTCGTGAAATACAGGGTGGCTGTAACCAGACCACTATATCACAATCGGGAGTGCCGCCCTACTCCTGAAAACTGACAGGGGATGAAGTTGTAACCCCGTGCCTTCATGGCGCGGATGCCATAATCCTTGCCCATCACACACCAGTTGGTGGCAAAGCCGACCACGATCAGGTGCAGGATACCGTGGCGCCCGCAGAACTCATGCAACTGTTGCCCTGTTCCGAGCACAGTGTCGTCATCCCGCACTTCGATGGCCGGCGATATCCGGAGATGCGGAATCACTTTGTTCCAACGAAACCCTATCCCTGGCGGTTGATGGCGCGGACCGCGGTAGATGGCATAGGCGCCTTCGCGCCGACGGAACTCGGCCGGCGGCCAGTTGGGTTCCGGCTCTGGCGCCGGAGGCGTGTGACGCGCGAGCTGTGGGTAATGCACCGCCTCTCGGATGCCCGGCGCATGGATGATGGTCAATCCGGCCTGCCGGGCCGCCGCCAGAGCTGGCACGATCACCCTAACGGTCACCTCACGTGCCCGCTCGGCCCAGCTCTCGATGAAGTGGTTGTTCCACACATCGATGAGCAAGAAAGCGGTCTGCTCCACCGGCAGCGGCATGGTGACCTCGCGCCGGACGAAGTTCTCTTCCCGACAGGGAACGCCTTCCGGCGTGCTATCCTGGAAATACCACACGCGCAGATCCAATGTGGACATAGGCACCTCCAAATGCTCATAGCCGTTGCTCGGGTGCGCGCAGGAATCCAGCCAGCCAGACTTGCGTCGGGAACCGAGCTGTATGGTGCCTCCCTGGCGGATGGGTCCATCAGGCGGGCGACACGCGGTCGCGCTGACCTCGGAAGAAGGCGACCTCGTCCCTGAAGGTAGCCGCAAAAGCCTCCTGGGCCACATCGAACTCGCAGTGCACCGACAACGGCCCCCGGTAGCCGACCCGCGCCAGCTCGTCGAACACAGCGGTCCAATCCACCGTCCCCTGGCCGGCTGGCAACCACCGGGGCGCCTTGCGCCCATGGCCCGCCTGGGTATCGACGCGCAAGCACAGCGAATCTTTGAGGGCGACGATGCTCAGCCAGGGGCGGACGATAGCCGCGCCCACCGCAAACTCCTCACCCTCTATGTTCATATGCCCCGGATCGATATAGGCGCCGAGATACTCCGGGTCAAAGCCCTGCAACAGATGCGCCAGGGTGCCGCAGTTGAGGCCCATGAGGCGTCGCGAGTGAGTATGGTAGCAGACCTTGACGTGGTACTCCCGCGCCAGCTTCTCCCAGCCAGCAAACAGGCCACGAATACGTTCGACCTCAGCCCAGTAGTCCATCGTTTGGGGGTCGAACTTGAAGTAGCCCAGTTTGATCAGGCGGACGTTGGCCTTGTCCATGGCTGCCAGCATGGGTCGCGCCGTGGGATGGTCCGGCGCCAGCACATCGGTGTTGGCGGTCAGCATGGGTATACACAACCCCTCGCGGGCGAGGGATTGCACCGTCATCGCCAGTTCGCTGCCGACGTTGTCAGGGTTGATCGGATACCCTGGCCGCACACATAGGTCGTAGCCTTCGAACCCGACGTCGTGCGCCAGAGTGACCAGATCGGCCAGGCTACGAGTGCGGAACATCTTGGAAAAGACAATCAGTTTCATCAGACCGGCTCCTTTCTTAGGAACAGCTGAAAAATAACTTACCTAATTGCCAGTTGGGCCATATTCGGGTATCCTGGTGGTCATCCATACCAGGAGGCCGCCCGCATGTTGTTTCCCTATGCCGAGCCCGTCGAACAAGCCATGAAACGCGTTTACGCTCGGTTGTCTGAACAAGGGCGCCGCCTGTATGCGGCCGTCGAAGCCCAGAAACTACTGCGTGGCGGCCAGCGCTACATCGCCAAGTTGCTGGGTTGTTCGCCCAAGACGATTCGCCGTGGGGCGGACGAGCTCGCCAATCCGGCGTCATTGCCAGCCGCGGGTCGGATTCGTCATCCTGGCGGCGGGCGGAAACGGCTGCTGGACCAGGCGCCCGAACTGGATGCGCAATTCGTGCAGGTGCTGCAGGAGCACACGGCCGGCCATCCGATGAATGCGGACATCCGCTGGACCCACCTGACGGCCGGCCAGATTGCGGCGCAGCTATCCACGGCACACGGGCAACCAGTCGGCGTGCATGTGGTCCAGCAACTGCTCAAGCGCCACAAGTACGTGCGCCGCAAAGCGCGCAAGTGCAAACGGTTGGGCGACTGCGCCGACCGCGATGCGCAGTTCGCAAACATTCGCCAGCTCAAGGCGCAGTATACGGCGTTAGGCTGGCCTATCATCAGTATGGACACCAAGAAGAAGGAACTGCTGGGTGACTGGTATCGGGACGGCCAACTCTATACCCAGGAAGTGATCGAGGTCTTTGACCACGACTTCCCCTACTTGGCGACCGGCGTCGTGATTCCCTACACCATCTACGACCTGCAGCAGCACACCGCCTATGTCTATCTCGGTACCAGCAAAGACACCGCCGAGTTCGTCTGCGATTGCCTGGCGCATGGGTGGACGCATTACGGCCAAGCCCGTTACCCGGCCGCCCCCAGCATCCTGGCATTGGCCGATGGCGGTGGCAGCAACGCGGCCCGCCACTTCATCTTCAAGGCCAACCTGCAACACCTGGCCGACCAGTTAGGCGTCACGATCCGCTTGGCGCACTATCCGCCCTATTGCTCCAAGTGGAATCCGGTCGAACATCGCGTCTTTCCCCATCTGACCCGCGCCCTGTCCGGCGTGATCCTGACCAGCCATGCCCAGACCAAGACCTTGCTCGAACGCGCCACGACCCGTACCGGGCTCCGCGTCGTCGCCCATCTTTGGGACAAAGTGTATGCGACCGGCTGCAAGGTCGCCGCAAACTTCAAGGAAACCATGCACATTGTCTTTGACGAGCACCTGGGGCAATGGAACTACCGCGCCGTCCCGACACCACCGGACTCGGGGTAAGTTGTTTTTTGACCATTCCTTAGCGCCTTCGGGCAGACCTTGCTGGCGCCAGGCGCGCAGCGTGGATTCGCGCGGCCCGCCGGGCGACAGGGTGTACTTGTCGGGCCGGCCGAACGTCAGGCTGGCGATGAAGCGCTGCCGCTCGTTCATGGCGGCGGATCGGTCGAGGTAGGCACGGGACGGCATGGAGTGTTCTCCGGCTCAGTTGAGCTGGGGCGACCGCGAGCTGCGACGACCGCCAGGGTACGCCCCTACATCACGCAGGTTCCCGGACGGTCGAGACGATGTAGCGGTCGCCGGCGGGAGCATCATCAGAGTGGCCTACCACTTGATCGAGCCACTCGTCAGACCCTCGATGAACTGCTTGCTGAATAGCACGAAGAGGATGAGCAGTGGAATGCTCGCGATCGCGTAGCCCGCCATCTGGCGGCCGACGTGCGCGCCGATGTCGCTTTGAAGCCAGAAGACCTGGAGGGCCATCGGCCGCAACTCGTACTTGCTGATCGTCACCATCGGCCAGAGCCATTCGTTCCACACATCTATGGTGCGCATGACGGCCAGGGTGGCGAGGATCGGCCGCGACATCGGCAAGACGATCTTTGTAAAGACCGTCATCACTCCCGCTCCGTCCACCCGCGCCGCCTCCAGGATTTCCTCCGAGAGGCCCGTGAAAAAGGCCCTGAGGACGAACATTTCGAAGATCTGCGCGCCGGCGATGATCGGAATGATCATCACCCAGTAGGTGTCGAGAAGGCCCATGTTCGACACAACCACGAAACGGGTCGCGAAGGTCAGGATGCCGGGCACGAAGAGCACGCCCAGGATGGCCCAGAACAGCAGCTCGCGTCCGGGGAATCTGAAGCGGGCAAAGACGTAGGCCCCAATGGAAGCGACCGCCAGGCTGCCGATCACACCGCCGAGGCGATCAGGGCCGTGTTCATCAGCGAGCGTTTGATCACGTTGAAGGCGATCACCCAGTTGTCCCAGTGCAAGGGAAAGGTGATGCCCAGAGGATCGGTCAGGAACTGGCCGGGGTTCTTGAAGGAGATATTGACCATGAAGAAGATGGGGATCGCCGAAAGCAGCAGTCCAAGGCCCAGGAAGAGATGGATGCCCAGGTCGTGCTGCAGGGATTTGATCCACTCCGGCCTGCGCTGGCTCGCCGTCACCTGTTGCCCCCGAGGTAGCGCTGTCGTTGCCATAGGTCTTGCTCCGCACCTGTCAGTCGACGTCGACGCCTGAAGTCCTCAGGTATTTCTGGCCGAGATACGAGAAGAACACGATGAGAGCGAAGAGCATCACGCCAACCGCGCACGCCTCGCCCATTCTCGGGAAATTCTTGGTCCAGCGCTCGATGCCGAACGCTTTGATGTACAAATACATGCCCGGAACCATGGTGGCGCCGTATGGCCCGCCCTGGGTCAGAACCAGTTGGGCCCCAAAGCCCTGGAACACGCCGATGATGCCGAAGACCAGGAACAGGCGCACCTGGGCCAAGATCTGGGGAATATCCACGTAGAAAATGCGGCGCAGAGTCGAGCACCCGTCGATGGTCGCCGCATCCATGATCTCGCCGGGGATGTTCATGAGGCCGGCCAGGTAGATCAGCGGCGACGACCCGATGATCCACGGGAAACCCATGAACAAGATGGCCGGCAAGGCGGTGCTCACGGTGTTCAGCCAGGGCTTGACGAACTGGTTGAGCCCCACTGCGTTCAGCAGTAGGTTAAGGCCACCGTCGGGGTAGACGTAGATCCATTTCCAGAGTTGCAGAGTCACCATGCCCGGCACAAGCGTCGGGATGAGGATGACCATGCGGTAGAACTGCTGCGACATGCGGCTGCGCAGGTTGAAGATGCACTCCGCCACGATGAACGGCATAGCGAAGGGGACGCTGAAGCTCCACACGATGATCCAGCCCAGGTTACGGAAGGAGATCCAGAAGAGCCGATCCGTCAGCACGCGTTTGAAGTTGTCCAGCCCTATGAACTGGTTCACGATGGGCGGCTGCCAATCAAACAGAGATTCGACCAGCGCCAGGCCCGCGGGGTAGTAGATAAAGGTCAGCAGCAGGGCAAAGGATGGGATAAGCAGCGCGTAAGCGTACCAACTCTTTGTGATCTGATTCCAGGTGCCAGCGGCTCGCGCCCTGCCGCCGATCCTCGATCCTGCCGCCACAATGGCGTTCGCCATGGGAAGCCCTCCCCGTTGCAGGAGTCACAGTGGCGATGGGTGCGGCGGACACCGATCCGGTCCACCGCACCCCGCTCGATCCGACCAGCCTAACGCTGATTACTTTTTGGTCCTGAACGGATCACATTCCTTCGGCAGATCGGGCCAGCCGCCTGCCTTCTGGCCGTCTTCGTAGCGCTTGACGGTGGTCTTGGTGGCGTTTTCATCTGCCCGCTTGAAGGCCTCCTCGGTCTTGATCTGGTCGGCCGCCCATGCCTGCAGGGTCTTCTGGTCGTCGGCCGTGTAGATCACGGGGTTCGAGAAGGAGCCCATCGGCTGCGAGATGCCCTGGTAGATCTTGGGCTGCATCGTAAGCCAGTCCTTCAAGGCGGGATCCAGCTTGTCGAGCAGCTTGGGATTCAAGGAGATGGTGCCGGTCGCACCATTCACGTAGCCGATGCCCTCGGCGCTCATATACTGGAAGAAGTCGCGCACGATCAGGTCTACGTTCGCGTTCTCGCCCGAGGCACGCACGTTGGGAGTGGGGGCGAAGACATCGCCGAAGCCGCCGAACAACGTCCAGGGCTGGCCGTCCCACCAGATCTTCAGGTCCTTGTTGAACAGGTCATCCTTGGTCATCACGGGCCACTGGGCAACACTCCAGTCCTTGACCAACAGCGTGCCGTCCTGCTTCGCCTGCTGGACGGCGCCCCACATGCCGGCGAGGTTGTAGTCCATCGCGGCCTTGCCGGTGAGCCACTGCTTGTTGGTCTGATCGCGGGCCGGATCGTAGTACGCTGCACCGCCGCCGAAGAAGGCGCCTGGGAAGCGTTTCCACTGCTTGGCCGCTTCCTGGATGTCGGGGTTGTTGCTGAGCGTGAATTCACCTTTGCACCAGGCAACGGTCCCGTTGGGCACGCCCCACACCTTCGGGTTCGTCTTCTGTGGGTTGGCGGGATCGCCGCCCATGTTGATCCAGTGCTGGGTGGTCAGGTTCGTCCACATGACCCACGCGAACCAGTAGGAGGGGTAGGACGGCCCATCCCAGGCCACGTACTTACCGCTCTTGTTGATCTTGTCCGACAGCTCCCACAGCTCCGTGTAAGTCTTCGGGAACTTGTGGTCGTAGCCGAACTGCTTCAGGATATCCCAGTTCACCCAGATGCCGCTGGCCAGGAGGCCGGTGGTCTGGCAGGTCCACATGTCATAAGAGCCGGCCTCCGTGCAGCGAGCGAGGCGCATGTTCTCTGTGGCCCAGTCATCCTTCCACGCCTTGCCGCTATAGGGGTTGATCTCGGTCTCGTACTTCTTGAAGTCGGTGGCGATGTTGAGGCCTTTGGCGACCTCGTCGGGTGTGGGGCGGAAGTAGTTGCACTCGCCGACGTACGTGATGTCGGGCATCTTCTTGGCGACCTTGCGTGCCTCGCACCACTGTTCGCCGGTCTGTCCCTGGGGCAGGTCCTCGATGACGATCTCGACGTCGGGCTGGTACTTCTTGTATGCCGCCAGCGCTTCTTTCCAACCCTTCTGGCCGGCGGTTTCGGGGGCACCCGGCACGGGCAGCGCGCCCTGCACGGCGACTGTGATCTTGCCCTTCAGTTTGCGCATCTCACCGGCGGCTGCCGCTGGCGCGGCGGGCGCCTTGGTTGGCTCCGGCGCTTTGGTGGCGGCCGCAGCAGGGGCCTTGGTCGGTTCCGGAGCCTTGGTCGGCTCTGGTGCCTTGGTGGCTGCCGCAGGAGCCTTGGTGGGCTCGGGGGCGAGTGGCGCCGGTGCCGGCTGGGCGCAGCCCGGCAAGATCAAGGCCGCGATCACCAGCACAGCGATCAGAACACTCCATCGTCTTGTGGCGTACATTGTGCTCCTCCTGAGCGGTATGAATGGTTTCCGCAGATGAATCAGCCTCGCCGGAGGCCCGCGCCATCCGGCTGGAGCGTCCCAGCCCGCCGAAGCGAGCTGACTCCGAACGAATCTATCTTACCGATGAAACTCATGTACAGCGAGCCAGAAATCTCACGCAAAGCCGCAAAGGTTTTTCCCCTTAAGGCCTGCAAAAGAACAAGTTCCGCTCCGCACCCCTCGATACGGCCCGAAATGGCTCGCATGACAGCGGCTCGCCGTTCTGGGCCTACCCCTCGACGGGGCTCAGGATGTACTCGGGATGCTCCGCTTCGGGAAGTTATTCTTCGACAGGTCCTTAGCGCCTTAGCGCCTTTGCGTGAGCGTTTGGTTCTCGCTCGCCCGAGTTAGGGTGTAGCCCTGCTACGCGTAGTGCCTCCCATGGACACCTCCTGTTCACCTTGCCCACGCGCGCCAGGGAGCGGCTCAGCGGAACTGAAACGCGTATAGCTTCGCGTTCTGCAGCTCGAACCGCAGGCGCACCGCCCGCCCTGCCAGCCGGCCGACGTCGGGATCGCCTCGCCAACGGACGACCTGGCGCAGCGCGTCGCCGTGAATCGCGTCGCACTCCTCGATGCCGAAGCCCGGCAGCGGTTGGCCCCTGGCGTCCAGCAGCGCCACTCGCACACGGCCCGTCGCTGCCAGGTTCAGGCTCAACCGCCCGCCCTGAAAGGTCAAGGCGCGGGTGGTCGCTGAGCCACTCGCTGGGCCGGCCTCGAGCGCGACGAATCCATCCAGGCGTTGCCGCAGCCGCACGAGCCGGTCGTGCATGCCGCCTTCGTACTCCTCGCCGCCGTACGCAGCGCCGCCGTGCGCGGTGAAGCGCGCGGTGGCATACTGCCAGACTTCATCCCCGCGCCGGGCCATGCCGTGGTCCATCAGCGCCTCGACGACGCGCCGGCCCTCCAACTCCCAGTCCGATGACAGGTAGAACGGTTCGCCGTAGCTGTGCCAGTGGGCGCCGTCTCGGCTGACGGCCAGATCTGAACCAGGGCGGACGTTGCCCTCCTTCTTGTAGCGCCACGGGAAGGCCACGTAGGTGTCCGGCGCCCAGGGATACTTCACCGCCTTGCTGCGATACACCTCGCGGCCTTGCGCGTCTGGGCCGATGGCAATGGGCAGCTCCTCGGTGATCGAAGGGAGCGCGAAGATACCGGTCCGCATCCCTGGTTCGGCCTGGGCCGCGAAAGGCCACGGCTTCAGAATCTCGTGTGTCTCGGCCAGGGCGCACGCCCGACCAGGACCGCGGCGCAGGTGCGTCCATAGCCCCTCGTGGCGGATGAAGGTCGCGTACAACCCGCGCTGGTCGTCCCAGAAGGTTTCGACGCCGCCGCCGCAATCGAACGGCAGGGCGATCGTCTCGTTGCGCCGCCAGTGGATGCCATCGGCCGATAGGTAGACGTAGATGCCCCGATACATGCAGTAGGCCACGTACTTGTAACGCTCGTCATCCGGCACGTCGGGGTTCGGATCGCAGAACATGGTGCCCTGGGTGGCATCGGCGAGCACGATGTTGTTGCAGGTCGAGCCATCGCGCCACACCACGCCCAACTCCGGCTTCTCCCAGTGCAGCCCATCGGCCGAGGTCGCCAGGCAGATGGCGTCCGGCTTGCCCGACCACATCCCGCCGCCGGTGTAAACGAGCCGGATCTGGCCGCCGTCGTCGTAGACGTGGAGAATGTCCGGAACGCCGGAGCCGAAGCGGGCAGCGGCCTCCCAGCGATGCTCGGCGTGGAAGTCGGTGATCTCCCGCACCTGAGGCGACTGCGGCACGAAGCGCAGATTCTCACAGGCATCCAGCAGCGCGCCGTCAATGAAGACGTGTTTGCGGTCTCCCAAGGGAATCGGCCCTGGCTGCGCAGCCTGCGCGAACAGCAGCGGAGGCCCATTGGCGCGGCTTGGGGCCGGCGCGTCACGGCGGTAGTTGCGGGAGAAGCTCTCAGGTGGCTCAAACGAGTCTCGGTAGCGGGCCACGTCCGAGACACGCAGCTCATCCAGGCAGCCGGCCAGCGGCTTGCTGCCATCCTGGTCGCCGCCGAGGGTGAAGGAGCCCAGCGCGCCCATCAGTGGCAGGAAGCCGCCCCTGGCCGGTAGCGGCTGCGGACGGCCGTCCACGAAGTGGCGGATCTGGCGTTCGTGCGCGGTGAAGGTGAACGCGTGGTGGTGCCAGGCGTCATCGGCCAGGGCCGACGCGTCGGTGGGGATGGGGAGATCGAGCTTCAGCGTGTCACAGTGCAGCAGAAATCGCCCACTGCCCGCATCTATCGCCAGCCAGTTGGCCGCAGGTTTGACCAGGTCGGTGGGAAAGTTGCGCTGGACGAAGAGGATGCCGCGCTCCCCTTGCCGGTGGTCGCTGCGGAACCAGAACTCGATCGTCCAGTCGTAGTAGCCGAGGTTCAGCGCCTCCGCAGGGCGGTCGCCCGCCAGTCGTTGCTCCAGGGGGAGGGTGTAGAGCCCGGTGGTGGGGCAGGCGTAGGACGCTGCGGGGGAAGTAGCGCCGGACATCGCCAGGGCGTTGCCATACCTGCCAGGCACGAGACTGGCGCCGTTCAGCAGCCGCAGGTCGCCGCGGTTCGGTCCGGCGTCGGTCAGCGTCATGTGCGGGTACTGCGGCTCATCGAACAGCCACAGCGCCACGGTATGCCTATCGAGACCCACGGCTCTGTTCATCGGCGCTCCGTTCTGTCCTGGTCTGACGCACCCAGTATCGCGCAACCTGGCTGACACGCGCATGGCATGGTACTGACATATTCGCTGTCTCGGGGCGTGCTCCGGCCTTTGGCTAGAACTACAGCCATAAGCAAAGGCATTCGTTCTCCAGCTTCACAGCACTTCTCCCAGCAGGTGAAGCGTCGTGGGGATGTAGCGCGCACTCATGGACAGCCCGCGGCCGTAGCGCACGTGGCCGGCGGAGTCAGCGCTGAGGTCCAAACCCTTGACAGCACTGCGCAACGCGGCGGCGAGGCCGGGTTCCGGCGCGAACGCGTATGCGGTCGCCAGCCCCTCGATGAGCTGATCGGCCACGCAGCTTGGCTTGCCGCGGCTGGGACAGGAGTTGGGGCGGAACAAGCCCGACTCCGGGAGGTAGATTCGGCGCACAAGCCATCGAGCGCCTCCCACGATGGCATCGCGTACAGCCGGGTCACCGGTGAGGTGCTGGTATCGGCGCAGCCCTGCCATCAGCACGCCGGTCATGAAGTTGGCCTCCCCGCGGCAGCGCGGCGGCTCGCAGTGGCAGTGCGCCTCGGCCAGCGCGTGTTCCCAGCCGCCGCCAGGTTCCTGCTTCTCCAGGACGACCGAAACGATAATGGCGGCCGCGTTGAGCAGCCTGGGGTCATCCGCCATGGCTGCCAGGCCACACAGGTGGATCAGGTGCCAGCCGCACTCGCGCGCGTTGGTGAAGCTGTAGTAGCGCAGATGCCGTGTGAGGCGCGCGCCTGTGGCCTGCAGCACGGAGCGCACCGTCTCATCGCCGGTCAGCAGGTAGTGCAGCGCCGGCCCTTCGACCCAGGAATGGGAGGGAACGCTGCCCGAACCCGCGACCTTGCTGCGGAAGTAGGGCGGCAGGTAGCCGCCGACATGGCCAGGCATGTGCACGTACTGCGCGCCGAGCTGCTCGGGATGGCGCGGGTCGTTGCAGCTATCCACGTCCACCAGGTGCCGCACGGTGGGGCCGGCCAGCAGCGTCCAGCGCGGGTCGCCCCCGCGCAGGAACTCGACATAATGGCAGAACGCGGCGTCGTACTCGTTGTTCGACCAGAACCACTCCGAGTCGGAGTAGGTATCGCCGAAGTTGAGGAAGCCGTACTCGTGGCGCTCGTCGAGCTGGCGTTGCCACACCGCCGGCGCCGCGTCGATGCAGGCCTCGTACACGGGCCACGCCGAGCCAGCCTTGGCTGCGATGGGCAGCAGCGCGGCCGTCTCGTTCAGGTAGGCCAGGTCGGGGCGAGCCACCACGGGGCGCTCCAGCCACTCCTGCCAGCGCGCCAGATCCTCTTCCGCCTGCGGAAAGCCGACCAGGAACTCGGTCGTCAGCGCCAGGCCGGCCTTGAGGCGGTAGCAGGCGTTGGCCTGGTCGTACCAGAAGTAGAGCTTGTGCCACAACTCGTCGTAGTCGGGAAGCGGCTCGCCGCTGAGCATGGGCAGCAGCTCGAGCCAGAGCTGCTCGCCGTCGTAGCTGATCCCCTTGGGGCATGTCTGCCAGAAGTGCTTGACGCAGAGCGCAAGCGGCCCCCGCTTGCCGCGCAACGATAGGAATCCAGGCCAATGGCCCTCACGATGCTGGCGAGTCCCCGCCGACTCGACCGTGTACCCGCGATCGTGCTCGTGCACCACGCGCCAGTGCTCCTCGGCCGCTGCGCCATGCCACGGCAGCCGAAGCGCCAGCGAGTCTACCTCCAAGAGGGAGGTCGCTTCCCCCTCCGCGCCCGCCACCGCCGACCGCAGGTATTCCAGGTCGGGCGTCAGGTGGCTCAGGTCCTTGCTACCGAAGGCCGGTCCCAGCGCCGGACTCACTACCACCGTCCGAAGCACGACCCGCACGAACGGCATACGCGCGTAGATGTGCAGCCGGACTGTGCTGCGGAAGTGGATCGTGCCGCGTTCGTCGGCCAGGGGGAGCTCGTAGCGAATCACGGCTCGCTCTGGTCCGGCCTCCTCCAGGGCCAGCGCCTCCGGCCTGCCGTTCGCCACCCGCAGGCCGTTGCCAAGCTCCGCCTCCAGCCAGCTACCATTGCTGCCGAAGACTTCGCGCCAGCCGTCGTCTGCCCGCCGCTCGATCCGGCAGGGGAGCGGGCCGTCCGCGGCGACCGATACGCGCACAGACTCTCCTTCGACGACGATGCCGCCCTCCGCCGCGCGCCAGTGCAGTCCCCGCGCGGCCGGATCGCCGGTCGCGGGACCTGCTTCGCGCGGCCGGAGGAGCAGCTCGGCGGCGACACAGGGGCTGGCTGCCAGCGCCTGGGGACAGGGGAGGTCCGCCAGGGTCCAGCGCGCTGAGCCGTCGGGCCAGCGGGCGTGCACGCGAGTCTGGACGGGCAGCTCCTCGCCCTCGCAGCGCAGCAGGCAGTCGGGCGGGTGGCCGAGCTTGCCCTGGGCCAGCGGTACGCCGAACGTCAGCGGCATGCCCGCCAGGTCGCGCTCGCCGAGCCGAAGGAGCTCCAGCGGGACGCGCCCCTCACCCCGACCCTCTTCCTTGCGGGGAGAGGGGGATAGGGGGACGAGGTTGAGATCGGCCTCAGCGGTCGCTCCACCGCGTTCGGCGGCTGTGACGCGCACGCGGTAGCGGGTATCGGGCCTGACGCCGTGCAAAGTGATCGCGTGCAATCGCTCCGGCTCCTCTGTGCGGCCCGTGATCGTGGGGCCCTCGCCCTGCATGGGGATGGCCTCCACGGCCGCGGTCGCAGCTTCGGCCGTGATGAAGTGCACCTCCGCCACGAGTTGGCCGTCTGGCCCAGGCATCGTGCGGACTGACAGGCGCTCGATGGTCGGCGCGAAGGACGACGGCTCAGGCAGCTCGGGCAGGAACAGGACGCTTTCCAGGTAGCACATCCCCTTGCCCGCGGCTTGCACGGTGAAGGGAATGTGCCCACCGAGGATGTCCGTCGGCCGCGAGGCGACGATCAGGTGTCGCCGGTTGTCGTGCCGCCACGGCCGCACGGCGCCGACCGCCTCGGAGCCAGCGCTGATTTCGAAGGTGTAGTCGTCCCCTTCGCTGTCATAGATCAGCAGGCCAATGTACCGGGCGCCAACGACACGCTCAGCATCTTCCGCCTCAAAGAAGCGGTGGCGCAGGATGGCGGGCAGCCCCGACCGCGCGAGGCCAACGGTGCGGAACACGCCGTGCTGCGCACGGCAGACATTCGGCGCCAGGTAGGTGCCGGTGTCTGGAATCCAGTCCTGCAGGGTTTCAGCCCGAACGGCTCGCAGGTTGAAGTTGCGCGGGTCGTCGAGGATCGCCTGGATCCGATCATCGCCGACCACATCCACATGCTGCATGATTTCCATAATCTTCTCCCTCAGGGAAATCCGTGTGATCCGTGGCCGGAATCGCCTGGCAAAGCCGGACGCTTGGCCACTAGGCAGAGGCTCTTTGGTCTCATGGCTTGGGGTGGCTGATCGCCAGCATCCCCTCCACATCCATCGGATCCACTCCATACTGCTTGCGCAGGTTCGCAGCCGCGGCGCGTTCTGCTGCGACCTCGCCCTCCAGCGGCAAGGAGATGCGCTTCCCGTCGTTCAGTTCTGACTCGCGCGCGGCGACCTCCATCATCAGCGACATCATCGCGTCCTGCTCGTCGAATTCGCTCGGCCGCAGCCCGCGCACGGCCAACGCGAAGTCCACCACGTGCTCGGCAACCGGAATCTGGTACCACGGGCGGCTCTCGAACTGTGGAGTCGGCTTCAGATGGAAGAAGGGATTGGCGTACTCCAGATGTCCGACCGGCAGGTCCACGAAGATGCGCTTCCATCGTCCGTCCTGGTACTCGTCCACAATCGGGAAAGCCTGATCGTGGACCCCGGCGCCGGAAGCGAGGGCAGTGTCGCTGCAGTAGCGCACTTCACCCTCGCCGTTCCAGGTCTTGCCGGGGGGCGCAGCGTAGACGATCGCACCGCGGGTCCCCTGCCATTCGCTGTAGCCAGGCCGCGCATGTCGGCCCAGGAAGCCCTTGACATTGGAGGCGTGATCCATCACCAGCCGATTGCCGGGGAAGGTGAGGAAGTGCGCCCGGTAGGTCTCGGTCTGATGGAAGCGCTCAGGGCTCGAATGGAACGACGCAGTCGGCATGGTGTGGGTCAGCGACTGGACCGAGGTCGGGTGGCGTGCTGGCTGGTGGCCGGGTAGGGCGCCGTCCGGCGTGCCCGCGAGCGCGATCCAGCGCGAGTTGTTGTGGTAGCCGGTGTGGTCGTTATAGGAGATGACCCGTAGGATTTCGCCCACGAAGCCTGTGCGCTTGATCGCCTGCACGATGCGGTCGGCCGGGAAGCGGAAGAAGTTCTCCCCGACCCGCACGATGACCTTGTGCTGCTCGGCCGCCTGGATCATCTGCCGGGCTTGCTCCAGGAGGCTGCACCAGCTCGTCTCCGTCAGGTTGTGGATGCCGTGCGAGGAAAGAAACACGCTGATCGAATGATGCGACGGCACCGGCGTGACGATCAGCGCCGCCTCCATCGGCCGGGCCTTAAGCAGCGCATGGATGTCGTAGAACGCCGGCACGCCCAACTCCTGGGCCAGCGCGTCGGCATGGCCGACCACAGGATCGCACACGGCCACGATCTTCACCCACGGCGCCAGCGCATCGAGCATCGGCGCGTAGACCGTCTGCGAGCGCTGCCCCGCGCCGATCAAGGCTGTGCGCACGGGTTCTGCAGGGACCACAAAGGGATTCATGGCTGTCCTCCAACTGAGATGCCGCCAGCGTGCAGCGACGCTGCCAACCGCTTCCGCGTATCCTCGCAATTGATAGAGACGCCGCTGCCACGTGCCTGGCATTTTTCGGAGTTGCCAGGCATGTTCGCCCCATAAGAGGCTCATCCGATCGCTCGCGCCGGATCGGGTTGCCAGGTCGCCATGTCCACCAGGTAGACCTGGACCGCGTCCACCCCACCCCCGAAGTCGCTGCGGACGATGACGTAGCGCCCATCGGGGGACCAGCTCGGGTTCGGATGCAGGAACTCGCTCTTCACGAACTTGCCGTCCGGCCCGGTGATGCCCCAGGAGCAGTTGAGAACGCACAGCGGGTGAAGGACGCCGCTGTGCAGATCCAGCAGGTGGAGCCCGTTCGATCCGCCGATGGGGATCTTCGGCGCGTCCAGCACGACCCAGCGGCCATCGGGGGACGCGTTCTGGTGGTACTGGCCGCCCGTCTGCGTTGCGCTCGGATAATGGCACAACTCGCCCGTTGCGATGTCGAGCGAAGCCAGGTGGGTGCGCCAATTGGCCCGCGTGTCGCTCAGCAGGACGGTCAGCCGCCGGTTGGCGGTGTCCCAGTTGTAGTGCCCCGGTTGCCAGATCGTGTCGTTGAGGAACGATCGCAGGCCGGTCCCGCCGCGGCGGATCAGGTAAAGGCGCTTGTGCAGATAGTTGACCCACAGCAGCAGCTCGGAATCCCACGGGCAAGGCAGCGGATGGCTCTGCTCGCCGTTCGACTCGAACAGGACGCCGGCCATCTGGCGCTTCTCGAAATCGTAGCGCCACAACTTGCCGACGATCCGGCTCTCATCGCGCAGCGAGAAGTCCCAGGGTACCTCCGGCGGATCGAGGCGCGGCTCGTCAGGCCGGGCGTGGCGGCAACTGGCAAAGAACAGGTCCTGGCCATCGGCTGAGAAGCCGACCGGGCCGAGGTTGGTCAGCGGCGGCGTAGCCTCGCTGGCGGGAAAAGTGTAGATGATCTCGTCAGCGCCGGTGGCGACATCGAGCAGGTTGATGTCGTAGCGGTCGGCGAAAGCGATCCACGGCTGCGTTGGATGGGCAACGGGCCCTTGCGGCGCGCCGGCCGCCAGCTCCCAGGCCAGGAAGCGCCGGTGCATGTGCGGATGGATGGCGGTCGGATCGGGGATCTCCGGCCGGTAGTCGGTGATTTGTCGCCACTGACCGGACCGCGTGACCACGTGATAGTTGCGCCGCCAGTCGCTTCGCCGGATCAGCAAGAGGTACTGGCCGCCGGCCAGCCATGACGGACGCGTGAAGTAGAGATTGCAAGAAGGTTCCGGTCCATCGGTGAGCTGGTGGATCATCACGCCGGTAACAGGATCGGTGAAGGTGCGCAACGGTTGGGGAATAATCGCTTGGCTGCTCATGTGTACTCCTCACCACGCTTTGAAGCTGACGCCCAGGACCTTCTCCGGCTCTTCGCGCGGATGGATGCCGAACCGCTCGATGAAGTCGCGATCAAATGCTGTCTCCTCGGCCGCGTCTATCGCCAGCGGCAGCGCCACGGGTTGACGGTTGGCCCGTATCGAGCGCTGCGCAGCGATCATTGTCTCCCGGTCGAGGCGGCCGCTTTCAGCCGACCAGACGACCGGAGCACCGTCGCGCACGGCCCGCGCCAGCGCCTCAAGCAGCGTCACCAATGAGAGGTTCGGCTCACTGACCGCCATGGGCGGATACGGATTGACCCACTCGATGCTGCCGCCCAGCGATGCGGGCAACTCCACCCAAATGCGCCTCAGCGCGCCTTGCTCACCATGTTCCCGGTGGAACTCGTAGCGCCCGGCGCGTCCGGAACGCAAGGCAATGTCGTCGTTTGTGCAGACGTTGACTGCTTCACCGCCGCAAGCGCCCTGGTTCCCGTTCGTGATGATCGTGCCCCGCTCGCCTACCGTTTCGAAGCCCGTCAGGCTGTTTCGCCCCAGGCAGCCGTTCTTGTTGCCGACCAGCGCCAGCGCGAAGCTGCCATTATCGTAATCAACCGCGTAGAACTCCAGGCCTTCGCTGGTGTATGAACGCCTCTCAGCATCGCCGTAGGGCACGACCGGCATCGTGTGTGTCAGGCTGCTGACCGCCACAGGGCGCGCGGCCAGGCGGGTGCGGATCGCGGCCAGGCCGTGATACCAGATCGTCGAGAACAGCCGATAGCAGCGGTGCACAGGGCCGATGACACCGGCACGGATCAGTTGCACGGTGAACTGCTCGACCGGCAGAAAGGGGAAGTTCTCGGCTGTCTGGAGGGCTACGCCGTGGCGCCGGGCGGTCTCGATCATCTCATCCATCAGGCCGAGCGTCGGCGCCAATGGGGTCTCCATGTTCTGGTGGATGCCGTGGGCGGAGAGATAGCGGGAGATGGCGTGGTGCAGCTCGCTGGGCAGCGCGACATCACACACGTCAATCCGCTCCCTGGCCACGAGCTCGCGCACATCGGTATAGGCGCTGACGCCAAGCCGGGCTGCAGCCGAGCCTGCGGCTGTCGCGTCCACATCGCAAACCGCCACAACTTCGTAGAGATCGCGCAGGTTCTCGACCGCGGTGATATGACTACGGCCGCGGCGGCCGCAACCGACCAGGGCATAGCGAAGACGTGACATGGGGAGGCTCCAGATTCAAGTTGGACTGGGCGATGCCAGTGCACAGGCTTCATTATAGGAGCCAGGCTGCGACATGGATGTGGCATCGCGCTGACATCGGAGACGCATTGGCCTCAACACACGCCGCGAATCTGTCGCACCAGGAGCATCCCCACGGCCGTGAATCCTGCGCCCGACAGGAACAGGATCGCGTAGCCGGTCGGCGAACTGAGGCCCAGCGTATTCAGCAGCGCCGCGCCGATGCCGGGCAGGATGATCTGCGGCACGGTGGAGGCGATGTTGAGCACGCCCAGGTTTTTGCCGCGGCTGGCCGCCGAAGGGCCGACCACTGGTCGGGGTTGGCGCTTTTGTCGCATCCCGGGTGGTCAGCCAAGCGTCCCCGTTGGGGTCGCTCGACCCTTTGCGCCTCCCACCCAGGATTTGACAAAAGCGCCAACATAGAAGAAGGTGGATGCTGGCGGGGTCAATGCTCGTCGTGGTGGTGAACACGCCACTGGCGCTCTGGATCGTCACCTGCGCGCCGGTCACGGGCATGGCATCGTAGTACACGTAGCCGAATGCACAACAAACTGGCGGGTCCTCACCCACGCCGGTCACGTCCTGACAGTCGTTGGGGAGCGGGCCGGGCGTGTCGGCGGGGAAGGCCGGGGTGGAGTTCATTGCGCCGGCCGCGACGACCGCCGCGATGATAAGGATGCCGCCTGCCACCAAGCAGATGACGGCGATCAGCGATAGCAGACGATTGCGTGCAGACATGATGGTACCCTCCGCATAGTCGAACTGTGAGATCTTCTACAACAGAGAACACCGCCCCCGTCGTTTTTCCGACGCGAGTTTTAGTGGATTTTGCAGCTTGCAGGTCGACGGAGAGATGGAGGAGGAGTGCCACAAAGACTGGTGCAAGCCTATTTACCGCATGGCTCTGTCCGAGCAAAGCCGGCAAACAGTTGATCGGAAGACAGATATACGAGAGAGGGTGATGACTCGATGGCAACATCATGCGTGAGATGACGGGGTTCACCCCAGGTTTCACTGGCCGCATCGAACATCGCGTAGAAGAGATCATACTGACCGGTACGCGATTGCGAGAAAATCACTGTCAGACTGCCATCGGCGGCGACGCTCAGCTTAAAACTCCCATCGTCAATCACTGGGCCGATCCGTTCCTCACCGGTTTGAGGGTTGAGTAGCACCAAGTGACCGGCACGCAGAAACACGACCCGCAGTGTACCATCCACGGCGTAGAATGCTTCGGGTGAGCTGCTCTCCGGTTCCTCCGGCGTAATGGGCACCGATGACGTCCATACGCCTGACGTATACTCCGATTTGAAAAGTCGAGTGGTGGTGCTGACACCATTGGTATGACTGACAGTCCGTGCATATAGTATTGCGGCAGTGCTTGGCGTAGACGCTACTGAGACTCGACCTAAACCGGTGAGTCCAGAAGCCACCTCCGTGGCGGTAATCCAAGCGCTGCCTCGAAGGTGGGCTGCCATGATGCGATCCGGGGCCAGAGATGTTCCTGGAAGTTCTCCGTCAGGATTCTGAATCCATGCCGCCCATGCGCTACCGTCAGAATTACCTGAAAGAACTGGGCCGAAGTCAAGAGCCGCGTTGTTGCTCAAGAGAATCGGAGAGCTCCATGACCGGGTGCTCTGGTCATAAATTGCGCTGGCAATCTCGAACTTCTTTGTTGTCGTAACATCGAGGGTTGTATCAGGCGGCAGAGTTGGGTCATTGACGCGCTCCCAGACTGCCACCACACGGGTACCAGCCTGTGCCACACGCGGGGCATTGTCCATGTATGAATCTTCCGATCCACCGCACTCCATATCGATCCGTCCCATGTAGCATAGGCGATTTCCAGGCTTTGACCCACCGGCCGCGTTAGTACATCATGCACCCATGCCATCATGGCGCGATCTGACCCTGCGATCGCCAAGTTGGGTTGGGTGTAAGTGAAAACGTTCGTCAGCAGGACCACTTCCTGTGGGGCAAGATCGTTAGGAACAATGGCGCGTCGGAGCTTAGGTGATTGAGCGTAAACTCCTTTATAGCTGCCGCCCGGAATACGCCAAGGTGTTTCATTTGGGGTCCAGGTAATCACTTGGGCCGAAGTTGTGGGGAGACTAGACGTTAAGACCGTAGCACTACAAGACTGATTGTTTGGACTAGATGTTACCTTTAGTTCGGCGCGGCCTTCGACAGTCTTATCGAAGATCAACGTGTTCACCCACAGTTTGCCGTAGCCCGTCGTGTTGACTTCAGCACAACCCAATGGTATCAGAAACAACTTGCTTTCACCGATGAGCCCGATCTCTCCACCTGCCTGGACCCACGGTTTGGCATCAAGCGCCAATCCGACGGCTAACCCAGCGCCCCCAGAAACCCCGAGCTGTGAGAATCTCGCCTGTGCCAAGTCCCATTCGGCCTGTCCCCCGAGCATAAGGCTTGGCTTCACATAGGCATATGCATAAGCCTGCAACTTCTTGTCAAGCCACTTCGTAGCATTGTATAGAGTGGTTCCCGCCCCTGGCGCAATCAGATCGGCCGCCTTGAGAATCACCAATACGCCATACTTCTCGGTAAACGAAACATTAAGCGCAACGTTAGCTCCGATCTTGGCGCCTTCCAGATAGCCTTCGTTTTGGATATTGAACTTGCCGTATCCCTGAAGATCTAGGCTGGTTTCCGTTTTAAGCACATAAATCGCTCCCGCCATAGCTTTGGGCTGGGGCCTAATTCGTCCTTCTGCAGCGAGACGTTTTTCTTCAAGGGTTGTGTCTTTTCCCAAACTGATCTGAACCTCATCGCCTCCGAGCGATAAAGAGAGTGTCGCGAGTACTTGCACGTTCTTCCATCCGAGCTTGGAATCATCAAACACAAGGTCGAGCAGATTTGTCAAAGCCGTGGCTGGATAGGCAAGGCTAATGTCCAGTTGACCTTCCCTTTTGGCGACGTCGTAGGTCAGGGTGGTTTCGCGGCCTCCGACCACGGGGATGCCTTCACCGAGGAGTGTCACGAGCGCGTCAGGTATTTGGTATGCAACTCCTTTGTATACTTCGGGGTATGAACAGTTGCCTTCAACTGAACACGCTTGGATTTTCAGAGTATACGGGCCTTGATTGGGTAGCGCCGTGAGGAGATTCACTGTCAGAATCGTTTGAGCGGCCGAAGCTGATACTGATCCGATTTGGACATCATTCATCATCACATTGACTTGCCCCGGCGTCATCCCTGCACCCCAGTCAACTGTTACCCCGATTTGGTTTCGGGTGGGCAGTTTTATGACTCCTAAAGGATAGATGCGCGGTATATTGTTCCAAACATTGGGGGCATTGGATGGATACTTGCCATCGAGTCTATATTCACTCCATACTCTGGTAATCTTGATTCGGCTGTCGTTTGGGAGCGGAGGCTGTATTCCGCCTCCCACCGCAGTGAAGGTGACACTGGCCGATGTGGCAAAAGTAGTACCTGTACCTCTATCCTCCCCCATGATAACCGCTGTGCCAGCGGCGAGCGAGCGAACATGGGTGGTGAATCGCCCATTGGCATCGGTGACACCAAGAGCTGAGGTGAAGACATCAAGGCTACCCCGTTTCGACCAAAGACGGATTTGATGGCCGGGCAGTGGCAGCCCGTTTGTATCGCGCAGGATCACTTGTACTGTAGCGGAGGTGACCCCATCTGCGGGCACGGAAGGAGGGGAAACCATAATCCTGGCTGGAGAGACCGGGAGGGCGACCGTGACGATCGCCTTTTTTCATAACTTGTCGGAGTCGGCCAGTTACAGCTGCCACCCGCGCAAGATTGCCCGACAACCATGAAGGTATAGGTCGTATCACTTTCCGATGGAGGTTCCGGCAACTGAGGGATCGTGGCCGTCTTGATGAAGGAATGAACGCCTGTATTCACATAGAACGACGATTGATCGTGCAATTGTTGCCAGGTGCTTTGGGATGGATATTTGCCGTACAGGCGGAAGTAGAAAGTAGGACAGTAAAGTGTGCTTTGGTAGGTGACCGCTAGATTAACTGCTGAACCTGGTGCCGCAGCAGTTGCGTTGGCGGTAATGCTCAAGCTGCCGATGTAGCCGGAGGCGAGCACGCGGAACGTGAGCGCCATCATCTGAGCATTGCTCGTAGTCGCTCCGCCTTTTGCCTTAATGTCATCAAGGAAGCGATTGAACGTAGAGAGCTGGGTCTGATCGGCGCCAGTTACCGACGGATGAACGATCAATGTCATGAACTTATCGTGAACATAGGCCGCGGAACCACAATTTGGTGTCTCACATGCACTTCCGCTGGGACCGATGAAGGCTTTATACTTCTCGCTGGCCGCGGTGAAGAGACTTGATGCTACTGGGCCTTCGACAGCGCGAGTGGATAGGATCTCTCGTTCCAGTTTGAAGTGAGTATCATCCAGTGGGATCCAATTTTGTTGGCCTTCTGTCGGATGTGCGCCAGAGGTAGCATTGCCAGATACAGTATCGCTGGCTTCGACAGCAACAGGAAGCATTACCAGTTTGGTCGCCTGAGCATCAGGCAAGGGATACATCAAACGGCCGTTCTCCGCGCAATAGTGACAGAAGAAGTCATCTCCGACCAGGAAAACGCCGGTCAACGATGGCGTATGCAAAGCTTCCAAGGCCCGGAAGACCTCTTTGATCTCCGCGTACTTCGCCACATATTCCTTGAAACGCACATGCAAACGATAGTCGTTGGGTAGTCCCACCGCCTGTCGGGTAGCTGTCAGCGCGCTTGAAATGCGTTCGACCTGTTGTTCGAACCCCAGTCCGCCCAAGTTCATATCCAGCAAGACGCCAAGTTCGTGTCCTCGATCAAGAAGCGTTTTGATTGCTTCGGAATGGCGAACCGCAAATTCCGGTGTAGCATAGAACGCTACGGTCCAGCCATACCGCTCAACGGCCTGCCGAATAGTATCAAGATATTCCGCGTCAGTATCGCTTTCCAAAGTCACGTGCAGGTTGACGTAGGGTGGGATAGGCGTGTCTATAGCCAGGGCGGTATCGGGTTTGTTCACCGATTGAGGCTGTAGCATGATCACCTGCTCCGCGGCCGATGCACCAATTTTGTTCTCGTCGATAGACATGGAAGGGATCGGAGAATTATGGACAGAGGTACCGGTTTGTCGGAGTAACAGCGCGGCGGTAGTTGAAGTCTCCACGCCCGAAACGTTGGGGGCTGCCTGGGCAATTCCCGGTGCAAACCAGGCGAGCATACCAAACACGAACCCTAACAAAACAACAAATACAACGAGGGGCAACATCAGACGAGGTGCGGAGCGCTTCATAGCAATTCCTCCTTGATATTCCCGACCGGTATATCATGTTCGAGCCGCGAGAAAACGCGGCAACCAGTTCTGTGCCTTGTTTCGCGGATGGGGGAAGCCGCCGAAACAAAGCAGCGAGCGGTGTCGAGATGTGGCACAGTGATATATCGCTATGACAAGCACCAAATGGCTGTGATTTTGATTGTATGCGCGTTTACATTTCCTGTCAAATCGCAAAGTCGGTTTATGGCGATCCCGAAATCCTGGATAGCGCGCCAACCGCAGGGCTACTTCAATAGCACGGCTCCGGCGAGGCATGTTCGAGTGAACCATCGCCAGAGCCGTGACTTGTTTGTTCCGTTTGGATGCTCTGCCCGTCAGTTCTTCCGGTCCGATCATCACTCCTTCAAGAACAGCTCCACCACCGGCACGGCCGTCTTCGGCTTTGCCAGCGGCAGTTCCAGGATCAACGTGTCCGCCGCGGCGCCCCCCATCGTCGTGTTCTGCGCCTGCTGGTGCGGATCCACGGTGAACATCTTGACCTCGGACGCGTCGTTCAGCAGTTGGGCGTATTCCACGCGGCTCGCCAGCCCGTCGAGATGGACGTGTTTGTAGGGCCAGGCGAAGAGGTGCAGGTAGAGCCGCTTCTTCGCCGGGTTGTAGGTGAAGCGGGTGTCGGCTGGCGGGGTCAGGTCGCTGGCCGTGCAGCCGTAGATCGCGCGGCCATGCAGTCGCATCCACGCGCCGATGGCCCGCAGCCGCTCGATGGAGCGCTCGTCGAACTCGCCCCGGCCGTTCGGCCCGACGTTGAGCAGCAGGTTGCCGCCCTTTGACACCGTGTCAACCAGCGTGCGGATCAGCTCGTCCGGCTCGCGCCAGTCCATGTTGTCACGATAGTAGCCCCAGCTCCGGTTGAAGGTCTGGCACGCCTCCCAGACGATCGGCTGGCCGTTCACGGTCATCCAGCCGCGGGGTTGATATTCCTCCGGCGTCTTGACATCGGCCGAGCCGGGCAGGTCGAGCCGGTCGTTGAGAATGATGCCCGGCTGCAGCTCGCGCACCAGCTTGACCAGCTTCTCCGACTGCCAATCGTCGCGGCCCTTGCCCTGGCCCCAGGGGAACTGCCGGCCCGCGTAGGAGAAGTCGAACCACATGATGTGGATCTTGCCGAACTGGGTCAGCAGCTCGCGCGTCTGGCCGTGGAGATATTCGGCGTACTTGCGGATGTCGCGATCCTTGTGCGCCTCGCGATATTCCAGGTCGTCGCGCATCGGGTGGATCGGATCCACGGGGAACTCGGGATGATGCCAGTCAATCAGCGAGTGGTAGAAGCCAACCTTGAAGCCTTCGGCCCGGAACGCATCCACCATCGGGTGCAGCACATCCTTGCCGTAGGGGGTCTTGGTGGCTTTGTAGTCGGTCAGCGCCGAGTCCCACAGGCAGAAGCCCTCGTGGTGCTTGGTCGTGATCACGAAGTACTTCATCCCCGCATTCCTGGCCTCCCGCGCCCAGATGGTCGGGTCGTAGAGGTCGGGGTCGAAATGATCGAAGTACTTCTGATACTCCTCGTCGCGAATCCGCTCGCGCTGCTTGACCCACTCGTGGCGCGCGGCCAGCGTGTAGGCGCCCCAGTGGATGAACAGGCCGAAGCGATCGTGCGTGAACCAGCTTGTGTCGCCGGCGGTGGGGAGGGGTTGTTGTTGCATGACTATATCTCTCCTGATGTGTTAGCGGCTCCTCGACAAGTCGAGGATTCCGGAGTTCCGAACTTGTTCGGGTGACTTTGGGGTTGGCTACTTGGGCGGCATTGATTCACCCGCGCAACCCACTACGCACTACGCACTACGTCACGCCTTCACCGGCTGCCCGTCTGCGGCCGCCGACGCCTTGATCGCGTCCCACAGCCGCGCCATGCGCAGGCCGACTTCGGGCGGGCAGGGGTTCGCCAGCTTGCCTCCGCGCACGGCCAGGAATTGCTCCCAGACGCCGAGCGAGGCGGGCACGGGCACTTTGCGGAGCTGCTTGCGCCCCTGGCGCTGGATGCGCAGCCACTTGCCCCAGATGTCGGTGTGCAGGATGGCGTCGGCGCAGAAGACGCGCACGTCGGACGCGCACGAGCGGATCGCCTCGCCGCAGCCATGCATGGTGACGTATGCGCCCGACGCCAGCTTGCCCATCACCATGCCCAGGGTGTCCACGGGCCGGCCGTTATTGTCCAGCCACGCGGCCACCTCGACGAAGTCTTCGCCCGCCAGGTCGGCGCAGGTGTTGAGCATATGTGCGCCGGTGTCGAACAGGAAGCCGCCGCCCGAAATCTCTGGCTGCTGGCGCCAGGCGCCGACGGTGCCCGGCCCCCAGCTCTGCCACACGGTCGCGCTGATGCTCCACATCTTGCCGAGGTCGCCGGAGCGGAGCAGGCGGGACGCGGCCCGGATTTGCGGCGAGAGGCTGCCGGGGAACGCCACAACGAGCAGCCTGCCGGTGCGGTCGCGCGTTTCGATCAGGCTGCGCGCCTCGCTCGCGTTCATCACCATCGGTTTCTCCAGCAACACGTCCAGCCCGGCCTCCAGGCAGGCTTTCGTCTGGTCGTGGTGATACGCGTGCGGGGTGATGATGAAGGCCGCGTCGAGCTGCCCCGCGTGCTCCTTCAGCAGGGCGCCCAGGTCGGGCTGGTTCGGCGGGATCGGCTGGCCGGCCGCCTCGAACATCGCCGCCGAGGCCGCGTACTGCGTCTCCGACGGCTCGCACATGGCGACGACTTGCGTCGTGTCGGTCTGCTTCAGCATGTTGCGGAAATGGGCGCGCGCCATGCCGCCGCAACCGATCATGGCGACGCGAACGGGGGTGGTGCTCATGGAGTGATTCTCCTTTCCAGGTGCTCAGATAGCTCGTGATACGCTGTGACGAACCACGGATGAATGGCGAACAGTAAGGCGCGGCGCGACCAGAGATAGTCGAGGTAGCGCCAGCACGCCTCATCCAGCGACATCGCGACCGCGTGCCGGATCGCGTCCTGATAGGGCGGCGCGCCGTCGCCGTCCCACGCGATCTTGTCGGCCAGAAAGACGATCTTGTCCAAGACCGATGGCGACGCCTTCAACGTCGTGTGGCAGCCGATGGCGCTGAGGATCGCCGGATCAGTTACGCCGAACACTTCTGCGGCGAGCACGGCGGATTGTCTTTGATGCAACAGCATCGGCGCCTTTTCTTCCTCCGGCAGAACGTCAATCCGCCACTGCCGGGCGACCTCGATCTGTTGCGTCCTCGGAATCACCGCGCTGATGTCGTGCAGCCGGCCGGCGATCTCAGCCTGGCGTTCGTTTGCGCCGAAGCGGGCTGCCAGGCGCCGCGCCTCACCGGCAACATTCGCGCAATGCGCGGCCGTATCAGCCCGGCCGTGCGCGTTGAGCAGCGTTGCGACATCGGCAGGGATGTCACCGGTCAGTGGGATGCCATCAATCAACGTCGCGCAAAGTGGATCCATATTTCTCGCTACATTGACGTTTGACGTATTGACGTCTGACGCCTCATACCCGCATCGGCTTCCCGCCCTGGCTCGCCGACGCCGTGATCGCCTCCCACAGCCGCACCACGCGCAGACCGTTCTCGGCCGGGCCGGGGTTGGGCATCGTTCCGGCCCGCACGGCCAGGAATTGCTCCCAGGGGATCGGCGCGTCGGACGGGTCGAACGGTGTCGGCGTCGCTTCCCCGCGGCGCTGGATCGCCATGCGCCGGCCCCAGGCGTCGGCATGAATCGTCGCTTCGCTGTAGAAGGCATGGACATCGGCGCCGACCGTGTGGCTGGCTTCGCCCATGAAGTGCAGCGTCACGAACGCGCCGGAGGCGGTCTTGCACATGACCGTGCCGCGCGTCTCGACCGGTCGGCCGTTGTTATCCACCCAGGCGGCGCACTCGACGAACTCCTCGCCGGCCAGCTCGCGAGTGGCGTTGACCAGATGCGCGCCGGCGTCGAACAGATAGCCGCCGCCCGAAAGCTCCGGCTTCATGCGCCACGTGCCGACGTTCGGCGGCGCCCAGTGCTCCCACAGCGTCCCGCTGATCCCCAGCAGGGGACCTAGCTCGCCCGCCTGCCGCATCGCAATGGCCGCGCGATAGCGGGCGGATAGGCTGGCCGGGAACGCCACCATCAGCGCCCGGCCCGTACGGTCGCGCGTCTCAATCAGGCTGCGCGCCTCCTGGACGTTCATCGTCATCGGCTTTTCCAGCAACACGTCCAGCCTCGCCTCCAGACAGGCGACGACCTGGTCGTGATGAAAGGCGTGCGGCGTGATGATGAACGCGGCGTCGAGTTGTCCGGCATAGTCGGCCAGGAGACGGCTCAGGTCGGGCTGGTTGGCCGGGGGCGGCAGCCCGGCCTCCGCGAAGAGCCGGGCGGTCTCGGCATACGCCGCGGGCGACGGCTCGCAGACGACCGGGATCGCCGGTCGCTCGGCCAGCGGCAGCATCCGCCGCAGGTGATGGCGCGCGAACCCGCCGCAGCCGATCATGGCGACGCGAATGGGAGAAGGTTGGATCAAAATGTAAATCCTCTCTTTAGTGTAGCATCCTGAGCGGAGTGGCGGTCGTTTCGCCACGGAGTCGAAGGACGCGGTCTTGCTGAAAGCCGCGCCCTTCGATAGAATGCCCCTGTGTTTGGGCACTGCGCAGCGCGAACTACTGCGCTGCTCCACTCAGGGTGCTTGCGTGTAACATGACTGCCAAATCCGGCGCAAACCGTGCTAGATCCTCCCGCAGTTGGTGCAGCGCGAGATCTTTGGCGCGCACCTCGAGCATTACGTCGAACGGCCGCAATCCTTCGGCCAGCCGCAGGAAGTCAATGAACTCGAATGGGTTGACATAATCGTAATGATAATTCCAACGGGTCTGACGCACCTCTGGCGTTTTGCCGTCGCCGTCCTCGTTCACCAGCCATTCGGTGCGCGGGCTGCTGAAGTGGATCTTGGGCCGCGCATCGGCGGGCCAGGTCGCCAGGCACGCGGCCAGCGCGTCGCGGGGCGGCCGGCCATCGTTGTTCAGCCGGTGGTGCAGGTTGTCGAAGACCAGGCGGATGCCGACCCGTTCGTATACCCACAGGGCGTCGGCCACGGTGAAGCGCACGTCATCGTTCTCCAAGGCGAGGCGGCGCCGGGTTGGCGCCGGCAGCGCCTCGCAGTTGCGGACAAACCGCTCACGGGCAGCTTCCCGATCGCTGTAGATCCCGCCCAAATGGGTGACGACCACCGCCTCTGGCCCCAGGCCCATCGCGTCCAGGATGGCGGCCTGGAGGGTCAGGTCGGCGGCGCTGCGCGCGGCCAGCTCCGGGCCGGGCGCGTTCAGGAGGACGTGTTGCGCCAGGTGAAACGACAGGCGCAGGCCGGTGGAGCAGGCCAGCGCGCCTGCCTGCGCCAGCTCAGCTTCGCACTCCGCGACCTGGTTGTGGAACTGCGGCATGTCGGGGTGGGTGGCGTAGGGCGCCAGCTCCGACGAGATGCGATACATGGCGATGCCGGCCTCGCCCAGGTAGGTGAAGATATCCCGGAGATAGGCCAGGCTGACGCTGAGATGCGGGTTGTTCTGCCACCGCCGGCTGTCATGGCTTTTCAGCTCCGGCCGGGCCAGCGGTTTGACGACGAATCCGAGGCGCATGAAGCGCGTGTCCTTTGCGTACATCGCTGAGTCGGGTATAATCTGGGGAAAGTATAACACAGGTTGTACAGAAGCGTATATGGTGTCTCTCGATCTGACAGGATGAACAGGATATACAGGATGGTTTCATGCTCCTGTTCATCCTGTGCGTCCTGTCTGGTCACCGTTTGGTGGATTGGGTTGGGGTAGACGTGCGGATTTTCTTGATCGTTGTTTTGTGGGTCGCAGGGCTGCTGCCGCCGGCGCAGGTTGATGACCTGACGCCCGGCTACTGGGAGCAGACCCCGCTGCCGCACACCGGTCTGGCGACCTTCTACGCGGCCGGCATGATGGAGCACGTGCTGGATGTGCGCGCCGGACACGGGCAGGCGTTGCGCTGCGATGAGTGCGTCGGCACGGTGGCGCTGTTGCGCGCGGGCGACATCGGCCGGAAGGTGTGGCTGCAGCCGCCCGGCGGTGAGCGCGCCGGGCCGTTCCTGGTGATTGACTGCGCGCGCCGCGAGGATATTCCGCCGCTGGTGGCGCGCAACTGGGCCGTGGACGTGAGCTTCGAGGTCGGCCAGTTGTGGGGCATGGATCGGCCGCTGGCGGGCGTGACGGTGCTGGCCGATCCCGCGTCCGAAGGCGCTGCGGGCTGGATCGCCGCGCCCATGCCCGCACCGACGCGCTTCTTCGTTCCGCCGGACAAAGTGGTGGTCAGCGCGCCGACCCCCACCCCGCGCATCTCGCCCACCCCCTGGCAACCGACCCCCTGGCCGACGCGCCTGCCGGCGGCGCTCGGCCCGGCCGCGCCGCCCCCAGCCAGCGGGACGCCCATCGCGGATCAGCCGCCTGCGGTCGCGGCCGGGCCAACCCCGCTCACGCCGATAGTCGCCACGCCGACCCCGCGCGTGTCCGCTCGACCGACAGCCACACCGGCAGTTACGGCTCCCAGCGGCGCGCCCCCCGCGGCCACCTTCGCGCCGGAACAGGAGATTGCGGTCGGTCGACCGGGCGGCGGGCTGCTGGAGCCGGCAGGCGCATGGCCCGGTCGCCCCGCGGTCACGCCCGCCAGCGCTCCGGCTGGGCTGCGTCCCACGGCCACGCCGTCGTCTCCGCTGCGGCGCGGGGTGACGCCATCGGTCACGTCACCGCCCATCTTGCCGCGTACAACCGTCACACCTGCGCCCTCGGCCGCGGACGATGGAGGGCTGCTGGGGTTGTTCCGCCTGCTCCTGGGGCTAACGCGGCCCTGAAAACCTCACCCGCAGCCTGTGAGGAGGACAGCCATGATTGACTATCATCCCGCCTGCCCAGCTACAGACGGCAACGCCGGCTTAGGGCTCGTAAAAATATAATTTCCCGCACCGAGTCGGAGCGTCCTGAGCGGAGCAGCGGCCTTTTCGCTGCGTAGTCGAAGGATGCGGCCCCACCATCGGTGATTGGGCTTATCAGGAGGCGCATCCTTCGACTACGTCCGGCACACGACGCCGGACTCCGCTCACGCTACGCGGTGCTGACGCCCGCGGGAAGTTATTCTTTTACAGACCCTGAGCCTAGTAGCTCGTCAGTGGTGATTTGATGGATTTGGCGCATTGGGGTATCCTTGGCGGCGAGTTCTCGACTACCCGCCAGGAGGTTATCCGATGTCCAAACAAGCGCCGCACAAGAAGTATCATGT
>Ga0233425_10003285_pt1 | contig 29707 bp, 18 predicted proteins | sample Watercolumn_Towu_2_FD_181712 | JGI IMG/M metagenome (GOLD analysis project Ga0233425, IMG submission 181712) | Freshwater microbial communities from Lake Towuti, South Sulawesi, Indonesia - Watercolumn_Towuti2014_140_MG | ecosystem: Environmental > Aquatic > Freshwater > Lake | place...
GATGCCTTGGCAACGGACTTGAACGGGGGGGAAACGGCCGACCTTCAGAGCCCGGACGATGGCGGTTCCGAGGATGTGGCGTGGCTCGATGCGTGGCCTTCCGATCTTCCCGATGCGGGGATGGTGGAGGTGAACGATGCTGCGGGCCAGGACGCTGCGGGCGAGACCGGACTGCCGCCCTTCGATGTCCCTGTGCCCGACTCGTGGGATGCCTCCGGTCCGGATCTGCAGGACTCGTGGCTCCCGGACCAGCCGGAGGTGTTGGCCGACGCTCCGCCCGACATTGCCCCAGACCTCGCGGATGGCTCCATTCCGGTGCCGGACGAGTGGATTGTGCCGGATCTCGCCGACGTTTCGCCTGGGGACTTGACGGATGTCCCTGTCCCTTCGGATGTGCCGCTGGACGAAGGTCCCGAGGCGGAGGCCCCTCCGGATCCACAGGTGTTGTTCCTGAGCGTGGAGAAGTCCAACGCAATGGTGCTGGGGGTGAGGGTCCGGTTCTACACGACATCGCCGGCAACGGGCTCGGTGACTGTGATCCCCGAAGATGGAGAGCCGGCCTGGCACGTCGAGGAACCGACAGGCTACAGCGATACGCTTCATTCGTTCCTGGTGACCGGGCTTCGGGCCGGGAAGGAGTACAAGTTCCAGGCCGAGGCCGAGGATGGGCTCGGAGCTTACGGGGCCTCCCCCGTGGTCGAGTACAAGGTACCCGAGCTCCCGAAGGGGCTGCCGACCGTCCAGCTCACGTTCTGGGAGCCGGCGCTGAAGGCCCCCGGCCTGACCTACGTGAGCATGTTGAAATGGGATCCGTTCGTCGATCTGCAGTGGGGGTATACCGCGGCATACGATGACAAGGGGGAGGTCCGCTGGTATACGCCGAACATGTGCATGGACTTCCATTTCATGGCGTCCGGGAACATGCTCTGCCTTCCGACGGTCAACAACCTGATCGAGATCAACCCGCTGGGAGAGACGGTGGCGGAATGGTCTCCTCCGATGCTGGGGGTTGATTCGATCCACCACGCAGCGATCGAGCTTCCCGACGGCAACCTGGTCCTGTTGTCCACCGAGCTGCGTTTCATCGACGGATACCCCACAGCGGGAGGCGGAAAGACGACCTATCCCGTGGTCGGGGATGTGGTGGTGGAGTTCACCCGAAAGGGAGTCGTCGTGGGGGTGTGGAAGGTGTTGGACTACCTCGACCCCTACACGTACACCTCCGGCTTCAACGACACTTTCTGGAACAACCAGTACAAAGTGTCGGGCGGGGTGAAGGACTGGTCCCACGGAAACAGCCTCTTCTACGACGAGCAGGAAGATGAGCTGATCGTGTCGCTCCGGCACCAGAGCATGGTTATCGCACTGGGGCGGTCGGACGGCCTTCTGCACTGGAGGTTCGGCGAAGGGGGCGACTTCTCCCTGGAGGGACCGGGCGAGTTCCAGGTCTGGCAGCATTCGGCCGAGCTGACCTCGGACCGGACCCTGATTCTGTTCGACAACGGGAACATCAAGCCTGGGGGGGCGGTGAGCCGGGCGGTGGAATTCGACCTGGGAACCAAGGACGCGGAGGCCGGTCCCTGGACCGCGCAGCAGGTGTGGTCGTTCGAGGATGACGAGCCGTTTTTCTCGCCGGTCCTGAGCGAAGTGGACGAGCTGTCGAACGGCAACATCCTGGTGGTGGACAGCTCTCGAGTCGATGATCCCACGAAGGATCCGTTCTCCCCATGGAACCACAAGTGGGCCCGGGTCGTCGAGGTGACCCGGGACAACCCTCCGATCAAGGTCTGGGAGCTGCGACTTCCGCCTGCGTCCTGCTTCGGCAGCGAGGGATACTGGATCCCCAAGGCAGAGCGCGCACCGGTCCCCGAAAGCCGTTCCGAGCTGGCGCAGTGATTCCGTTGGTTCTGCTGCCCGCAGCGTGGAACCTGCACACCGTGCTTGCCGTTGTGGACGCCATCCGTATTGACACGCGGCATCCTTCCTGGGAATCTCGTTGCGATGGATGGAGAGGTGATTCAAATGAGCCGACTCACTGTGCCCCTGGTTGCCGCGCTCGCTGCCCTGGCTTCGGCATGCGGCAGCGGAGCGGTGGGAACGGGGCCGACCGATGCAGATACGATTCCGGGGGATGTGCTGCCGGCTGACAACGTGAGCCTCCCCGACATCGGGTTCGAGCTGCCCGGAGGACAGCCGGAGTTGTCGAATCCCGACGTTTTGGGCGAGGTGCGGACCGATTGGGGGGAGTGGGGGAAACCGTGCGCATCGAATGCCGATTGCGCCAGCGGGTACTGCATCGAAGTGACTGAAGGCGAGTCCGTCTGCACGATTCCCTGTGCCGAGGAGTGCCCCAAGGACTGGCTCTGCAAGGGGGTGGAGACGCCGCCGGACTGGACGTTCATCTGCGTACCGCCCAGCAAGGGCATCTGCAAGCCGTGCAGCGAAACGGAGCCGTGCCTGTACAAGGGGGACCTCTGCATCGCCGTGGGTTATGCCGGGACTTTCTGCGGCAGCGACTGCTCGGCCGGCCAGAAATGCCCTGCACACTACCAGTGCACCGACATCACGGATGGTACCGGGAAGCTCCTCGGCAGCCAGTGCGTGCCTGAAACCGGGAGCTGCATCTGCTCGTTCGAGCGGAACGGGACCCAGCGCGATTGCTCCATCGAGAACGAGCTTGGGAAGTGCTACGGCGAGGAGACCTGCAACGGGCCGGCCGGTTGGAGCGGCTGCACGGCCGCCACCCCGTCCCCCGAAGAGTGCGACGGCAAGGACCAGGATTGCGACGGAGAGGCCGACGAGGGGCTGGAGCCGGTCGCCTGCATCGTCCAGAACGAGCAGGGCACCTGCGCCGGAACCAAGAAGTGTTTCGGCAAGGACGGCTGGGTGTGCGATGCCGCCATCCCCCTGGCCGAGGCCTGCAACGGGGAGGACGACGACTGCGACGGCGAAGTCGACGAGGACTTCTCGGAGATCCTGGAGCTCTGCAACGGGCTGGACGACAACTGCAACGGGCTCGTGGACGAAGGCTATCCCGACCCGGATGACGACAAGATGGCGGATTGCATCGACCAGGACGATGACGGGGACTTGGACCCGGACGAGTTGGACTGCCAGCCGTACGACCCGGCCATCCATCACGGTGCGGTCGAGGTCTGCGACGGCAAGGACAACAATTGCGACGGAAAGGGGGACGAGGGGTGCTCCGCTGTGGCCTGGAGCTTGAGGCAGGTCCATGGCGTGGGCAGCGGAGCCGGTGCGACGGGTGGGTGGAAGGCCTCGGCCGTCGCAACACCGGCCGGTACCGTGGAATCCCAGCAGGGCGGATACAAGTTGCGTTGGGGCTGGTAGGAACGTGAAGGCGCAGCGGAGGTTGTCATGAGGATGATCGTTGTTAATCGTACGGTGGCGCTGTCAGCGCTGCTCCTCGGTCTCTTCTGTTCGGGACGGGATGTCCTGGCGGCGTGGGGTCCGGGGACCGTGTCGGTCGAGGGGACCCTCGTCAACCTGGCCAACGAGCCCCTGGCCGGTCCCGTGGATCTCGAGTTTTTCCTCTACCCCGGGCCCGACGATCCGCAGATCGTCTGGAACGAGGAGCATTTCGACGTAGTGCTCGAAGCCGGGCGATTCGGTGTGCTGCTCGGCGAGACCCTGCCGCTCGACGACCCGCCGCTTTTCGAGACCTACGACGAGTTGTGGATCTCCGTGTCTGTCGACGGCGACCCCGAGTTGCCCCGAGTGCCCCTCAGCGCCGTGGGCTACTCCATGCAGTCCCGGCACGCAGCGCACGCGGATTACCTGACCATGGCCTACGGCTGCCAGCCGGGCGAGATCCTCCACGTGGCCCAGGACGGCACCGTTTGGGATTGCGCCGCAGACCAGGTCCTGGACGAGGCGCAGGTCGATGCCTTCGTTGCCAACAACGGGTATGCGATTGCCGCGGATCTGGCCGATGTCTGCTGGTCTGGAAGCATCAGCGACCTGGAAGATGTTCCCGCTGTGCTGGCCATGTTGAGCATGGCCGGAAACGGGACTCTCCGCTACGCCGGGCACGAGGTGATCGACACGAACGGGAAGTGGGTCGGTGACCCGACGGGGCTGGTCGGGCCTGCCGGACCTGCTGGGGCTCAGGGGGAGACGGGGGCAACGGGCCCTGCGGGACCTCAGGGACCAAAGGGAGACACGGGAGCACAGGGTCCGCAGGGCGCCACCGGAGCCACGGGACCGGCCGGACCAGCCGGACCTCAGGGGCCGAAGGGGGATACCGGAGCGCAGGGACCGCAGGGCGCGACCGGAGCGACCGGAGCGACCGGACCGGCCGGACCCCAGGGACCCAAGGGGGATACCGGAGCGCAGGGGGCGACCGGTGCGACTGGAGCGACTGGGCCACAGGGTGCGACTGGAGCCACGGGGCCGCAGGGACCCAAGGGAGATACGGGTCCTCAGGGGCCTGCGGGGGACCCCAGGAGCACCTACACGCTGTGGGGAATGACGACGTGCGCTCCGGGACACACCAAGCTCTACGGCGGGCGGGTCGCCGGCGTGGTCGGCACGGGGGGAGCCTCCACTCCGTTCTGCCTGTCCGATGCGGTCACGAACGCCGGCTGGGTGAACTGGGATGGAGGAATGGTCTGGCGGGCGCAGGCCACGACCGGGGGCAATCGGGGCCAGTACGCGAACGGTGCCAACGATGTCCAGTGCGCGGTCTGCCAGGGGACCATCTATGTCCACTGGGGGGAGCAGCTCTGCGCCAGCGGCTGGACCAAGCTGCACAACGGCTACATCGGATCCTTCTCGGGTGGCTGGGGCAACGGATGGTCCGCTGCCGGCCCCATCTGCCTCCACACCTCGGCCGGGTCCAACTGGACCTACTGGAGCGACTCGATGATCATGAAGGCGGTCGGCTCGTCGGGGAACAATCGGGTCCAGTACCAGAACTCGGAAGACATGCTCTGCGCCGTCTGCTACTGAGCCGGTGCATTGACGCTTCACAACCCCGAGGGCCGATGGTACCCTTCGCACTCGGGGAGGTTGGATGAAGCGCGAGGAGAGGCTGCACATCTGCCTGGGAACGCAGTGCAACAACAACTGCGTCTTCTGCATGGAGGATGACCGGGAGTCGCGGCAGCGCCGGCTGGCCAGGATCGACACAGCCCAGGCGTTGCGCATACTTGCCCAGGCTCCATCCCGCGACGAGGTGATGTTCACCGCGGGGGAACCCACGCTGCGGCCCGACCTGATCGATCTGATCCGGGCCGCACGGGAGCTCGGGTTTCTCACCATCGGCCTTATCACCAACGGACGCCGGTTCGCATACGCCGACTATCTGCACCAGGCCGTCGAGGCCGGGCTGAACAACATCCTCGTCTCGATCCACGGGCCCGATGCCCGGTTGCATGATGCCCTCACCCGCACCCCCGGAGCGTTCGAACAGGTCGTGGCCGGCCTGCGCAACCTGGCCGGCATCCGCCGGGAGGGAGCATCGGTCCGGTTCGTGACCACGACTGTGCTCAACCGTCGCAATCTGGCTCGGGTGGCCGAGCACGTGCGCTTCCTGGGGCAGTTTGGGCCCGACCAGAAGGTGTTCAACTGCATCCAGCCCGTGGGGCGGGGAGAGCGCCATTTCAGCGCGCTCGTGCCGAGGTACCCGGAGGTCGTGGAGGCGTTTGGCAGGGCACTCAAGGAGCTCGGGGAGGAATCCCGCGGCATGTTCCTCCTGGATGTGCCTCCCTGCCTGACCCGGGACTTGCCACGGGAGACAGTCGGTTTCGTCGAGCTGCACCGGCATTTCGAGCCGGAAGAACGCCCGCCCGAAGGGTTGCTCCCCGAGGAGCGCTTCAACGGTCGGTTCCGACTTGTAACCAAAGAGTCGACTGACCAGTTTTTGCGGGTGTACGGGCCGGCCTGTCCGGAATGTGCGGCCCGTTCCGGCTGCGATGGTATCTGGCGCCGGTATGCGGAAGAATATGGCTTTGGCGAGCTTGTCCCGATTCGGACGGCTGGCCGCTTGGAGAGCGCATGAACAAGATGCAGGAAGGAAAGCCCGTGGTCCAGCGGGTCGACGTCAAGACCGGGTTCGGCTGCAACAACCGCTGCCGCTTCTGCGTGCAGGGGAACAAGCGAGATGAGTTCGGGAACAAGACCACCGACGAGGTCAAGCAGGTGCTGAGCGATGCGCGCAAGGACGCGGACAGCATCGTGTTCACCGGCGGAGAAGTGACCATCCGCAAGGACTTCCTGGAGCTGGTCCGCTTTGCCAAGGAGCTTGGTTTCTCGACGATCCAGGTCCAGACGAACGGGCGGATGCTCGCGTACAAGAAGTTCTGCGAGCAGACGGTGGCCGCGGGGGCAAACGAGTTCTCTCCGGCTCTCCATGGCCACGTCCCGGAGCTGCACGACTACCTGACCAACGCCCCGGGGGCGTTCAAGCAGACCGTGCAGGCCATCCGGAACCTCCACGAGCTCGGGCAGCCCGTGATCACGAACACCGTGGTCACCCGCTCGAACTACCGGCACCTGGTCGAGATTGCCCGGATCCTCATCGGGCTGGGGGTGAAGCAGTACCAGTTTGCGTTCGTTCACCCGGTGGGCGAGGTCGAGGTCAACTTCTTCTCGGTCACTCCCCGCATGACCCTCATCGAGCCGTTCGTCAAGAAGGGGCTCCAGGTCGGCCTGGCGCAGGGAATCGTTGCCGTGACCGAGGCCATCCCCTTCTGTTTCATGCACGGATTCGAGCAGTGCGTGGCGGAGCGGTACATCCCGCGCACGAAGATCTTCGACGCCAAGTTCGTGGTAGACGACTACACCGAGTTCCGGTTGACCGAGGGCAAGGCCCACGGGCCCCGTTGCATCGAGTGCACCTGGTTCCACCTGTGCGAAGGTCCCTGGCGGGAGTACCCTGAGAAGTACGGATGGGATGAGTTCGTCCCGCGGCAGGATCCGTGCTTCCTGCAACCCGAGTCCTGCGGGTGCGGAGAGGATGGAAACAAGGCTTGACATCAAGGAGGCTGCCGTTCGTGAGCGCCGGGTCTGGGTGCGCCTGACCCGGAGGTGCAACAACGGCTGTCTCTTCTGCCTGGATGCCGACTCCCTGGACGGGAGCGCTGTCCCTTCCGAGGAGGTGGAGCGGCTGATCCGGCAGGGCCGTGCCGACGGAGGGCAGCGCCTGATCCTGTCGGGTGGCGAGCCCACGCTTCACCCGGACTACCTGAAGTTCCTCGCACTCGGGAAAGACCTCGGCTACACGTGGCGCCAGACGGTCAGCAACGGGCGGATGTTCGCGTACCGGAAGTTTGCCGATGCAGCGGTGGAGGCCGGGCTGTGCGAGGCGACGTTCTCCATGCATGCCCACCGGGAGGACCTGTTCGACCGCCTGGTCGGGGTTCCAGGAGCGTTCCGGCAGGCCCTGGCCGGGCTGAAGAACCTGGTCGGCCGCATCGTGGTCAACGTCGATGTGGTGCTCAGCCGGATGAACCTCCCGTTCCTTCGGGAGATCCTCGATTTCTACATCGGCCTGGGAATCCACGAGTTCGACCTGCTGCACATGGTCCCGTTCGGCCGTGCCTGGAACGAGAACCGGGAGCTGCTCTTCTATGATCCGGCCGAGATGGCCCCCCATTTCCGCAGGGCATTCGAGGTGAGGAAGAATCGCGGCGTGATCCTGTGGACCAACCGTCTCCCGGCCCGGTTCCTCGAAGGCAATGAGGACCTGATCCAGGACCCCCACAAGCTGCACGACGAGGTCCGGGGACGCATGGCGATGTTCGAGGCCTGGCGCGACCGGGGCGAGCTGCCCATCTGCATGGGGGATAGATGTCCTCATTGCCCCATGGAGGGGTTCTGCAAGGCACTCCAGGAATCCCTCACCATGTCCCCCCCTGCTCCACCGCAGTCCCGTGTGAGTGGAGGCTCTGCCCCCGACTGCCTGCCGGCAGAGAAAGGTGTGGACCTCCTCCTCCGGGAGATGTCCTCTGCCGAGGCCTCGCAGGTCACCCTGGTCCTGCCGGCCCGCGATTACCTGTCCGAGGCCGACGAGAAGGATCTCGACCTGCCGACGTTGCAGGAGCTGGCCCGCGTGCACGGCTGTCGTATTGCAGGGATTCCGCCGTGCCTGGGGGGCCTGGCTCCGGGCTCAGGATTCGTGACGGATTCCTGTGCTGCCGCCATCGAAACCCTTCCCTTTGACGCTCAGGGTCGGCTCGACCTGGTCGCTTTCACCGACTGGTACATCCGCAACCGCTGTTTCGTGAAGAGCCTGCGTTGCTCGACGTGTGCCCTGGACTCGACCTGCAAGGGGCTGCACATCACGTCCGCCCGGCGCTTCGGCCTGGGCGTCCTTGCTCCCGTTTCCACTTCATCGAGGGACTGACATGGCCAATCTCGGCTACATCCAGCTCGTCCGCGTCTGCAACCAGAAGTGCCGGTTCTGCTCGAATCCCGAAACCTCGTACGAGCTGACCTTGAAGGATGCGCTGGCCCGCGTGGATGACTTTGTCGAGCGCGGATACGACGGCATCATCCTGACCGGCGGCGAGCCTACACTGTACCCGGAGATCGTCGAAGTGATCCGCCATGCCCGGAGCCGAGGCATACACGTGCGGATGATCACGAACGGGCAGAAATGCGCGGACAGGGGCTTTGCCGCAGCCCTGGCCGAGGCCGGACTGGAGCACGTTCACGTGTCGGTGCACACTCACGACCCCAAGGTCCAGGCCTTCCTGACCGGCAACGAGGATTCGCTGGCCAACATCGAGGCGAGCCTCGGGCACTTCTTCGACCTCGGGCTGAACGTGGACATCAACATCACCATCCACGCGTACAACTGCGGTCACCTGGACAAGATCGTGAGCTGGCTCGTGGAGAAGTGGCCCAGGCTCCGGCACTTCGTGTTCAACAACCTCGACCCGTCGAGCGACCGGGTGTCGGAATTCCCGGACACGATTCCCCGGCTGGTGGACATCGAGATCTCCCTCCAGCAGGCGCTGCGGGCGCTGCACGCGTCGGGGCGGACTTTCCGGGTCGAGCGGCTGCCGCTTTGCTACATGGCGGAGTTTGCGTGGGCCTCGACCGAGACCCGCAAGATCGTGAAGAAGGAGGAGCGGATCGTGCACTTCCTGGACCCGCGGGGAACGGTGCGCCAGACCACGTGGAATCACGGGAAGGCCGATGTCTGCCAGGTGTGCCGGTTCGACCCGATCTGTGCGGGGCTGTTCGAGATGGACAAGTACTACAAGTCCGAGGAGCTCTATCCGCTGTTCCTGTCTCCCGAGCCCGTGATCCGGCGGATCGCCGGAGACAAGGAGTGAGGCACCTTGCCGACGTATGACGTGGTGGTGATCCCGGTGGTGCTGGTGTTTGCCGGAATGGCAGCGTGGGGGGATCTGCGGCCCATGCTGCCTCACCTGGCGGGCCGGGCGGGGTATGCCACGGCCACTCACGGCAGGATTCCCAACCGCCTGCTGCTTGCATGGTTCGTGTTTGCCGTCCTTGCCCTGGCCGGCGGGGTGGGGTGGGTGGCCGCAGGGCTGGAGTTCCCGGTCGCAGCCCAGGTCGCACGGACCGAGGGCATGCCCTACGTCGTCGCTCTCCTGCTCAACGGGTTCCTGTCGCTCGTGCTCGGAGTGACCCTTTGGCTCCTGGGCCTCTGGGCGGCCGGCGATGCCAAGGTCTTTGCCCTCCTCGGACTGTCGCTGCCGCTCTCCTGTTACAGCGAGAACTACCTGCCGTGGTTTCCCGGATTTGCCCTCTTCTTCAACACGTTCGTGGCCATGTTTCTCGTCCTGCTGCTCGAGTTCGTCGGGCAGACCGCCTGGGCGACCGGGGTGAGCCGCGGCGGGCTCGTGCGCGACGGCTTGGCCAGGCTCTGGCGCAAGACCCGGGAAAACCGGATTCTTGTGTTCAAGCTGCTGCTGATCTTCCTGGCGCTGTTCACGACGGTGCGCATCCTGCGCCACTTCGTCCGGGTCGGCATCGAGCAGTACATCGAGCTGAACAAGACCGTGGTGTATGTCGTGCTCTTCCTGATGTTCCGGCCGATCATGAGGCTGGCGCAGAAGAAGGCTGCGCTGCTGGTCGCAGCGGCCATCATCGTCGGCTACGCCGTGTACGCGCTCTTCTTCGATCCTACCGGCGAGGCCCTCTACGAGTTCATCAACATCGGCTGGCTTGCTGCCTCCATCATCCTGTTCCGGTTCGCGTACGATGCCTACCTGAAGGCCACGGACGAGGTGGCCGTGTCGCCGTCTACCCTCAAGCCCGGCATGATCCTGGGTGACACGACGCTGGCCCGCCTCAAGGAACGGCAGCAGTTCGTGAAGGAGCGGCTGGGCGAGCTCGCTCCGGACGGCCTGTCCGCAGACCAGGTCGATGCGCTCCAGGAGTGGTACCAGAAGAACGATCCGGACGGCAGCATCTACGTGTCCCGCACGATCCCGTTTGCACCGGCGTTGTTCATCGGTGCGGTCCTGACCGTGATTGCGCACGGGCTCGTGGTGGTGTTCTAATCCTCCACGACCACTTCGCAGCCTTTCAGGTCGGTGATGATGGCACGGTTTTCGTGCAGGCGGATGCGGTCGCGAGTCAGCGGGACCTTGCCGCCGCCATCGGGGGTGTCGACAACGACGTGCGGTTGGAGCAGGCCCGATGCCCCACGCTGGAGCTGTGTCGCGATCTCGAGGCCCCGAGCGACCGAGACCCAGAGGTGGCGGGTCCCACGGACGCGTTCGGTGAGGAACAGGTAGTACGGCCGGCAGCGGTGGTTGACCAGCCAGCGGTTGACCCGCAGGATCTCCTGGCAGGAATCGTTGACTCCCTTGAGCAGCACCATCTGGTTGCCCAGTGCGATGCCCGCATCCGCAAGTAGAGTCAGGGCGTGGCCGGCCTGAGGGGTGCATTCCGCAAAGCAGTTGAGCTGGGTGTGCAGGTAGAGCGGGTGGAACTTCGAGAGGGCTGCGCAGAGCCCGGGCGTGATGCGCTGCGGGTCCACGACGGGCAGGCGGGAGCCGATCCGCAGGACCGCGCCGGGAAGGACTTCCCTCAGGCGTACCAGGATCTCCGCCACCGCCTCGACCGGCAGCATGAGCGGGTCACCGCCCGTGACCAGCACTTCGGCCACGTCCCGTCCGCACAGGTAGTCGCACCAGGCGGGGAGCATCTCCTGCCACGGGGCGGGGCCCGCGATGTCCCGGCGCCAGCGCCGGTTGCAGTGACGGCAGTGTACCGCACAAGCGGACGTCGGCATGACCAGCACGCGGTCTTCATAGACGTGTACGAGCCCGGGGACCGGGGTATGGGCATCCTCGCCGAGTGGATCGGGATGTCCTGCGGGGTTGGCCTCCTCGGTGCGCGCAACCGCCTGGAGAGCCACCGGATCGTTCGGGTCGGCCCGCTGGATGAGAGACGCGTAGTACGGAGTGATGCGAACCGGGAACGTCGAATCCGCGCAGAAACCTGCCGCCAGCCAATCCCTTTCGTTTCCCCGCAGCCCGAGGAATCCGTTGTCGTCACCCTGCTTCAATTCCCCCCCCACACAGAACCTCGATACCGGCGGCTGCCGGCAATGACTGCTATCCCAGCAGCAGGCCGAAGAGGAGCCTTCTTCCGAGCTTCTCCACCCAGGCCATGATCTTGTCGTAGTCCACTCCATCGAGCACGTCTTCCTTGCCCGTGACCAGGTTGTCGGCCAGTTTGATCAGCTCCCAGAAGCCCGGCTCGGACAGGGTCTCGAGCATCCAGCCCTCGACCTCGACATCGAGCTCCGCAAGCAGCACGGGGAGGATTGCCCCGACCTCGAATTGTCCGATGTCCTCGTCGCCGTGCGTTCCGGCCAGCCAGCGCAGGGCGAGCGCCCGGACCTCTTCGCCGCGGGGAGTGCCGGATTCGAGCGTCCTGACCAGCTTCTCGGGCGACGCAATCCGGAACAGGTTGTCGGAGTAGTACCCGGACAGGGCACTGGAGAACGCGTCCAGGCCCATGGTATCCCTCACGACCTTGAGGAACATGCCTCCCTTGCCGTAGACGATGGCGCTGTAGCCCACCAGGTCGTCGAATCCCGCGGTCGGCTGGTCCACCGGCATGTCGGTGCCGCCGAAGAAGCGGTGGATCTGGTAGGGGAGCTTGAGCTCGAACAGGGTCTGGCGTTCGGCCGCCTCCGCACCGTAGCGTCTCTCGAAGAACAGGATGGAGCTGTAGTTGGCCAGTGCTTCGTCCACGAACGGGTGGTTGCGGCAGTGGGAGCCGACGACCGCGTTCCACCACTGGTGTGCGACCTCGTGGGACACGACGAACTGGACCGTCTCCCGCATGAACCGGGACTCGAGCGTGCGCCGCATGTCCGCAAACTCCCTGGATGTTTCGTCCAGGTAGAGCATGCCCGCAATGGTGACGAGGCCGGGGAATTCGACCCCGCCGACTCCCCCTCGTAGGTCGGAGCGAACCACGTCCAGCTCTTTGTAGGGGTAGGGGCCGAACAGCGCTTCGTACGCCACGATGCTGTCGACGGCCGCGTCGAGGACGAGCTTCTGGGTCGACTGCTCCCCCTCCAGCGCCACGGAGGTGACCCGGACGGTCCCGTTGGTCCCGGTCGATGCGCTCTCCAGGCGGAAGACCTTGCTGGCCGTGAGCGTGAATTCCCGAGCGGCACCGGCACCAAACTGCCAGGCGTCGCCGTCGCGGCCGATCTCGTTTCCGGTGGTCACGAGGGTGTGGTCGGGCCCCATCCGGACCGTGACGAGGTGGTCCGCCACGTCGAAGTAGGCAAAGTCACCGATACCCGACGGTTCCGCCACGTCCCAGCCATCCTGCTCGTCGAAAATCGCGAGCACGGGGTACCACAGCGACAGCGACAGGATCCCCGAGCTGTACGAGAAGAGGCCCCAGTCCCCACTACCGCCAGAGAGAATGTCTGTCACGGCCCCCCACAGGTCCCCCAGCGGGCCCGCAGCCGCCGGCGGGAAGCGCTTGACCAGTCCCGAGAACTCGAGCGTCACCGTGGTCGATGCACCAGGGGCCAGCGCGGTATCCAGCGGGAGCTGGAAGGAGGTCGGGGAGGCCATGTTCGATGGAAGCGGAGCCAACACCTTCCCATCCACCGAGGCAGAGGTGACCTTGAGGTTCTTCAGGTCGCCCGCAATCGCCGGGAAGTTGGGGTAGAGGTGGAACACCAGCTTGTCCCAGGGCTTGCCGCTCCGGTTCCTGACCCAGAGGTCGAGCTTGCCGTCGTAGGTGAGGAAGTCGGTGTCGAAATCGACCTGGATGCGATAGAAGGGGATGTCTTCATCGACCTTCACCCAGGGCTGGAGCGAGGCTTCCCGGACCTGCTTGCGCAATGCCGGAACCTGCTGTGCGAAAGAGGGCTCGGCCGGGGTGACGGGGGTTGCGGGACCGGGCTTCGAGTCGCCCCGTACCGCGGCGCCGGCATCCGCCCGCGCACGGTCAGCGGGGGGATTGCCCTCGGCATCGGGTACCCTGCCGCCGTCTTTGCAGGAGACCAGCGCGACGAGCAGGACGGGAACCAGCGACCAGCCACGCATCCGCATTTCAGGCCTCCCTCGGAATCATTGATTCCCGCGTTGGTGCCGAGCGGTTACTGGGGATCGAACTCGGCCTTGCCAACATAGCACATCGGGCAGTGCCAGTCGTCGGGAAGATCGTCGAAGGACGTCCCGGGCGGCACGGAGGCCGAAGGGTCTCCCTCGGCCGGATCGTAGAGGTAGCCGCAGCTCACGCAGACGTAGCGGTCCATGGATTCCTCCTAGCCGAGGTCGAAGTAGCGGGCACCGGGATGGTGCGCGACCAGTGCCGTGACCGAGTACTCGGGCACCATCTGGAGCGTCTCCGACAGGTGGATGCCCGCACGCTGAGGCTGCAACAGCGCGAAGAGCGGCCGCTGGAGCTCGAGGTCCGGGCAGGCCGGATAGCCGAAGCTGTATCGGCTTCCCCGGTATCCCTGGCGTACCATGGCCTGGTTGCCCTGCCTGTCGTCCCCGGCAATGCCAAGCTCGCTGCGGACCCGGCGGTGGAGCCACTCGGCCGTCGCCTCCGCCGTCTCCACGGCCAGGCCGTGCAGGTGCAGGTAGTCCCGGTATCGGTTGAGCTTGTAAAGTCGCTGGACCTCTTCTGCCGAGCGGGCCCCGACGGTCACTGCAAACAGGGCGACGATGTCGGTCTGCCCCCCCTCGGGGCGGAAGAAGTCGGCAATGGACAGGTGGGGGGCGGTCCTGCGCCTCGGGAAGGGGAGCAGGATGGATGGGCCGCCCCCCTCGTCCAGCAGCACGAGAGTTCGGCCTCGTGCAACGCACCGGAAGTAGCCGTAGACGGCCTGGGGTCGAAGCAGCCCTTCTTCCCGAGCCCGCCGGGTCAGCTCGGCCAGCACGGGGCGGACCTCGTTGTCGATGAGCTGGTCGTACTGCTCCCGGGGCAGGCTTCCCCGGCGATACCGCCACTGCCCCCGAAAGAGCGTGGTCTCATTGAGGAGGGCGAAAACCTCGTCGTGCGGAATGTCGTCCAGGAGCTTCGTCCCCAGGAAGGGGGGAACCGGCACTGGGACGGCCCGGTCGACCTCCGGGGCCGGCAGCTCATCCCCGCCGCCGGATGCCCGGATGCTCAAGCGAGGCGAACGGGGGGGCACGAGGTCCCCTGCGTCAACGGGTTGTGCCGAATGCGACGGCCCCGGATTCGCATGCAGAGCCGAATTCGAGCCCGGAGCCGGCGAGCCGGTCGGGGGTTTCTCGATGCGGACCATCTCGGCCAGTCCGTCGAACGCGTCCTGGCAATAGTGCACCGTGGGGCCGTAGACCGAGCGCAGCGTCTCCTCGACGTAGTTGCGCGTCAGGGCCGCACCGCCCAGAAGCACGGGGAGGGACAACCCGCGGCGCTTCATCTCCTCGAGATTCTCCTTCATGACCACGGTGGACTTGACCAGGAGCCCGCTCATTCCGATGGCATCGGCCCGGTGCGCCTGCGCGGCCTTGATCATCTCCTCGACCTCCACCTTCGTGCCGAGGTTGACCACGCCAAAGCCGTTGTTCGATACGATGATCTCGACGAGGTTCTTCCCGATGTCGTGGACGTCCCCCTTGACGGTCGCCAGGACGAGGGTACCCCGCTGGTGAGCCGAGCTCCCCTCCATGAACTTCTGAAGATGCCCGACTGCCCCCTTCATGACCTGCGCGGACTGCAGCACGAACGGGAGTTGCATCTGTCCTGAACCGAACAGGTCACCCACTTCCTTCATGGCCGGAATGAGCAGCGTGTTGATGATCCCCAGCGGATCCCGACCGCCGGCAACAAGCTGGTCCAGCAGCTCCGGCAGCCCGGACTGATCCCCGTCCACGACCATCCGGAACAGCCGCCGATCCGGAGGGATCGCAGCGGAAGCCCGGTCATCCGCCTTTCGGGAGTTGTCGATCCCTTCGAACAGCGACATGAACTCCGCAAGCGGGTCCCCGGTATCCCGCTCGTCGTTGAGCAGGCGGAGAGCCGCCCCGCGATAGATCGGCTCGATCCGGTAGAGCGGGAGGATTGAACGCGCATTGACGATGGCCTGGTCCAACCCCCGATCCACCGCCATGTGCAGGAACACGCTCGTCAGCACCCGCCTTGCTGCCGGCTTCAAGCCGAACGAGACGTTGCTCACGCCCAGCAGCGTGTGAACTTCCGGATGGCGTCTCTTGAAGCGCTCCAGCGCATCGAGCGTTTCGATGGCTGCCTTGCGGGTCGACGGGTCGCCGCTGGCCACCGTGAACGTGAGCATGTCGAACACGAGGTCCTGGGGAGCCAGGCCATGGACGTTGACGCAGCGGTGGAAGATCCGCTCGGCCACCTCGAGCTTGCGGTCCGAGGTCATGGCCATTCCCTTCTCGTCGATGGCCAGGGCCACGACGGCAGCGCCGAAGCGTTTGGCCAGGGCTGCGATACGGTCCAGACGCCCCACTCCGTCTTCGAGGTTGATGGAGTTGATGAGGCATCGTCCGCCGCAGAGTTTGAGGGCTTTCTCGATGACTGCGGGGTCGGTCGAATCGACGGAGATGGGGAGGCGGTTGGTCTGCACCAGGCGGGACACGAAGCGATCCATGTCTCTGGCTTCATCCCGGCCGACGTACGCGACGCTCACGTCGAGGAGGTGGGCCCCTCCCTGCTCCTGCTCCCTGGCGACGCCGATCATCCCGTCGAGGTCGTCGGCCAGCAGGCGATCCCGGAACTCCTTGCTCCCGTTGGCATTGGTGCGCTCACCGATGAGCAGAGGGGCAGGGACCTGGCGGAGCGGGACCGCCTGGAACAGGCTCGACACCTCCCCGGGGCGCTTGGCCGAGCGCCGGGGGGGGATGATCCCCGCCACACGCCGGACCAGCTCTCCCAGGTGAGCCGGAGTCGTGCCGCAGCAACCGCCCACGAACCGGACGCCGTCCTCCCGAACAAAGCCCTCCACCCAGCGGGCGAATTCGTCGGGGGACAGCCGGTAGACCACTTCTCCGTTGACGTTCTCGGGCAGGCCTGCGTTCGGCATGGCCATCAGCAGCTCGGGTCCCGTGCGGCCGAGCTGACCGACATGTCGCTTCATGGCGGACGGACCGGTCGCGCAATTCAGCCCCAGCACGTCGATCCCCAGCGGCCACAGGGATGCCACGGCGGTCTGCACATCCGATCCCACGAGCATCGTCCCCGTGCTCTCGATGGTCACCGACACGAACAGCGGGACCGACAGCCCCGATTCGGCAAATGCGGTCCGGGCCGCATCCAGAGCCGCCTTGATCTGCAGCAGGTCCTGGCAGGTCTCGATGCAGATGGCGTCCACGCCGCCGGCAAGCAGCCCCCGCATCTGGGGAAGAAAGGCATTGGAAAGGGCATCGAACGAGATTTGCCCGAGCGACGGCAGTTTCGTTCCCGGTCCCACGCTGCCCAGGACGTAGCGGGGTTGCGCCGGGGTCGAGAAGTCCGACGCGACGGCCCTGGCCAGTGCCGCTGCCCGGTGGTTCAGCTGCTCGGTGCGGTCTGCGATGCCATACTCGGCCAGCACCACCCCGTTTGCACCAAACGTGTTGGTCTCGACGACATCGCAGCCGACACGCAGAAAGCCGGCGTGGATGGAGCGGACGATGTCGGGCCGGGTGACCACGAGCAGCTCGTTGCAGCCGTCCTTGCCCTCGAAATCGTCCGGGGAGGGCCTGGCCACCTGGATTGAGGTTCCCATCGCTCCATCAAGCACGACGACCCGCTCCCTGGCCGCATCGATCAGAGACATCCGCCTGGTCATTCGACACCTCCCGCACCGACTCAGAAGTACATCAGAACCGCGGTCTGGCCAAAGAACATCGTGTCCGCGGCGTCGACGTCGATGGCGTTGACGTACGCAGAGGCGGCGCCACCCGGGACGAGAACACCCCCCACGACCTGGACCTGGAAGGCCCCTTCGAGGAGGTGGAAGTCGACCAGCAGCTCCCCTTCCCAACCGGCGAAGCGGTCGCCGAGCGCGTTGTCCGGGTTCATCGCGGCCATCAATTCGGTCACCGCACCCACCGTGAGCCACTTGAGCGGGTCGACATACAGACCCAGGTCCGCGGACATCAGCCCGGTCCGCATCTCGTAGAACCACCCGTCAAAAGTCCCCATCTTCTCGTCGATGTTGTCGCCGATGTCCCGGGTCTCGTTCTCGGAGAGGAGGAGGCTTCGGCTCTGCCGCTTTCCGGACCAGAGGAACCCGAGGCCGTCATTCCCCTCGGATGCATCGTCCGCGCTTAGAGCTGCGAGCCCCCCCTTCAGCGTCACGATGGATACCTTGCCCGATGCCCGCGCTTCGGCTGCCCATCCAAAGATGCCGGCATCCGAGGCATCGTAGGGAGCGGCAGCGGCCAGGGCGTCTTGCGATGCCGCACTGTCGGTGCCCCCCTGTGCCGAGTCGTCGTTGCGGCCGAACTGGGTGACGAGCCCGAGCGACGCATCCCAGGCTTCTCCCTTGGCCCGGAGCGCCAGCGAGACCGCTCCGACCTGCCGAAGCATGTCCACGCGGGACCCGTCCCGGACGTAGTACGCACCGCCGTCGAGTGCGAGCATGTCGTTGAACTTCCAGGTTCCGTCGAGCGCGCCGAGCAGCACGTCGGTCCGGAAATCGCCAAACGTCTGTCCCCAGGTCCACCCCTCGTGGGTCTGGTCCGGGAACTGGCCGAAGCTCGCTACGATGCGGCTGTTGCCGGGAAGCCCGTAGCCCGCCCGGACTGCGCCGATCCAGTGATTCACGAACAGGCCCGTGGAATCCAGCATGCGCTGGAAGCCGGCCTTGACGTACCAGTCGTCGAGCGTCAGCTCTCCCCAGATCTCCCGCTGTTTGATCGACAGCCCGCGACTGTCTTCCATGCCTAGCCAAACGTCTGGGTTCTTCTCGCTCCAGAGGTCCATGCCGATCTCGGTTTCATAGAAGAACCGGAGCTGCTCGGCGAGGCGGACGCCGAGGTACGGGTGGAGGAACGTGGCCAGGAACCCCTCGGGTTGGCCGTACTTTCCGTAGGTCGGGTCGGAGCGGTCGAAGTCGCCGTCGTTGCGGATCACGAACAGGTTGGCAAGCTCCAGCGCGAAGTCCACCTGCCGGGGCAAGGAGGACTTCTTGATCACGCCGTCGGGAAGGACGGCGGGGGAAGAGCCATGTTCGATGGACGATGGGGTCTCCTGTGCAAGCGGTGCGGAAGAGCACCAGCCGACGACGACCACCAGGAATGCAATCTGAAGCATGCTTCTCATGGCTTCCCTCCTAGTGCCGGTCGCCGACGACCACCTGGCCGTCGCGGAAGAAGTAGGCCCAGCCGATGCTCTGCGCGCCCTCCATGGGCGGTCGAATGGTGAGCTCGTGCACGTGGCCGGGATCATCCTTGGTCGGGTGGTAGTACAGGACCCGATTCACGTTGTCGAACGTTGCCCAGCCGTCGGACAGCCACACGTAAAAGCCGTCGGGGTACTGGACGTCGGGCACGAACACCTTGGTGGGGGCGTCGGTTTCCTTGCTCTCGAACGACAGGTAGAACTCCCGCCACGGATTCGGCTCTCCCTTCTTCGGGTCGTAGTGGTGGTAGTCGGAGTTGAAGTACGTGGCCACGGGGCGGCCGGACAGGGCCTTGCCGTACGGTCGCATCCAGGCCAGCGCGGCCCTGGGCTCGTGGTCCGGGCCGATGATGGAGAAGTCCTCGTAGTTCCAGAGATCCCCCTCCTGGTGCGTGTTGTCCTTCGAGAAGCACCAGAGCATGCGGCCGATGTTGAGCTGCTCGAACGCCTCGTAGTAGTTGTTCAGGATCTCGGCCGAGACCGCGTAGTCCGAAGCGACCGAGCTCTCGATCCCGTTGTAGTTGAAGTAGGTCCCGAACTCCCCGTAGACGACCGGGACTTCGCCAAACGTCTCCAGGACCGCAGGTAGTGGCCCTGCCAAGTCGGTGAGGAACTCGACGTCGGCCCATTCCTCGACAGTGAACTCACGCGGCCCGGCATTGAAGCCGAGGAACGGGTAGATGTCCGGGTACCAGTGCGGTGTGTAAACCATCTCGTCGATCGATTCCGGCTTCCAGAGCGACACGTCGCCGAACGTGCCGCCGACCAGCGCATCGAGCGCACCGGAACCGGGCTCGAGCCAGATCACGGCGTCAGGGTCCTCCTTGCGGATGGCCTGGGACACGACATCGTAGAGCTCGACGAGGTTGACCACGAAGCTCAGGTTCAAGTCGAGCACGCCGAACAGGTCGATGTCATCCGCACCGTAGCTCTTCTTGACCCTCTGCTTGATGAAGGAAACCTGCTGGCACTCGGTCCTGGCCGCCTCGTCCGTCTCCTCCGCGCAGACATCGGGGTTCTCCTCGAGCCAGGCCTTGAACTCAGTCCCGTAGCGGGCCATGTACTGCGGCATGTCGCTCTTTGCCGGCAGCAGCGGCAGGACGTTGAGCACCTGGAGGAGCTGGTACACGATCTGCCCCGTCTCGGTTCCGGCCAGCGACACGAGGAAGTCCTCGATCACGCCGAGGTCGAAGTCGGCCTGGAAGTAGAGCGTGATGATCGCCAGCATCAGGAAGCCGCCCGGCGGCTCGTTGATCAGGTCGTACCCGATGACGTTGGGGTACTTGCCGACCCGCTTGGCCACCTGGGCCCACGCCCCGGCATAGCCGCCCTGGAGGTACTCCTTGACGTTCATCTCCCAGGTCTTCCCGCCGGATTGGAACTTGTCGAGCGTGGGCATGACCGCATCGCCGGCGAAGAACGCTCCGTAGCACCGGTTGATGTCGTAGGAGAAGAGGGTGTTGTCCCACCACGAGGTGAACGGGAAGACGTCGCACGTCTCCGTGATTTCGTAGGGAAGCATGGGCGGGTCGGCCTTCATCATCTTCTTGAGCAGGTCCTGGAGGAAGTCCTCGAGGGAGGGGCCGGTGTCCTCTCCGCCGTCATCCCCCTCGTCGCCACCGGTCAGGCCGGTCAGCTTGTCCACTGCGTTGACCACTGCAATGAGGTTGCTCAGGATTCCCAGGTTGCCCAGGAAGTGGCTCGAGCCCCAGTTGGGAGCATCGATGTTCTTGTAGGGCAGGCAGGCCTCGACGGCCCAGCGTGGGGCCCCGTCGCCGGTGATCACGCCGTCGTACTTCAAGGTCTTCGAGTCGGGCAGCAGCGCTCCGAGCATGTTCTCGATCGACCCTTCCTCTCCCAGCTCCGGATTCCGGTTGAACCGGGTGTAGAGGAACCGGCTGAACAGGTTCTCGTGGAAGTTCATGAGCACGTAGATGTCGTGCTCCTGCGCCTTGGCCACGATGGCCTCGATGTAGTCGAGGTATTCCTTGTCGTAAACACCTCGACCGCCGTGCTCGACCGCCTCCCATGGGATGACGAGGCGAATCGAATTGAACCCGTATTTCGCGATCCGGTCGAACCAGAGGTCGGCTTCGCCAAGGGGGAAGGGGCGCCCGACGAAGGAGATGGGTTCCTTGCGGGGATCCTCGCCGGGCGCGGGCGTGACCGGAAGCTTGTTCGTGCCGCCGACGTTGACGCCGTTGAGCAGGACGTACCGTCCGCACTCGTCCCGGAAGTACTCCCGGTCGATCTTCAGGGCGGAGAGCTGCGTTTCGAACACGGGCGGGTCCACGCCGCCGGGCGTGACGGAATCCACGCATCCGGGCAGCAGGAAAGGCAGGAGCAGCAGTACCGCAATCTCGGAACGGTTCATGGGCTGAGCACCTCACACCAGGCGTCCACGTCCTCGCTGACGAGGCAATCGCGTATCTCACGCTGTCCGAACCTAAGGTCTCGCGCCCGTGCGTGTCAAGCAAGATGGATGTGCGATGGGGCCGGGGCCGGGCTGCACAAGGTTCTGGCAAGCCCCGCACCGCTGGGGTATTCTCGGTTCGACTGTCATGTTCGTTGCGAAGGGAAGAGGGAACCATGAGGATCCGCGTGCCAATGATGGTGGAGGACCCGCTCGCGTCTGCTGCCAAGGGGATGGCGCTGTGCGAGGGGGTCGAGCTGGAGTGCGAGGACTCGCTGCTCGACGGGCCGGTGGGGAGCCGGGTCGCTGTGGTGGATTTCGATCCGGCCCGGGGGACCATCGCTCCCGGTGCGCAGCTGCTGAGGCCCGGCGCGGGAAGAGTGCTTGGCGAGTTCGTGCTTCCGAAGTGGCAGGGCGGGGGGAATCCTGCCGTCGTCGAGCACCCGAACTTCATCCAGGTCAACGTGTTCTCGACGGCGATGAAGACCCTGGAGATGTTCGAGGAGCCGGACTGCCTGGGCCGGCGAATCCAGTGGGCTTTCGGCCGCCCTCAGCTCCTGCTGGTCCCTCGGGCGGGAGAGCACGACAACGCTTGGTACGAGAGGAACGCGTGCAGCATCCAGCTCTACTACTTCGACGATCCCGAGGGGACGGGGCGGAAGGTCTACACCGCTCTCTCCAGGGACATCGTGGCGCACGAGACCGGCCATGCGATCCTGGACGGCATCGCACCGGAGCTGTATGACGCGCTGCTTCCGCAGTCGCTTGCGCTCCACGAGGCGGTGGCGGACCTCACGTCGCTGCTCGTCGGGCTGCGCAGCGGCACGCTCCGGAAGACCATCCTGGATGCGACAAGCGGCTCCATCGACGGTGCGAACGCGCTCAACTGGGTCGCACTCCAGTTCGGCAGGGCCCGCGGCGGGAAGGAAAGGCCGCTCAGAGACCTGTACAACGAGAGGGCGATGCCCCGCCCCGAGGATCCCTGCCGGACCGACCCCTACGCCTTGAGCCTGGTACTGAGCGGAGCGCTCTACAGGGTGCTTGTCCGGCAGCACGAGGCCATCAAGGCCGAGCTGCGGCGCCAGGATCCGACCGCGAGCGAGCATTCGGTGTCCGGCAAGGCGCTGTTCATGGCCGGCGAGGCACTCAAGCGGCTGGCGTTGCGCGGGCTCGACTACCTGCCGCCCGGGGAGGCATCGTTTGCGGACTACGGCCGGGCGATGCTGGCCGCGGACCGCGTGGCGTTCCCCGGCCCGCGGCGGGAGCGGACCTGGATTGCCGAGGAGCTCGTGAAGCGTGGGATTGTGCGCAACCCGACGGAGCTGGGGGAGACGGACGGCCGAAGCACGAGAGCGAGGGATGCGGCAAGCGGTGCCGGCTTTGTCGGCATGCGACTGGACGACAACCTCGACGACCTGGTGCGAAGCGACTGGGCCGCACATCGATTTGCAGAGAGTCACCGGGATCTTCTCGGGATTCCGGCCGCCACGCCGGTCGTTGTGAAGCCGCCGGTCCTGGTCACCCGGTCCAGGCTGAGCACCGGGGCGGCCTCCGGGACCTGGCGGGAGATCCTGTTCAAAGTCTCCTGGGAAGAAGTGGAGAAGAACCCGGCAACGAGGCGGGTGCCGGGCCTGCGTCGCGTGACGCGGGGAACGACCCTGGTTCTGGATCCGGCGGCAGGGACCGTGCGTGCGCTGCTGACCACCGGCCATCTCGGCAGCTCCCGGCGGGCCGTGGCGGAGGCGGCCGAGCGGACCGCGATGTTGAAGAAGCTCCTGGATGCCGACCTGGTGCGGCTCGTCGAGCCGTCCGGGGCAGGGCGCACGATCGGCGACGAATCGGAGGTGTCGCGAGCGGGCATAGCTGGCCGGGTGGCGGGCGGCGCGCTGAGGCTCAAGGGGACCGCCCGCCTCCTGCACGTCGTGGGTTGGGACCCGGTTGCGTGAGCGGCGAACGACATCGGAAACACGAGGGGGCCGTGACTCAGGTAACACGCAGGGCGGATGATTCCGGAAGCACGAGCGGTGAATGACAGAGGAAGGAGGAGAGCATGAGCAAGCTGAGGGTTCGAATGTACAACGTCCGCTTCGGCGACGCGATTCTCGTCTCCGTGCCGGACAAGGCGAAGAACGGAAAGGAGACCATGCGGCACATCCTCATCGACATGGGGAATCTCCTGAACGGGAAGGAGGGAGCGGACGACGTGTTCGAGGCGGTCCTGGACAACGTGATCGAGGAAGTCGGCACGGGCAGGGAGCTGGACCTGTTCGTCATGACGCACGAGCACCTCGATCACGCACAGGGGCTGCTGTACTGCTCGGTGGAGCACGGCAAGACCATCAAGGCGAAGCATGCCTGGCTCACGGCCTCGGCCGAACCGACCTACTACGACACGCACGAGAAGGCGAAAGAGAAGAAGATGGAGGCCGAAGCCGAGTACCGGAGGATCCGCGGGCTGCTCCAGGCCGCGCCCGGAGCGGGTGACGAGAGGCTCGACGGTCTGCTGGCAATCAACAATCGGCATCTGGGAGCCGGCGAAGACGGGGAAGACACACGCTCGACCACCGATTGCGTGGACTTCCTGCGAACGCTCGCCCCTGAGAAGAAGACGCACTACGTGCACAGGGAAACCGACTTGGAGGGCAAGCATCCTTTCAAGGAGGCGAAGCTTGCGCTCTGGGCACCGGAGGAGGACACGTCGGACTACTACGGCAAATTCGTGCCGCTGGCGCTGGCGTCAGTACCGGTCGGAACGGCGGCCGACGGAGTCGCAACGCCGCCCGAGCCTCCGCCCGGCGTGGATCCGCAGGCGTTCAAGGACCTGGTCGCGGCTATGGGAGCGGGCATGGCCGAGAACATCCGGGCCATCGACGAGGCAGCGAACAACACGAGCATCGTCCTCAGCCTGGAGTGGCGTGGCTGGCGCCTCCTCTTCCCCGGCGATGCCGAGAGGCGGAGCTGGAAGACGATCTGGAGAGAGCTCAAGAACGGCGACGAGCTGGGCCCGGTGGACTTCCTGAAAGTGAGCCACCACGGAAGCGAGACCGGCATCCCGTTCCCGGAGGAGCTGGTGGAGCGGCTCTTCCCCAGGGACCGCCCGGACGGTCCCATCCCCGCCGTCGTGTCGCACTACCCCACCAAGGCGTTTGCCAAGATCCCGGCGGACGAGCAGATGTCCGAGGTGTTCGATGGGCGCTGTGAGCTGCACTACGTGTTCGACGAGTGCCCCGAGGACAGGCCCTGGCTGGACTACGAGTTCGAGGCGAAGGAGTAGGTGAAGAAGGCCGCTGGTTGCAGACATGCCGTGGCTGCGGCTCGTCGGACGGCGCCCTGTGGGACACGACGGGCACCTCCGGTCGCCCCGCGGGCCGGCGCGATGCGCACTACTCCAGGTGAAGCATGGTCTGTCGCTCGACCCGTCCCGCCGCGTAGCTCGCGTCACCCGGGAGGTGGCCGAGCACATGGCCGTGCTGGCCCGCTCGCTGGAGTCGCAGGGCTGCCGGGAGCTTGGTGTGCTGGTCGATGAGGCCCTTCTTGGTCATTGTGGCGGGAATCTCGAAAGTCTGGCTCATGTGCCGTCCTCCAACGACCCCTTCGGGCGATGCCTGCCACAGGTTGAGGAGCGCTTCACCGGGATTGCAGCCGACGGGAAACGAACGCGGATGTGTCGCTGGTGCCTCACTTGACCTCCGGCCCGGACTGCGGCAGACTATCAGCATATTGATGATCTGCTGCGGCAGATTATCAGTTTGGTGAGGAGGAAAGACCATGGGGCGGGAGGGACTTCGGCATCGCTATCTGGAGGCGGCGGTAGCGGATGACGCGCTGGCAGCGGGGAAGATGGCGTTCATCTCCGGTCCCCGGCAGGTCGGCAAGACGACGGTGGGGCGGTTCCTGCTGCGGTCAGAGCAGAATGAGTTCAACTGGGATGACCAGCGGTTCCGGAAGAAGTGGGTCAGCGACCCGGTTGAGTCGGTGGCCGACCGTGGTCCCGGTCCGGTGCTGCTGGACGAGATCCACAAGGACCGGCGCTGGAAGGGCCGCTTGAAGGGGCTCTTCGACCTGCGGGGTGACGAGGTTCCGATAGTGGTGACCGGCAGTGCTCGGCTGGACTACTTCCGCAAGGGGGGGGATAGCCTGCTGGGACGGTACATCCCCTACCGACTCCACCCTTTCTCGGTCGGAGAGGCGTTTCGGCCGCCTGATCCGGACAGGATCCTGGAGCGTGCTGACGTCGCGTTCCCGGTCGATGACCTCATGGCGCTCGGAACCTTTCCCGAGCCGCTGCTGGGCGGCAACGCGCAGAGGGCCAAACGCTGGAGTCGCCTTCGGACGGAGCGCCTCCTGAGGGAGGATCTGCGGGACTTCCGATCCATCCGAGATGTCGAAGCCGTACGAGTGCTCGGGGACCTCCTGGCCGACCGGGTGGGCTCGCTGCTGTCCGTCAACAGCTTGAGGGAAGACGTGCAGGTCGCGTACGCGACCGTCCGAGACTGGGTCGGGATGCTGCAGACGCTCTATCACTGCTTCGTGATCCGACCGTACTCCCGCAAGCTGCACCGAGTGCTCACGGCCGGCTCGAAGCTCTACCTGTATGATCTGCTCCAGGTCGACTCCGAGCCCGCACGGAGGGAGAACCTGCTCGCATTGCACCTGTTGAAGGCGGCTCACTACTGGAACGATGTTGCACTCGGCGAGTTCGAGCTGATGTTCCTTCGGACGCGGGACGGGAAGGAGGTGGACTTCATCGTCACTCGGGACCGCAAGCCGTGGATGCTGGTGGAGTGCAAGTCGGGACAGACGGCACCGGACAGGTCACTCGTCCAGTACGCCCGCCTGTTCTCGACCCGCCACAATTACCAGGTGGTGAACCGCAAGGGGCACGACCGGTACTTCCCGGAGCACGGCGTGCGGGTGCTGGACGCCGAGCTCTTCCTGGCGGGGTTGGTGTAGGGGGTGGGGCTTGTGGGCCGCTAGGCCCGGGCAGACCGACGATCCGGGGGAAGCCCGGAACGCCCACTCCGCCCAGCGGTCCCGGGGCCACTGGGCACCTCGCCCGATGGGCGAGGAGTGATCTTCGGGAGCCGCAATCTGGGTGGGAGACTACCAGGACAGCCGTGCCGACGATAGCCGCCGCACCCTCACAGGCCGTCGGGTTGCCCGCACCCACGGTCTGCCGCACCGCATGGGCCGTCGGGTTGCCCGGTCCCTTGCCCGCAGCGAGACAGAACGGTTACCCGCATCCGCACATTCGCCATTGCCTCGGACGCTCCGCGGATCTAGTATTCGCCCGGCATGACAGTGGGAGGGAAGGGAAGAATGCGTGAAAGGCCGGTAGTCGAAAGCGTGGATTGGGTTGGTGCGGTGGACTGGGATCGCCGTCTGTTCGACGAGCTGATCCCGTTGCCGGATGGAACCAGCTACAATGCATACCTGGTCCGGGGCAAGGACAAGACCGTGCTGATGGATTCGGTCGACCCCGACTTCGAGTGTGTCCTCATGGCACGCCTGGCCAATGCCGGCGTGGGTCGGATCGACTATGTCGTGTGTCACCACGCGGAGCAGGATCATTCGGGGGCCATCCCCCGTGTTCTCGAACGGTATCCCGAGGCCGTGGTCCTGGCCACTGAGAAGTGCAAGGGCATGATCCAGGACCTTCTCGGCATTTCGGCCGACCGGATCCGGGCAGTGGCCGACGGCGAGACCGTGGACCTGGGAGGGCTGACGCTCCGGTTCATCCACTTCCCGTGGGTGCACTGGCCCGAGACCATGCTCACTTGGCTGCCCGAGCGGCGGACCCTGTTCACCTGCGACCTGTTCGGATCGCATCTGGCGACCAGCGAGATGTTCGCGGGGAACAGCCCGGAGATCCTCCCCGGAGCCAAGCGCTACTACGCCGAGATCATGATGCCCTTCCGGTCGATGATCCAGAAGAGCATGGACAAGGTCACGAGCCTGGAGCCCGCCTTCATCGCCCCCAGCCACGGGCCGGTCTACGACCGTCCGGCCCTCATCCTCGACGCCTACCGGGAGTGGATGAGCGCACCGCCCAAGAACCTCGTGGTGGTGCCCTACATTTCCATGCACGACAGCACCAGGCGGCTCGTGGAGCATTTCGTGGAAGCGTGTGCCCGGCTCGGGGTACGGGCTGAGCAGGTGAATCTGGCCGAGCCGGACGTGGGCAAGCTGGCCATGCTCCTCGTGGATGCCGCCACCATCGTGATCGGCACACCGACGGTGCTGGCCGGACCCCATCCCAAGGTGGCGTATGCCGCGTCGCTGGCCAACCTGATCCGCCCCAAGGCCCGCTACCTGTCGGTCCTCGGCTCGTTCAGCTGGGGAGGAAAGGTGGTGGAGCAGCTTGCGGCCATGGTGCCGAACCTGAAGGTCGAAGTGATCCCCCCCGTTCTCAGCAAGGGGCTCCCCAAGGCGGAGGACCTGGCTGCCATCGAGCGTCTTGCCCAAACCATCGCAGAGAAGCACGCTTCGCTGGCGTAGCACTGGAAGCAGCTCTCCGAACCGGAGACCATCGGCCACGACAGAGGACCGACGGTCAACGAGACCCTGTCTACAGCGTCCCGTCTCCCAATCCGACAGCCACGAATGCTCCCCATGCGGCGGTCTGTGCAAAGCGAGGATCCGACTTCAAGGCCAGGGATGCCTTCCGCAATGCCGACGAAACCGTGGCGCCCTCCGCCAATGCCCGATAGAACTTCTCGAAGAACGCGGCCGAAGCATCGGGCGAAACCGGGAGCAGGTTGGTCACCACGACGGGTACTCCCGCAGTGAAGAAGCCGTGGGGAAGGCCGGCCATGGCCTCCTCGTCCGCCACGAGACCCGGCGAAACACCGGTGTTCTCGATCACCGCCACGCGGGCCTTGAGCGGGCGGGACGCAATCTCCCAGGCCTGGAGGAGCCCGTCGTCGTCGCCTACGGCCGGCCGGGCCAGCCGCAACCCGGCAAACATCGGCTCGGCCGCAAAGCGCAGCAGCGGAGCTGACAGGTGGACGATGCCCTTCTCGGGGGCGTTCTTGGCATACGTAAGCTCGGTGGCATCTGCACCGACCGTGAGGGTGAGCGTCTCGTCATCGCCTTCGGGCGACAGCGCCCGGGCCAGGGCAGCCACACGGCCGTTGGATGCCTGCAAATCGGGAGGCGGCGAGGCATGGAGATCCAGGAGTCGCACGAGCGGTGCGGCCCCTGCCGACGGCACCAGGACCGGGTCGCCGGCCAGCAGCGAGCCGGCCGCCGTGGAGGAGGGAGGGCTCTCACGGGCCGACAGCTCGAGCGCCAGGGCGAGAGTCGGGACTACGAAGTGGGGGTGCTGCTCCAGGAAGGTTGTCTCTCCGTGCGCCAGCAGCCCGAACGGAACGGAGTGCAGTGCCCCATCCGGGACGATCCCGACGAGACCCATCTCGGGAAGGAAAGCGGCCGCCGGCAGAATGAGCAGCTCGTGGAGGCGGCGGCGGGCCGCTTCGGCAGCATCGGTCCCAGCAGACGGCCCCCCGATTCCGGCCAAGAGCTCCTGTGCGAGGCGCCTCAGCTCCGTGGATGTCGTCGCGAGCCGGATCACCCGGACCCCCTCGGCGTTCACGACCCACGCGTGCGGCTCTGCCAGGGCCGTCGCATAGACCAGGAACGTCACCTTGCGCTGCGATGCCAGTCTGGCCAGCGCATCGGGCGTGGGAGGGAGCAGCTCGCCGCGGGCAAAGGCCAGGCGCGGGTACTTGCGCCCCATGTCGCGCACGGCCTGGTCGAGCCAGACCTCTACGTTCTCGTGCTCGGCCCGGGCGTTTTCGGCACGCCCCGGGGGGGCATCGTCGGCCTGCGCCCAGTACTCCTCCTCGCAACGGGAGCTGCGCATGCGCTGTCCGAGCGCGGCAAATGCCATGCCGTCCTGGGCATCGAGCAGGCGAGCCTGGTATTCCATTCCGGCCACCAGCAGCCCGGAGAGGGCCTGCAGCTTGAGATCCTCGTGAATCGACAGGGCCGCAAAGGCCCCGCTCACGCTGCCCAGCCCGGGGAAGTCGACCTTCAGCTCCGGGAAGGCGAGCAGGAAGGACTGGAGGTGCCTGAGGGTCGGGGCCACGGACCTGGTGAACGCTGCCTTGCGGGAGGCACCGGGCTGCCGGTCCCGCTCCTCCAGCAGGAGCTGGAGCGCACCGGAGAAGAACATCCAGGCCGCGTCGGGTCGGCCCATCCCGGACGCCAGGCGCCCGTGAAGTGCGAGCGCTTCCCACGGGCGCTTGTCGAGGGCACTGCGATCCACCCCCAGCGACTTCCACTCTCCCAGGAGGGCCTGTGCCTCGTCGGCCTCGGGGGACGACTTGCCCCGGGGAAGCGGACCTCGTGAGGCCGCATCGTCGAGCAGCGCCCCGGCCAGCCGCACCAGCTCCTCGGCCAGGTGGGCCTTTGCCGCCTTGACGGAATCGGGGACATCCGGCTCAGGGGGAGCCTCGGCCTCCGCATCGTCGGGTAGTGGCGGGG
>Ga0233425_10003286_pt1 | contig 29707 bp, 19 predicted proteins | sample Watercolumn_Towu_2_FD_181712 | JGI IMG/M metagenome (GOLD analysis project Ga0233425, IMG submission 181712) | Freshwater microbial communities from Lake Towuti, South Sulawesi, Indonesia - Watercolumn_Towuti2014_140_MG | ecosystem: Environmental > Aquatic > Freshwater > Lake | place...
CCGTCTTGCGAATTATCTGAAGGCACATTTGGAATCAAAGAACCTTGTTTCTGTGCCGAGAAGATAGTTGCTTTGAAAGACATCGGTGTAATCATCACACCGGGTATCGCATTTGACGAGTCCGGGCACAGGCTCGGCTGGGGCAAAGGGTATTATGACGAATTTCTGGAACATGCAGAAGATGTCCCAAAAGTCGGGCTCGCGTATGACTTTCAGATAGTCAGTAGATTACCTGCGGACAAACATGATATACCGATGGATTTAGTTGTTACGGAGAAACGGATAATTCGAGTCAGGAGTTAGTATTCGGGAGTTAGGAGATTTGACGTTTGATGTTTGATGTTTACCAATTAAAGGGGGTTATTATGTCTCAAGGATTAACAGGGCCAATTATTTTCGCAATTTTTATTTTTGGTTGTTTGACGGGCTTTATCGGTTTTTTCGTAAAAAAGATTATCACCGACAGACAGATCGGCTCGGCACAAAAGGCCGCAAAAAAAATTCTCACTGAAGCTGAAAAAGAAGCGGAAAATAAGCGCCGAGAGGGCGAGTTGGAAGCAAAAGAAGAATTGCATAAGGCAAGGATCAAGTTTGAACAGGAATCAAAAGAACGCAAGCATGAACTGGTAACAATGGAAAAAAGGATTATTCAGAGAGAAGAAAACCTAGACCGCAAGGTAGACCTACTAGAGAAGAAAGAAGTTGATTTAAACAGGAAGGAGCAATCGATATCCAGCAAGGCGGGGCAATTGAACGAAAAAGAAAAACAGCTAACCACACTCGTGGAAGAGGAAAAACAGAAATTGCAGCAAATTAGCGGTATGACCAAAGAAGAAGCCAAGCAACAGCTATTCGCTAAATTTGAGGAAGAAGTTATGCGCGATGCCGGGCTTATGGCGCGCCGCATAGAGGAAGAAGCGAAGGAAAACGCCGACAAAAAAGCAAAATACATAATTTCTGCCGCTATTCAGCGCATAGCCGGAGAGTTCGTCGGTGAGGCTACAGTCACAACAGTTTCTTTACCGAATGACGAAATGAAAGGAAGAATTATCGGTCGTGAAGGTAGAAACATAAGGGCATTAGAGGCGGCAACCGGAATCGACATCATTATAGACGACACACCCGAAGTCGTAACGCTTTCCGGCTATGACCCTGTCAGAAGAGAAATAGCGAAAATTTCGCTTGAGCGACTTATTGTTGACGGCCGCATACATCCCGCGAGAATTGAAGAGATTGTCGAGAAAGTTAAGAAAGAGATGGATGAAACCATAAAGGAGATCGGACAGCAGACAATATTTGAATTAGGCCTGCACAACATTCATCCTGAATTAGTAAAATTGCTCGGACGTCTGCACTACCGCACAAGTTACGGACAGAACGTGTTGCAACATTCAAAAGAGACAGCGCATTTAATGGGCATCATGATGGCGGAACTTGGCTTCTCTAACGATATAATGATCGCAAAACGCGCCGGACTACTGCACGATATAGGCAAATCTGTCGACCAGGAAATGGAAGGCACGCATGTCTCTATCGGCGCTGATCTAGCCAAGAAATACGGCGAAAGCCCTGAGATATTACACGCCATAAAGGCGCATCACGGCGACGAGGAACCAAAAACAATTCTTGCTCTTCTCTGTTCCGCTGCGGACGCGGTAAGCGGAGGAAGACCCGGCGCTAGAAGTGAAAGCATCGAAAACTACATAAAACGCCTTGAGAATCTAGAGCAGATAGCAAAATCATTTAAAGGCGTGGCAAATTCCTACGCTATCCAGGCCGGGAGAGAGATACGGGTCATTGTCCAACCGGAAAAAGTAGATGACAATGAATCTCTTCTTATCGCCCGCGGTATAACTAAGAAAATCGAAGAAGAGATGGATTATCCGGGACAAATCAAAGTCACCGTAATACGCGAAACCCGCGCGGTGGAGTACGCAAAGTAAATGAACATTTTAATGATTGGTGACGTGGTCGGGCAGCCGGGCAGAGATGCAGTGAGGGAGCTTCTGCCTAAAATGAAGAAAGACCACGACATAGAATTTACCATTATAAACGGAGAGAACGCGTCGGGAGGAAACAGTATTTCCCCGAAGGGGGCCGAAGAACTTTTTTCTTCCGGCGCCGACGTTATAACTACAGGTGATCATATATGGAAGAATAAAGATATAGCCCCTGTCTTGAACGAAGATCCTAGAATCCTAAGGCCAGCAAACTACCCGGCGGGAGCACCCGGCACAGGATATTCTGTCTATCTAACCTCGCACGGCACCATGGTAGCGGTCGTGAATCTACTTGGGCGAGTTTTTATGCCTCCCATGGACTGTCCCTTTAAAGCAATGGTGAAAATTCTAAATGATGTCTCCTCAAAAACAAATATCATAATATTAGATTTCCATGCCGAGGCAACATCCGAAAAGAAGGCAATGGGTTGGTACTTGGACGGAAAAGTTTCATGCGTCGTGGGGACTCACACTCATGTTCCGACAAGAGATGCCAGGATCCTACCCTGTGGGACAGCGTACCTATCCGATTTAGGAATGGCAGGATCAGAGGATTCCGTAATCGGAGTCGAACGTGAACCGGTAATAAAAAAGTTTTTAACTCAATTACCCGTCAGATTTGAACCCGCAAAAGATAATATTTGGATTCACGGAGCCGTTGTAGATATAAATCCGGACACCGGCAGGGCGCAAAATATAAAAATGATAAGCGAATTTTATAAATAATATGGATCCCAGCGTCCGTGTTTACACTATCTCAGAATTAACCCGCGATGTAAAAACTCTTCTTGAAAACCAATATCCCGACCTTTGGGTAGAGGGAGAGATATCAAACCTTCGTGTTTCTCCGCAAGGCCACACATACTTCACGCTTAAGGACGAGAATAGCCAATTGAGCGTTGTCTATTTTAAAGGATACCGTTTTTCGCTTGAAAAGAAAATTTCCCTTAAGGACGGTACACACATATTCGCATATGGTAAGATAACTGTTTATGAAAAGGGCGGCAGCTATCAGCTTCTTCTCTCAAAATGGGAACCAAAAGGCATTGGCGCGTTACAATTGGCACTCGAAGAGCTAAAAAATAAACTTTACAAAGAAGGCCTTTTCGACGAGAAACGTAAAAAGCCTCTGCCTATCTTTCCGCGAACCATAGGGATAGTCACATCTCCCACGGGCGCGGCTATTCGCGATATTCTCAATATACTTGAACGTCGTTTTTTAAATGTTTCAATACTAATTTACCCTGTAAGAGTTCAGGGAGAAGGCGCGGCACAAGAAATTGCCGAGGCAATAGACACTTTTAACACCATGCCGGACATTGATGTCCTTATTGTCGGGCGCGGTGGCGGAAGCATCGAGGACCTTTGGCCTTTCAACGAAGAGATTGTCGCGCGCAGTATATTCAATTCTAAAATACCTGTCATATCCGCCGTAGGACATGAGATTGATTTTACCATTTCGGATTTCGTCGCGGATGTGCGTGCCCCTACTCCATCCGCCGCGGCGGAAATAGTTATCGCAAAAAAAAGCGAATTCAAAGAAAAAATAGATTTTCTAATGCACGGACTTCAGTCATCTATCGATAATTTTATAAACGATTTAAAAACACGATTGACCTCTTTAACCTCGAGTTATGTTTTTAAGGAACCTGAAAATACGCTTAAACAATATTCCCAACGTCTTGATGATCTGTCGCATAGGCTCAATCTAAGCATCACCCGCTATCAAGAAGTTCTGCGAGGAAAGCAAGACATGCTTTCCGCTAGACTAAAATCCCTAAATCCGACAGGTATACTAAACCGCGGCTACAGCATTACAATAAATCTTCAAAACGGGAAAATTATTACCAGCCCGAAAGACCTGGAAAAAGGCAACGAACTCGAAACCAGAGTAGCCAATGGGACTTTTAAGTCAACTTTCCTGGGAAATTAGATATAAATTCCTGATTTTTATCTAACCACCGACTATTTTACCAACAAACTTCGCGATTGCAGGGGAACTGGTGAGCCCTGGAGACTCTATCCCGATAAGATTAATAAAACCCTCAAATCCTTTGTCAGCTTCATGCCGGATTATAAAATCTTTTACAGGCTCACCCGCGGCTTGTATCTTAGGTCTAATCCCGGACATGTCCGGAGTCAAATCGTTTAAATCAACAAACGGAATATATTTCTTTGCGGACTCATACATTTCCTGTCCATGATTTGGATCTACATTGTAATCAACGCTATCCACATAAAACGCATTGGGGCCCAATTTCATATCGCCCTGCACATCTAAAACTGTATGAATACCTAGACTTGTATCTGTAGGGTGCGGGTAAACAAGATGATTGATATACTTACTTTTCCCTCCGCTAACCTTAAAATATTCACCCTTACAGTAATGAATTGTATATCCGTTTAACCCAACCATAGCGGAAACCTTGTCTGAATTCAACCCGGCGCAATTTATAAGTAACTTTGTTTCGAAATCGTACGTTTCCCCGTCAGAATCTATTACCTTCAGTATATAACCGCTTTTTATTTTCTCAACAGCAATCAATGTACAACCGTAGGCAAAAGTGCACCCGCTATTTTTTGCCTTTACCTCAAAATAGTGCATCACGCCGTGGGTGTCAAAAATACCCGTACTGGGCGAGTAGAGCCCGGCCGTCGCGACCACATTGTGCTCCATTATTTTTGCTTCCTTTTCGTCTAATAAGCGGAGCCCCGGCACTCCGTTATCATTCCCCTGTTTGCACAGTTTTTCTAAATCTTTTGCCTCATCATCATTAGTCGCTACAATTATCTTACCGAGTTTTTTATGCTTAATATTATTTTTACCGCAAATTTCATACATCATCCTGTTTCCTTCAACGCACAATTTCGCTTTTAGAAAACCCGTTGGATAATATATTCCTGCGTGTATTACTTCGCTATTCCGGCTGGATGTTTCTTTCCCAAAACTTTCATGACGTTCGATAACTAGGTTATTACTGCCTTGCAACTCGCTTGCAATTGCCAATCCAACAACCCCGGCGCCAATAATGGTAACATCAAAATTTTCCATAGCATCCGTAGTCCCGCGGAATTATCTTCTATATGTTTTTAATCCCTTTTTTTTCTCAAGGCTTCGAGCCTTAAATTCTATCTTTAGCGGGACTTCATATTCGAAGGCTTTTTGTATCTGGTTTCTTATAAAATTAACGTTGTGAGCAGTGGGGAGGGTATTTACAAACAATAAAAACGTGGGAGGGTTGGTTCTGACCTGTGTACCGTAATATATTTTCGATGGTCTAACCAGCTCCATTCCTTTAAAAACATTATTCACTGACTTGGTTGGAATCCTTTCGCGTGCCTGTTTATACAATTCATCAACCTTTTCAAGAACCTCATCAATATTTTCCTTTTTTATGGCGGAAATAAAAACCGCCGGTATATACCAAAATTCTTTTAAGCGGCTCTTTATTCTCTCCCTGTATTCTCTCTTTGGAACTTTCACTAAATCCCATTTGTTGACACTTATTAGACACGGTTTTGCCTGTTCAACTATATAATCCAATAACTGCGCGTCCTGAACCGTTATCCCCTGCCACCCGTCTATCATAAGGACAATAACATCTGCCCTGTCTATGCTTCCGTACGCGCGCCTAACACTATAGAACTCCACAGACTCTCTGACATTTTTTCTGCGCCTAACACCGGCAGTATCAATAAAATTCCACAATTTTCCGTTTCGTTTAAACTTTACGTCTATGGCGTCCCTCGTCGTGCCCGGGTTTTCATCCACAATCATTCTTTGTTCATTAAGTACGGCGTTAACAAACGTGGACTTTCCGACGTTTGGCTTACCTATTACCGCCACCTTTATGTCAGGCGACGCGGAAGGGCCCTCTTCCGTATCAGGTACTTTTTCCATTATAACATCCAGTATCCTGCTGATATTCTTTCCGTGAAGAGCCGATACACCTATCACAGTATTCCATCCTAATTTTGAAAAAACATATACCGCGTCACCAACTTTTTCATTGTCGACTTTATTCACAACAACAATTACATCTTTTCCGCTCTGTCTTAAAATACGATTAATTTCTTCGTCCAGCGGGATGATTCCAGATACCGCGTCCGTCACAAAAACAATTAGATCGGACTCCTTAATGGAAATTTTTATCTGCTCTAAAATTTTGGATTTTATGTAATCATGGGATTCAAGCTCTACCCCTCCGGTATCAATGATTGTAAATCTGCGCCCGGTCCATTCAATTTCGCCGTAAATTCTGTCACGGGTGGTACCGCTCGTGGAATCCTCTATCGCGATCCTTTTACGCATCAATCTATTAAAAAGAGTGGATTTCCCTACATTAGGCCGGCCTACTATTGCTATTGTTTTCATTATTATTACCTAGCCTTTGACTCCCTTGGTATATGTATATCGCGCCGGAAATGATTGTTAGCGCGCCGGCAACACGCCAAATATAATTAGGTGACTGCCATTTCAGAAGAATCCATATCACCGTTAGCATCTGACTAAAAGTTGTTATTTTCCCCACAATATTCGGCTTTACCACTAATTTCTGTCCTTGGATTATTACCACCACCGCGCCAAAAATCAATATAACGTCCCTGCTAATAAATGTCACCAAGACCCATATCGGCAACTGCGCCAGCCCGGTTATAGGTAGGCTAAATAGTACCGTCGACGAAACAAGGAGCATCTTGTCCGCGAACGGATCAAGAATGGCGCCGAGTTGCGTTTTTTGATGTCTTATCCTTGCTATGGTTCCGTCTAGTGCATCCGTCAAAACCGCGGCCGCGAATATCACTATCGCGTAATACCTAAAGCACTCAAACTGTGTCTGACGGTACTTCATTATCATCACAATGAAAAAAGGAATTAGAATTACCCTAGATATTGTGAGCCAATTAGGTAAGTTCATACGACAACCTTATTTTATCATCCCTATTGCCTGGTCTATATGTGCTATCACAAACTCTTTCCCCATCCCTGTCATTGTTTCGAAAATACCCGCGCTTACGGTCCTTCCAGTTATAGCAACTCTAATAGTCTGCATTAATTCCCGAGACGTCACTCCAAGCTCATTTAGCGCGCCGCGTAAAATATTTTCTATTTCCACTGGCTCAAACGACGACATCGACACCACTTTATCTTTAACTTTTAAGAGTATCGCCCTCGCCTTGTCACCTATTAAAAATTTATCGACCGCCTCTTTATCGTAGTCAATCTTTTCTATAAAGAAATATTCCGTAGCTCCAGCAATATCCGACAGTATTCTTATCCTTTTCTTGAACAAGGGTACTATCTTAAGTAATTTCTGTCTATCACATTGAATACCCGCGTTCATTAAAAATGGTTCGCACAAATCTACAATCTCTACGTCCGACAACTCCGCGACATAGACGCCGTTCATCCATGTAAGTTTTTCGAGATTAAATACGGCGCTTTTCCCTGTTATTCTTTCCAAGCTAAATAGTTTTACGATTTCACTTAAAGGCAAAACTTCTTTGTCTCCTCCTGGCGCCCAACCAAGAAGCGCTAAAAAGTTTAGTAACGCCGGAGCGACGTAACCCTGCCTTTTGTATTCGTAGACACTGGTAGCGCCGTGCCTTTTACTTAACCTAGTCCCGTCCGGTCCAAGTATCATAGGGACATGAGCAAAAAGCGGCTCTTTAAATCCCAGCGCCCGATACACCATTATTTGCTTTGGTGTATTGGAAATATGATCGTCACCTCTTATAACGTGCGTTATTCCCATAAGCGCGTCGTCAATTACACAGGCGAAATTATATGTGGGCATTCCGTCACTCTTCATAATCACAAAATCGGTCAAAAGACTTGTGTCAAATTCAATCTTTCCGTGCACAATATCTTCTATGAACACTTTTTCCCCGGTTGATCGAAAAACTGTCGCCTCACCCTGCGGTTCCACTCTTTCTTCAGTATCACCCTCGTCTTCAGTTTCGCTCACCCCGGAATCGGTTTTTGTATGCATACTTTTATAAGCAAGTCCTTTATCAATTAATTTCTGCGCGTATTCCTGATATATCGCAAGCCTCTCAGATTGAAAAAAAGGACCCTCGTCCCAGTCCAACCCTAGCCATTTTATACTCTGTAAAATATCATCTAAAGACTCTTTTGTAGAGCGGACTCTGTCTGTATCTTCTATCCGCAAAATAAACTTGCCTCCCATACGTCTGGCAAATAACCAGTTAAACAACGCAGTCCTAACTCCTCCGACGTGAAGATAACCAGTAGGGCTTGGAGCAAAACGAACACGAATATCACCGTTTGTCATAGATATTTACTCTCCTTAAGATTTTACTATCTTGCTGCCCGCATAATTCATCCCGGCCTCTATAGCCTTAAGATTTTTTTCTACGAATCTGTCCGGGATGTGTTTGACAATATCATCTTTTTTAATGTTTTTCCTCAATTCGCAATATATCCCTAGTAAAACCATATTAGTGATTTTTACATCGCCTATATCATTTGCAATATTTGTAGCAGGGACAGACACAACTTCCACATCTTTCCTCTCGGGATCTTCCTGAATAAGCGAGGAATTTAAAATTAAGACCCCGCCCGGTTTTAAACTTTCCTCAAACCTAATCAAAGATGGCTCATTCATCACGATCAAAGTATCCGCTTCTCCTACAACAGGTGACGCTATTTTCTTATCGCTCAATACAACATGGCAGTACGCCGTTCCTCCTCTTACCTCAGCGCCATACGACGGAAGAAACGTAACATACAGACCGCTGTCCATGCCGGCCTGGCATATTAATTTGCCCAAAAACATTATCCCCTGTCCGCCAAAACCTGAAATTATAATTTTTTCGTTCATTTGCCTTCTTCCAGACTGAATTTCTGCGTGATATCCTTTAGCATACCCTTGTCGTGCGCTTTGACAAAGGCCTCGACTATCTTGGGATCAAACTGCGTTCCGCTACATCGTTGTATCTCTTTTACCGCCTTATCGGACGTCACACCTTTCCTGTATGGCCTGTCAAATGTCATCGCGTCATAAGCGTCAGCCACTGCAATAATGCGGCTTATTAACGGAATATTATCCCCCTTTAAACCGTCCGGGATACCTCCCCCGTCGTAGCGTTCATGGTGATGCTTCACGGCCGTCACAATTTCTTCTACATTTTTAATATTTTCTATAATCTCAGCGCCTCTTGATGGATGTTCTTTGATTCGAATAAATTCATTTTCACTTAAAGGAGCGGGTTTCCCTAATATACTCTCCGGCACTCCAACTTTCCCTATGTCATGCAATAAAGCCGATATCCTCAGTATCCTTATAGCCTCTTTGCTAAGTCCGAGTTCCTTTCCGATAGCTTGACTGATTGATGTCACTCGGATAGAATGACCGCTTGTAACACTATCCTTCGCTTCAATCGTGGCGACCAATGTTTTGAGTGATCCGGTAAATAATTCTTCCAGATCGGTTGCAAGCCTAGCGTTTTCTATAGCAATACCGGCCTGATTCCCAATGATAGACAATAACTGCAGGTCCTGCTGCGTAAACTTGCCTACGCTTTTATGGGTATCAAGGTATAAGATCCCTAGGACTGCCTCCCTGCCCTTCAGAGGTGAGCACATAGCGCTTCTAATTTTGTTTATAACAATGCTTTGTTTCCCTTTAAATCTCTCATCGGCAAGGGCGTCATAACTCAGAATCGACATACCCTCCGTCACGACCTCCTGAACCATACTCATACTAATTTCCCCCGCATCCTTCATATTGGGCTCATTAGTTTTTGTAATCTTATTAACTATCCTGCCACGGCCGCTTCCAAAAAGCATAATCACTACCCTGTCCGCTTGAAAAATATTTAAAAGTTTTTCACTAAGCATATTGAGTAATTCCGACACATCCTGCGACGAATTTATAGACATTCCTATTTTATACATTGTCGCAAGGTCTCTGTGCGCCCGCCTAAGTTCACCTATATTTTCTCCTATTACGGACAGGTCCAAAAGCCTTCGCTCATCCGGAATAACCTTTAATTCTGTTACGGTAATGACTTTCCCATCTTGCCTAAACTGCGATTCATCTCCGCCATCCAAACCTTCGCGGATACTTGTAAATAAAAATGTAGTTTCACCAACTTGAATCAGATCTCCTATAACCAAAATTTTATTGTTTATGGGATTTCCGTTAACGATTGTTTTATTAGTACTTTCTAAATCCTCTATTTCATATGTGTCATTAATTTTTTTCAATACGCAATGTCGGCGCGAAACTAGTTCATCTTCTAAAACAATGTTATTTTCCGTAGTCCTGCCTATCGCGCATTTCTCATCGCGCAAGGGATATCGCTTCCCTTTATTCATCCCATTCATTGCTATTAATTCCAATTCCAACATATTTTCTCTACTCCTTCTCCAGCTCCGTTAATATTACTAAATATTTGTTTACCGTTTCTTCCAATAGCGGATCTTTACGCAATACTACGGCAAATTCCCTTCTCGCCTCCACAAATAACCTGTAATTTACACAAAACACTCCAAGAGCCATATGTCCTTTCGCGTCATCGCCAACATACTTTTTAGCCGACTGATATACATTTTCGGGTTTTGCCTCTTTCCACGGCACGCCAACATATCCGCCGCCCATGGCAAAAACGGCATTATCATTATCCGCCCTTACGCTCTTAATATTTTTCTCATCAAGCTCTTTGTTAACACCTTCTATTATCCGGTCTTTAACAATCTCTAGATATTCCAGACGATCAAGAAGATTCTGAAGCTTACTCTTCCATCCGGCCATCTCCATATTTGTTATACCGTCATTGGTCATTACTAAAGCTTCTTTATAGCAATATTGAGCGATAAGGCTCAAAATTGAATTGTATGTTTCTTTGAAATAACTATACTGATCGTCTATGTCTTCCTTTAGCGACTCCGATTCGTACTCCGACTGTATCTCTTCTATATTCGCAAGTTCTTTATCAATAAAAATATTTAAAACCGGGTTATTGTTTTCATCCTTTGCCTTACGAAGTAAATCTCTGACATCATCAAAACGCCTTTCGGCAAGAAAAGAGCTCTCGTCATACTGCAGCTTATCAAATATTTTTCTCGCCTCACTCTCAACCTTGTATTTCTTTTCTAGCTGATCAATTATTTTTATCTTATCTCCGGCTTCACTGTTAAACTCTTCCATTCTGAAAGTACTAATGACTTTTGAATATATAGCGCGCGCGTCCTCAAATTTATATTTATCTAACAGTTCCCTAGCCTGCTCTTCACATTTACTATAATCTGTTCTTGCCTTTTCAGTGATGTAATTGATCCTCTCTTCGGCATAACTTTCCGCGACGGTATCATTATACTTGGCCTTAATCGCCTGATATTTAGATATCGCCTCTTTATATCGAGACTCACTCACAAGCTTATCGCATTCATCCTTAATTCTGTCTATCTCTTCCGCCGCTTCCTTTGCAACGCTCATTATTATTATATCAATCTTCTGTTCGGCGCGGTACGCCCATTCAGTATTCGGGTATTTTTTTATTATCCGGAAATATTCTTTAATAATGTCTCCGTACGATTCCGGATGTTCTTTCGCGAATTGAACGACATTCATGTAATTTCTCTCTATTCGTTTATTTTTATCAAAAGAAGAATAGAATGATCCGGTATTAGATATCTCGTATTTATAAGAAATACTGTAAATAACCAGTCCAGCAGATAATGCAAGCCCGGCAACAAGAAGCGGCGTAACATACTTCTTCGGGAATAGACTTTTATAAACTTCTTCCAACACCTTTAAAAGCTGATCATAATTTTCAAACCTATCCTCCGGTTTTTTTGCCGTCATGCGGTAAACCAACCTCTTCACTTCAGCGGGAACATCCGAAGGCAAAGGAGGGAGCACGTCCAAAATATGACTTTTCAAAAGAATCTTAGTATCGGAAGAAATAAACGGTACTTTCCCGGACAACATCTGATAAAGAGTAACGCCAAGCGAGTATATGTCGGACCTAAAGTCACCTTCCTTCCCTTGCGCCTGTTCGGGAGACATATACAAAGGAGTACCGATAATCTTTCCGTCAATCGGCACATTTCCTAAAGACGCGCCTTTAATCTCCGCCGCCAAACCAAAGTCAGCGACTTTTAGGACGCTATTCTCCGCCATCATTAAATTACCCGGCTTGATATCACGATGAACAATATTGTTTTTGTATGCTTCTCTTAACGCTAGAACAGTCTGTTTCACGATGTCTATACATTTTAGGAGCGGAATCCTTTTTTCCTGTCCCAGCATTTGCTCGACGCTTTTTCCCCTCACATACTCCATTGCAAAATAGTATATTCCCCTTTCCTGCCCTATAGAATATATCTGCACTATATTGGGATGACTGATACGCGCCGCCGCCTGCGCTTCATGTACAAACCTATTCGTAAGTTCCGTATCACGGCTCAATTCTCTACTTAAAACTTTCAAAGCCACAGTCCTATTTAGGCTCTTCTCTATGGCCTCATACACGACGGCCATACCGCCTCTTCCGATCTCGCTTATTATCTCGTACGCCTCTAATTTAGGAATACCAGGCTCAACAATATAGGGGACGTGGCTACCGATCTTAGTTGATTTTTGATTAATATTACTGTCTTCCATATTTTTTATATATTTTTAATTTCTCCAAGAGGAAAATACGGAACCATGTTGTCATCTACCCACTTAAGAGAATCCTCCGGACTGCAGCCCCAATATGTCGGACAGGGAGAAAGCAGTTCGACTAAAGAAAATCCTTTGCCCTCTATCTGCACATTAAAGGCCTTTTTTATCGCCTTCTTCGCCTCTAAAATCCTGTTCGGTTTATTTAACGCGCACCTGGCCAAGTATTTTACGCCGCTAAAACCGCTCAACAACTCACATACTTTAATGGGATGGCCTTCGCGTAATTCATGTCTTCCTTTGAGGGAAGTAGCAGTCTTTTGCCCCAAAAGGGTCGTAGGAGCCATCTGCCCTCCAGTCATACCGTAGACGGCGTTATTTACAAAAATAGTAGTGATGTTTTCACCCCTATTCGCGGTATGTATCATCTCCGCTGTACCTATTGCCGCTAGATCCCCGTCGCCCTGATAAGTAAACACCGTTAATTCCGGTCTTACCCTTTTAATACCTGTCGCGACACTCGGTGTCCGCCCGTGAGCAGCCTCGGAGGTGTCAAAATTCCAGTATTCATACGCGATAACCGCGCATCCAACCGGCGCCACACCGACAGTACTTTCACGAATACCCAACTCGTCAATTACTTCCGCCAAAATTCTGTGAGCGATCCCATGACCGCACCCGGCGCAATAATGCGTCGGAACATCTTTTAAACTTTCCGGCCTACAAAATATACCTTGTTGGGATTTGGGATTTTGTATTTGGGAGTTCATATTCTACCTTCTATCGCTTCTATAATTTCTTCCACGCTAAAAAAGGCACCGCCGGTTTTACCGTAAAATTCTATCGGACACCTTCCATTGACCGCGATTTTTACATCATCAATAAACTGTCCCGCGCTTAATTCAACCACAAACACCTTCTTTATTCCGTTAGGAATAGCGTTATACGGAAACGGCCACAAAGAAATCGGCCTCACAAGGCCAATACTCACACCGTCGCTTCGCATCTTACGGACAACTTCTTTGCATAGCCTCGCGGAGATCCCATACGCGGCGATCACTATTTCCGCGTCATCAGTATCGTACATCTCTACCATTACTTCATTTTTTTCAATCTTTTTATATTTTTCCTGCAATTTTTTATTATGCTGCTCAAGCATTCCGTCTTTAATGAAAAATGAGCATATTTTGTGAGGAGCTCTCCCCTTTGCCCCGGTTAGCGCCCATGTTTTTTCAACCCTAGGAACCTCCGGCATCTCCCCCCAGGAATCAATCGGCTCCATCATCTGCCCCAAAATTCCATCAATAAGAAGCAGTACCGGATTTCTATACTTATCTGCCAAATCAAAAGACAATTTCGTCAACTCCACCGCTTCCTGAACGGTATGCGGAGCTAGCACTATTGTCCTATAATCGCCATGCCCTCCACCCCTTGTGGATTGAAAATAATCCGCCTGCGCCGGGCCTATATTCCCAAGACCAGGGCCTCCCCTCATAACATTTAAAATCACCGCCGGCAGCTCACTCCCTGCCAAATACGAAATCCCCTCCTGCTTCAGACTTACCCCCGGACTTGAACTCGAGGTCATCGCGCGCACGCCGGTAGCCGCGGCACCATATACCATGTTAATAGCCGCGAGTTCGCTTTCCGCCTGAATAAAAGCGCCTCCTACCTCGTGCATCCTCCACGACATATATGCCGGAATTTCATTTTGAGGAGTGATTGGATAACCAAAATACGCCCGGCATCCAGCGCGAATAGCCGCCTCCGCCACCGCCTCGTTGCCGGACATAAGTACCCTAGATTGTAGATTGGAAATTTCAGATTTTAACATAAATATTTGCACGTTTCTTCAGCTCTTCAGTTCCTTAGTTCTTTCTTACTTCCGTCAATTCTATACACACATCCGGACACATTATCGCGCACAACCCGCACCCGATACAATTGTCGGGCGTATTAACCACAACAGTCCGAACGCCATATCCGTTAATATCATTTCCCCATGCAAGGACACCCTTCTTGCATACAGTAAGGCAGAATCCACACCCCTTGCATCTGTCTTTATTAATCTCAACTTTTGGCATGACACTCCCTCCACAAAATCGGAAAAAAACCGTGTAAAACTATATCATTTAAACACATCATATGTCAACGAGGCAAAAAACTTGCATCCATCACTCATTCCATGTAAAATGTTTCACACACAATGCGTATGAATAGAATTTATAAGTTCACCATACTATTTTTAGTCGTTATTTCGATCTTTCTTACGCCTTGCCGGGACGTTCTCTGCGAGGATCGAAACGCTACCCCTCCAGTACACGCTACTATTCTGTTTCTTAATGACATCCACGGGAACCTCACCCCTTTTGAAACCACTCAAAACGGCACATCTATCGAGGTGGGCGGAATCGCACATATCGCGGCACTTATAAAAGCGATACGAGCAGAAAATATAAAAACCAATACTAAAACTTTCGTGCTCATAGCCGGAGATATTCTGCAGGGAACACCGCTATCCACTGTATTTAAAGGTGAACCTGATGTAAAAATTCTAAACATTATTGGTGTTGACGCGTTTACAATTGGAAATCATGAATTTGATTTTGGTACTGACAATTTTCTCCTTCTAAAGAAAAACTCCGATTTTCCGTTTATTAGCTCAAACATTATCTGGAAAGACACAGGCGAATTAGTATGCCAACCGTTCACAACCCTTCCGCTTAATAAAGATCTTTCAATAACCATAATAGGCGCCACCACACAAGAACTACTTACAACAACAGATCCGTCAAATGTCACGAATATTGATGTGCTAGATTCAGTGACGACCGTTAAACACGCCTTTGACGAACAGGCAGTAAAAACAAAAGGCCCTGTAATACTTTTGTCACACAGCAATTTCCGAACTGACGCTAAAATAGCGGAAAATGTTCAAGGTCTATGCGCCATTATAGGCGGACATGATCAAATCTTATTCAATCCATATAGAATAGTAGGCAGAGTTCCTATATTCCAGGCATTTGAAAAAGGGAAATATCTCGGGCGTATTGATCTTTCAATTGATTCTGCGGCCGGCGATACCACAATTACTAATTGGGGCTATATCCCGATCACAAGTAAACTACCATCCGATCAAAACACAGAAAATATTCTTAAGAAGTATACCGCACAACTTGACGTAAAATTTAGAGAAGTGATCGGTGAATCCAAGACATTCCTAGACGGAGAAAGGGAAAGAATAAGATACGAGGAGACAAATCTTGGAGACTGGGTTACCGATATAATGAGAGAATTCACCTCCGCCGAAATCGCGCTTATAAATGCCGGGAGCATAAGATCAAGCATAAACGAAGGGCCCATTACGATTGAAGAAATATTTAGAATGATGCCTTATCCGAACGAAATAGTTGTAATGGAACTGACCGGAAAAGAGATTCTTGACGCGCTTACCCGCTCCGTAAGAGGATCACGCGAAGACGAAGACGGAGGCTTTTTACATGTCTCAGGAATGAACTTCATAATAAATAGCAAATCTGTCGAAAATATCTTAGTATGCAATGAACCCTTAGTCATGGATCGTATGTATAAAGTAGCAATCACTGATTTTTTGACCGCCGGAGGAGACGGCTATAGTATTTTTAAAGACAAGCCGTATCTTTCAACAAGACTTCCACTGCGCGAACTAGTAATTGACACCGTCCGAAAAAAACAGACCATCGACGCACATACAGAAAATAGAATTTTGAGGAAATAGAATAGGGCTGAACCACAGAAGACACCGAAAACACGGAGAACCAAAACACCAACTATCAACTACACCGCCCTTGCGGATGCTCGGCCGGGCAATCGTCTTCCGCGTCCTCTTCCAATTGGCTGTGGGTGTATTTCTTCGCCTTTAAAGATTGAAGCCACTTCATATCTTATCACATCAAAATACGCGACCTCGCGGAAACGTTCAAACACCCCTTGCCTTCTCATAAAATCCAGATCAATCGGAACAGGCAAATCCAATCTTGATAATTCTTCCGCTATTTCGTCCAAACCCTCTCCGCCGACTCCTTCAACATTATAAAAACTTTTCAATTTCATGAAAACTTCTTGACTTAATATACTTCTAGCAAAATACTCATACATTTGACCTGACTGAATAACCCCCGAAATTATATTTAGGAAAAATCTCTTCTGTTGATCATCGAGCAAATTCCAAACAGTATTAAAATATTGATAACTTTGCGGCATCATAAACGCTCTTATATTTCCATCCGCGCTTACAGACAACACACCATACCCATAACTAGCTTCCCATTCAGCACTGGTGGGTTTGTCAAGTCCCATTTCATGCAAAGACCTTGGAGTATATGGACGTAGAGTTGGTTCGATACTAACACCATTTGCAAAACCACCTAATTCGCTGCTTAACCTACTAATAATCGCATTTTTGCGCTCCGCAATAGTATTCCCCCCTAATTGTTGCTGAAATCTAAATGAAAGTAACTTTGTTATGGGTTTTACTTTTTCAACATAATCAATAAAATATTTTTTGTATCTTTCGAATACAACGTCCAGATCTTCGCCTTCGCCTATATCTAAATTTAAACCATCCATATTTACAGACACTTCTATAGACCGATATCGCACACCTGCCTTACATATTCTATCAATATTCCTTAAGGCAACCCCATCATATTCCCCCAACTTTAAACCATGCGATACAATCCAATCACATCTAAATAGTTTTGATACATCATAATACATAGCTCCGCAGACATCTTCATAATACAGCGGTTCATAGATGAAGTAATCTTTATCTATTTTACTCTTAGCATATTTAGCAAGCATTATGACTAACGGATATGGCATACATCGCATCCTTGCAGAATTTTGAAACGGACAGAAAGGACAAACATTAGCGCATCCGTCAATAAGGCCTAATTTTGCGTCTTCCGGTATCTTCTCCGGATCAATTTCCCTAAAATATCTCTGAGGGAAATGCTCTAAAATATCTGTGGCATCCATTTCCTGAATCCTCAAGAAATACTTCATAACCTCGTAGCTCTCACTGACCGCGTCAAGATTATCAAGAAACGCCTCATTCTCTAACTGCCCAAGCAAACGCTCGCCGTCTTCACTTAGTATCCCGCTCTGCGAATAAGATTCAAATATCTCAATAAATTTACCTAGGTTTTCTTTTATGTAGGCAATATGTTTGTATGTCTCAGAGTCTATCTTGACTCCGGAGCTTTCGATTGCCGCAGTTATAGCTGCCACAACTGCGGCCTTATTTCCGTCATATTCGTCCTCGACCGTTTCCTCTACAAATTCAGCAACTCTTTTTGCAATATCTAGACCATGCAAAAACCTTGTGCTGTTTTTCAACAAAGCCTTGAGATCATCTTCTTTCAGGTCTTCAGATAAAATCGGTTCACCGCTTAAAACCTTTTCTAAAATCGCGGTTATCTTCCCGCTCAAAACCCCATCCGCTCCTTCAAAACAACCCAAATCCCTCAAAAGCTGTTTTGCTTTTATTTTCGCAGTTAACCTTACATCACTTGGCACGTTCGTGTCATGTTTTCCGAAAAGCTGTCTCTGCAACGCGCGGAGGTAATAATGTTCTCTCCGAGATCTATCCCCGATTGAAGATGCATATCCCGCAAGTTTTCTTGCTTCGCCTTCCAAGTCCACTACAAAAAGCCTGTCAGACAAATGCACATTCAATCTTTTTCCATTTCCACTTAAGTTAATCTTCAATATTTCTCCCTGTCTGCCTTTTTCTCCCCACGTCCCACGCCCAACGTCCAAAGTCCCACCTTCCAAAAAGTGCCCCACCTCATGTAACACCGCAATCGGGTCATCGGCCAAATACGCGTGCAGTGCAATAAATTTATGTTCCTTCGAAGAAAGCCCAAATAAATCCTCATGCAGTTCTTCTTCAGGAAATCGCAGGAATTTCAAATCCTCCGGTATCGCCGAGACGATCGCCTCCACAAGCTCCCTATCCTCATCCCTAGTAACACACGCCGCCAGCTTGATCGCTAAATCACCTTTTCCTATTTCTTCAGGATGCAAAGTAAAAGTCTCTTCTTTCCGAGTCCTGGAATTATAGGCAGTGATTGTTATTTCCCCATCTTTATATTCCTCAATCCGCGCGTTTTTGTATGTTTTACTGATTAAATCAACAAATTCACCAGTTAAAGCTCCATCCGGATCATACATTTCTACGCCATGAGTTCTCCTACCTCTACTTCTACGCCAGGCAGTTCTTCCCATTTCACCTTGCACAACTGTACCGGCAACCGGACTAACTCTATCCCTCACAGCAGACTTCAATCTTTTCAGTAGTTCTTTAGTAAAATCTTTCTGTGTCAGTTTCTTATCACCTTTTCTCTCTACAGCAATTTCTAGCCCTATTTTTAAAATATCTCCAAAATAATCTCGTATATCTATAGGAGCTTTCCCTTCAGCCAACCTTCTTTCGTTTACCTTATCAAACCATCTAAATATCTTCTCTAGTTGCGCGCGCGCGGCAACGTGGCATTCGTACGCCCTACCACCTTCTTTCTCAACCTGAATTAAACTATCAACATATTCAAGCGCTTTCTTTTTATCTTCTATTAAATCCCCTAAACCAATACTCATAAGACCATAAAAAGAAGCAATATCAGACAGAAATTCATGAATTCCTGCCTTCTCAATCGTTCCCCAATCAAACCCATTTTCGCGTAATATATTGTGAAATACTTCATGAAAGGAGGTACCAAATAGTACCCCAATCTTCATCTCCTTGATATAGTATGGAGAATAACTAAAATTTGCAGTAGCACTATCTTTGGTAAAATCAACTTCCGACCAGGAAATTGCTCGCTTGAGGATTGTTCTGAATAAATTATCCAAATCAGATGATCCTTTTAAAAGATTTAATAATCCGTTCCCTTCTTGCCTAAATTTACATTCTCCTCCTAAAAACATAAATACCGTCGCAAAAGCGTTCATAGCCATTAAATCCGCGTCAGTTTTAATCAATTCTTTGCCTGTTTTCTCTTTATTATTGTCTTTATACAATAACGCCATTTCATGCATTTTACCTAAGACTGATTCTATAGTTGGATCTCGCTGACATAAGAACGAGGACACATCTCTAGCACTAATCCCGTTATATAACATCAGCACTGCGCATGAACCAGCGTACATTTGTATATTACTGTCTAAACGCCCCAATTTCCTCAATATCGGCCTTATAGCGCTAAATATTGAATCAAAATCTCGCGCGTCCGAATTTTTCGCAATAGCACCTATCATTGCCGGCATAAATGCCGAATTTTCTCTATTCTCTGTAATACAAATACGTATTTTTTCAATTCTGCAGCATATGTTTGACGCATCCGTTAAACCATATTCTGCAAGTGTTTTTAGAGAATTATAAATATACTGTGCTTCCACACCGCAATCATTTACTTTCTCGAAACTCTGCAACACTTTCGTAAGATTAGCGGTTGTTATCACACCTTTTTCAACTAACGCGAATAAAGCGTCAAAAACACAGCCAGTTTTGAAATTTTCATCATCCGCATTTATCTTCTCCGCTGAATCTGCTATATCAATCAGTTTAACAACATTCGTTATATTGCTTTTCGTAACCATACTAAATTTTCCCAGCATAATCACAAGGCCGCACGCCTTGTACCTAGAAGCCGATTGACATCTTGCGATCTTGTCAATTAGCCTTATGTTGTAAATATCCTTTGAACAAAAAGCTCCTTTACTATGACTCCCTAGTACACGCAAGGTATACAAAGCACTAGCAATATGTTGCTTTGATTTCTTGACGAGCCCCGAAATAAGATTAATATCCAATGTTTCTTTGTCGCATTCTCCGTTTTGTATTGATAAACCCAAACTAATCAGTTCACTTATAGATTTGGATGTCTTGGTTCTGGCGCTTTTTACTATTTCAGTTAGTAACTTAACGTTAAAAATCGGAAGATTAGTTGTTCTTGCTATGTTGGCTAAATTAATTATTTCGAAACAAGAAAATGCGGTATTTTCGCCGGCATTTTCAACAAGCGCTTTTATTAGTCCGCTGATATCTTCAATATTTGCCGATGTGATCTGCCCTGCTTGTGCAAGTTTACTTAATAGTTCGTAGTAATAAACGGATTTCTTTTGTGTGTTTGATGCTAAAAAACTCATCAATGCTTTAACAGTTGTGCATGTTGTATCATTTATCGCCTTAGCTTTGCACATTGCCGCGATAGCAAAACACCCGGACCTAACTGTCTCTTGCGGTCCCTCATTCAAACAATCTCTAATTTCCCTAAATACTGGATTCCTGTCTAGCAGCCGTAATGTCCGTATCCACTTTGTTGTTCCTCTGTCTGGTTCTTCAAATAACACCGCCTGCAATGCCCTCAATTTATAATGGTTCTCTTTACCCGGGTTTGAATTTATCTTTTTTGCTTGTTTTATAGCGGCCTTTGTGAGCTTGATCGGTTCTTCGTTTACTACTACTCCATTAACTTTTACCGTCATCTCAGTCATGGCGTCATTTAGCTCAATTTCCAGCACCCCAATACGCATCAGGTATTCGCCTATCTCGTGAAACAATGCCACATAATCTGCCTGAAGGCTTCTATGTAAAGCAATAAATGGCTTGGTTTTTCCTCCGTCGCTGGTACGCGCGAAACCGAATAAATCTTTGCGGAGTTCGTCAAAAAGATAGACCTGATCCGAATCAAAGGCGGAAATTATCGCCTGCGTAATTGGATCCTTTGACATCCATCTTAAATTTTCACCTAAATCATTACTATCCATTTTTTCTAACACGATAGGCGGCTTCCCAGCGTCATCCGTCTCAAACGATAAAGGTTCTCCATTAGTATCATAATTAACCTTCGTCACATGCTCCCGCTTACCTATCTGAGCTGAAGAAGGATGTTCACTACCTGTTTCCGGAAATATTGGCTGGCCAAAAATATATTTCTGAGCCAGCACAAGATTCTTAAGCGCAGATGGATCATCTTTTATCCTCAAGTATTCTTTTATCGCCCTAACATTGAGGGGATCTACACAAACCATTTTCCCGTCACTTGTACAAATAACATTTGTATATGCTGATTGACAATTAACATCACTAAACATTCTCCATGAACCAAGAAGTCCGGTAAATAATTCGTGATCAACAATATCCAACCCAAAATGATCGCCACTGACAGTTAAAGTCTCCTTAGCTATGACCCTAACCATCCTAACAATAATTTCCTTAAATTGTTCGTCCATTCTATCACAAGCATGCGAATCCTCGTCCTGCAGTCTATTCATTCTGTCCGCAAGATTTTCCCCTTCAATAAAAGGCATTAGTATACCGTGTTTACCTCCCTTCAATTCTACAATTCTCATGGGAACAACCGGCACGTTCGCCTCAAGTAGTAAATCATTAAACTTCACCAACTGCTCCAGTTCGTTCTTTGAAATGCCATTTCCTTCATGGAAAACCTTTACAACATAAGACCTATCCGGCATTTTATAGACCTTAGCATCATTACCATTGCCAATCTCTTCTAATGTACTAACATCAACCTTCCTAGACCAATAAAAATACCTGTCATCTCTACTAAAGAGCGCTTTCATTTTCCTCAGCCATTTATCATTCCTATTATTTCTATCTCGAGACATCCTCGCTTCCAACTCCTCTTCCCTTTTCTTTTCTTCCTCCGGTCTTTGCATATGCTGGATATATTTGTAATTTTTCACGGTATGATAAATTGCCATTATAATAAAAATTACACTATCTAAAAACCAGCCCACCCATCCAATACCGCATAATTCCATTGCTACGGCGTTTGCCGTACTCATTATAAAAACACCGGACATGTTAGGCCGTTCCGGAATCTTTGATTTATCAATTATGTTAAAATACCCTAAAACATTTAAAAGAATATCGCTATAATGCGACAAATAGAATATTCCCCAAACAATAAAAATAACTTCATGAACACCCAACATCGGAAATACTAACGAGATAATCGGCTTAACAGCAAACCAAAACAGAAGTTGTTCAAATATTCCCTGAAGATAAGTATACTCGATATCAAACAAAGGATCTCCCCCTAACTTAGATAAAATCCAATTTAGCACCGGGATCATCGCGCCGGAGGAAGAATCATTACTCATACGCGGCGCTTTATTTACTACATCACTTATTGTACCTAAAGACTGATCAGCACTCCAAGGGCGAGACGCTCCTTCTGCGCCCGTCGCCCTAATAGCACTCCCATGTAGTATTTTTCTTGCCCTTTCTATTGCCTTTTTGAAAGTCGAGGCATTGTTTAAAAGTCCCCTGAATAATTTTGTTCTTTTCCTCACCCTGGTTTGCTTTCTTGATGAAACACTTGTCCTAGTTAAGGCCTCATATTTTTCATATTCTTCTCTTAACTTGCCCTCAATGTGGACAACTTTAGAAAATGTAGTATCTAGGCAATCTTCTACTAAGATAGAAATTGGACATGGCATAACAATCTCGCTTTCCAAATACTTTAATGCGATTATCACAAACGAACTATGCCCTTCAATAGTAACGCCTAACTTGCCGCTTTCTCTTTTTTCAATAACTTGCGCGGCACAAATTGCACCGGCAATTTGATTTACACAACCAATCAAAACAGATCTTATTGAGTCAGCCCTCGATTTATCTAATATTATTTTGTTTTTTAGAACAGCTGACCTACTGTTTCCAGCAATCCGCCTAAATTCACTGCCGATATCTACAAACGATTTTCCTTCCTCTTTGTAACACGCATACAATAATCTCACCAAATATTCCGCAAAGATTTCTCCTGCCTCACCTTCGCCCAATTCCGCGTCAGTTACTAAAATCATATATTGCCGCAGTTCTTCCGCGTTCATAGAAATAGCAGAAATTTCTCCGGTTTTTAATTTTCTGACGGTTTCTTCTCGACCATTAGTATCCATATCCTTGAAATGATTAATTCTACTCGCCAAAGCGGACACTTCACTTCGGGCAGCAAGGCATGACGAATCCGGACAGGCCCATGCGGCTGAGTCTACAAAAAAGACTGTTGATAAAACAACAGAAATTAACTTTAAATGTTTTATTGTGAACATATAATTTAAAGGGCAGAACCTCTCCCTGATTATAATATTCACTATGAATTTGTGTTTGTCAAGGAGGGAGAATTTTTTTGCCTTCAGCTCTATTGAAAAGTCACATGCTTCGTAGCCTTCTTATTCTTTCCTCTATGGGAGGATGGGTGCTAAAAACACTATTCTGCCCGCGAGACTCAAAAGGCTTAATGGGATTGACTATGTACAGATGCTGTGTAGCCTGATTGGCGACTTCTAAAACCTCTTTATCTCCTGAAATTATCTCAAGAGCCCTAGCCAACCCTTCGGGATTTCTCGTAAGTTCAACACTACTGGCATCTGCCAAATACTCACGTTGTCTTGAAACGGCAAATTTTATTATTTGCGCTAAAATCGGCGCGAATATCGCAAATATAATCGCGATTAAAATAATTATACCCTCACCGCCGCCTTTCCCGCCGGACCGGCTGGACCTACTCCTTGAACGCCCGCCATAAAACATACTCCGCCGCATAAAATCACTAAGCAATGCCACTATACCCACAAGGACGGTAATTATTGTGCAAAACAAGATATCGTAGTTTTTTATGTGCGATAGCTCATGGGCGACAACTCCCTGAAGCTGTTCTCTATTGAGTTTTGACAATAAACCGGTCGTTACGGCGATAGAAGCATTCTCAGGGTTCCTTCCTGTAGCAAAAGCGTTGGGGGCCGTATCGTCTATCTCATAGATTTTAGGCATCGGGATACCGCCCGCGACACACAATTCCTCAACTATGTTATATAACTGCTGATTGTCCTTTTTTTCTATCATACGAGCGCGGCTTATCGTCAAGACAATTTTATCCCCGTTGTAATAACTGATAAGCGCCATTATAGCGCTAAATACAGCCGCGAATAAAAGCGCATAATATCCTGTCCCCGTATAAACGCCAACGCCTTCGGAAAGTATGAAGATAACCATTATGAAAATGATTACCAAAAAAACGCTGTTTCTTTTGTTTTGCGCGATCTGTTCGTACATTGACCCCTCTCTTAAATTTTTAGAACGGCAGGCCTGCCCTGATACCGACAAACGCCCCGTTTTCTATGTCAAATTTATTGTCGTCGCCGTCCGCTGATTTTTTTGCCTCAAACATATTCCTATCAAACGCGTATCCCCCGGACAAATCAACACCAAAATACTTCGCAACCTGCCAGTGTATGCCTGCACCCAATATTTTTTCATAGTAAAACAACCTGTCTTTATCTTTTTCCCTGTCAGCGCGCGCGTAAAGTTCGTCATTCCATTCAAACTCGCCGTACACTTTTAAAGAAGAAGTTATATCGTAAGACAAATTAGTCAAAATGTACGTCGTAGCGATGTAAGTAAACTCAAATTTTGTTTTATCAAAAGGCAGATATTCCACGTAAAAAATCGGAAGGCCTATCACCGCCTGAAACTTGTCCGACGGCTTGTACCAGTACCCTGCGCCCGGCACGGGATAACCATTCCAATAGTCCCTGTTATTGTAATAGTCCACATAAAACAACCAGTTGTTGTTTTCTTTAGCCGGCACTTCAAGATACGCGTCAAATCTTATCGTATCTTCTTTTAAACTATGAAAAAGTTTGTCGCTCGACGATCCAAAAAGTAGAGATACACCCATTGTCCAATCATTGGAAAACTTATAACGATACAAGGGACCTATGTTTAGATCATACAACTTTTCAGGAATCTCAACGCCCGAGGCCGGCAAGAACGCCTTTGATGTGATATTCCTATATGTAAAAAGCCCTAATATAGCCAGGTCTTTGTTTGAATCATTAATCAGCGGCAAAACACCGACGACATTGTTGTAAAAGGACTCAAATGTGGTATCCTGTTTTTTTACATCCTCTTTCGGATAATAATTAAGGCTGTAAGAGGCTATCGGCGGAACCTGACCGAGAGGCGCCTGCACCCACTCGACTAACGCCTGCTGGGCAAATATATTGCATGAAACAAACTGCATCAACAGAACCGCAAAAACAATAAACACGTTTCTTCTAGCCATATCCCGCCTCCTTTTCACACACAATCGAACAAAACACCTTGAATGCAAAGCAAATGGAACACTAGAGGGGAATAGTATATCAATGTTACGGCATTTGTTCAATACGGATCTGTTTTACGGACACATTGGCGTTCCCGTAATAATACATCCTTGTCTCAATCTTAGACACATTATCTAGGAAATATTTTAACTGAAACCTTAGGTATCCTTTTTTGTTTTTGAAATCTAATCCTGTTAAAACCCTTTCCGCCAAGACAGTTTTTCCGGAATCCGTGGAAACATCTATCTTCACAACTGGCGCATCATTGCTCATCCTGTCGGCTTTTATGTAAAAATCACATACATATTCGCCTCTTGGAAACTGCCAGTAAGGGCCATAAAGCATTGTCTCAGCCCTATCCGTCCCTTTTCTGGCGTAGACTATAAATTTATCCGTACCCGGCAGGTAAACTTTTTTGCCTATGTTATTTTTAAAATCGTCATCTATTCTAAACAGCATGTTGAAGGGTTTTGAAATTTCTATTTCTTTAACGACAGCCTCACCTCCCCTTCCCGTAAAATGTACTTTGTAGAATTTTCTATCTCTAAAATATTGATACAACAGCGGATTTGTCCTGTACCAATTTCTAGCCAATATCACATCGTTGTCAAAAAACGGGGAATTATTTATTAGCATCGCGTACCATGAATGAAACGACGTATCATTCTCGACTATAACCACGGCGTTATGGATATTGTTCTTATCAAATGCATCTCTTATAGCGACTAATTCATCGGCGTGTTTAGCAATCCCCTTACTTACCTCTTTCATGATCTTTGGATAGTAATATCCATACGCGGCAATAGCCGCTACAGCCGTCGCAATAATGAAATATCGCCCCTTGAAATAAAGATAACGCAGGTTCCTGAATAAAAGTATGATCATTAAAGGGAATGCCTCATAATAATAGTTAGGCCCAATGAAAAATATACCCGGATAATAAAAAAAGAAATACCCGCCCATTAAAAACAAGCTACCGGATGCAAGCAACCATTTCCAAATATCGTTTCTAGAAATGATCATAGACGCTATCATAATAGGAACAAAAGGTATTCCCAGCGCTCGCTCGTTCAATAATGCTATGTTTATTCTAAGAAACTTATACGCCGTTTGTGGAGTAAAATCATATCCGCCGAAATACCTGATGCCGAATCCTAACTTTTGAGTCGGGTCGTAGTATGTATATGTCTGCGTCAGTGGGTTACCCGTACAGGCATAATTGTAAATAAAAAGCACTGCGAGAGGGGGGATGCTTCCAACTACAAAGTATAGATAGTTTTTAAACTTTCTGTCTTTAACGCACAGAAAGGTATAATAAGCGACAAAAGGAAATGCCACAAGCAGACATGAATACTGCCTTATAGTAAATAAAAGCCCAAGCAAAAAACCCATTATAGCGGAATTTGAAAGGCGCGACATCTTCATGTCTACGTCCTTGTAAAGAATATAGACATATAAAATCACGCATAAAGCACCCGAAGTATGGGACAAACATGTCCCTGACATGACAATAAAAAACGGAGATAGAATCATCGCGGCCGCGCCGATAAAGGACAGAAGAGTATTTTTCGTGAGCCTTATTAGGATTAAATAAACAAGAAGGATTGTTAAGGCACTGTAGATAAACGGCATTAAATTCTTTAAATTAAGAAACACTCCCGGCAATATTAAAAGAGAATGTCCGGGCGAATATCTTGAAAACCATTTGCCTGTCGAAACTACTTGTTCGGCGTCAAAGAAGTGCTTTAGAGGGTGCGGTACGCCGTAGATTTTGCCTTTTAAAAACAATTTCGACTGAAAGACATACGCGTTCTCGTCACTGGTAGTTGCCTGAAAATGAAACAATTTATCCGCTGATATGTACGCCATCAGAATGGCTGCCGAAAACAAAACAATTGGGATAAGATACTTTATTCTCTTATCCATGCGTTACCAAAGAAAGAAAAGTGAACAAACAGCAAAAAACCACGTAGGAGAAAAAAAGCGGCCTCTTATAAATATGTTCAGGATCCATAACAATACTTTCCTTTTCGTAGGTTAATTTAAGAAACCAAACAATGAATATCAGGTAAAACGGCACGGAATAGAATAACACATGTTCGTGCCTAAAGCATATACAAACAAAAGTAAGTATTGATACAACCGCATAAGAAATAAACGCGGCGCTCAAATTTTTCACAGAATAATATTTAAATGTAGGTCTGTACAACGTGCTATTGTGTTTGTCCAGCAATTTGAGCTCTGCTATTCTTTTAGCTGTCATAAGAAAGGCCCCTAGCGCCCAGAAAAATACTATAACATCCAGCGGCGGCAAAGGAAGAGCAGTTCTAACGGCATACCATCCGATGAAAAGCCTTATGGGATTATTTATAGATTCGGAAATGACATCTATAAACGGTATATCTTTTGCGCGCACCGGGCGAATATTATAGATCATCCCAGCCGCAAAAAGCGCTAAAAGGCTTAGATTGAAAGGCCTGTCAAACAACGCGACAGAAACGGTAAATGTAATAATCAATAGCATTAACGCGGACACCACCAGCTTGTACAAACTTACTTTACCCGACGGAATGGGCCTATGTTTTTTAGTGGGGTGAAGGGCATCAAAAGAGGAATCCAAAATTTCGTTTACGACGTAGTTAACGGACGAAATAAAACAGGAAAGCAAAAAGGCCAGCACAACATCAAAATACAACAACATTGAATGATTAACGTCATTGATGAAGATAGCGCCAAACGCGCCGATCAACGTGAAGACATTTTTGATCCAGTGATCGATTCTGAAAACTTTCAGATATATTTGAATATTCATTTTTTGCACATCAAAGGCGAAACGGTCTTCTGATACCAAGAAACACGGTTTTTCGACTTTCAATTACACACTATTTTAAAGATTATTCTAAGATTGTAAACCTTGCTATTACATGCATATTTCATGTACTTGTATTACATGTATTTTTGAAGCTGTTTACGGAAATATTAGCTACTTTCACTGCTTTTTTGCACCTTTTTTGCCACATCCAAATTACCAACGGGTAAGAGCAGCTGTTGGAGAAGTTTCCCACGAATTTTGTACTCGCTTTCAATTGTCGCATTCAACTTTAAACAGTATTCATATTCTTTTAACGCCAGGCTATTTTGCCCGTTAGCCTCATAAAAACGGGCCAGCTGAAACCGACACAATGGATTTTGAGGATAGTATTCCACCGCCTTTTTAAACGCCCACCCGGCGTAAGGCATTAGAGAAAGATCTCCGGTTATTTGTATTAGATTTAGGTAATAAGCCCCGACACTATAATAGTACGGGCTACAATATTTGTTTCTTAAAAGTGCGTCCTTCAACCAATCAATAGCCCTTAAATATTCTTTGCCTTCCGCGTACGCTACCGCAACCAAGGAATAAGGTGCAGGATTATTCCTGTTATAGAGCATTGACTTTCTGGCAAGAACACCTGCTTTGTCAAAATCCTTTCTATTTACCGCCTCCACAGCCAATTGGAGATAATACCGCGCAGCTATATTTTTAAATTGCCCATTCACCGAAACAGTGAATAGGACTGCGGCTGCTAAAGCCGCAATAATCTTGCCTGACCTAAACTCACACTTAAAAATCTTTTCCCTATATCTACCGCTACCCCACAGTAAAATACCGGCGAATATCCACATCATTGCCGCAAGCCCCTGCACATACCAGTCAAAATCCACCAAATTATGAATTAAAAACAATATGATCGCAAAAAAAACACCCTTTAGTATTCCGCGTGTTGCAAAACCCTTAGACAATACAATCAGACACAAAAAACAGAATGCTAAAAATCCCACTACCCCCTGCTCCGCGAAAATTTGCAGAAAGTTATTGTGCGCCGTCTGAACTTCTTCGGCTATGTCAATCTTGTA
>Ga0233425_10003287_pt1 | contig 29699 bp, 23 predicted proteins | sample Watercolumn_Towu_2_FD_181712 | JGI IMG/M metagenome (GOLD analysis project Ga0233425, IMG submission 181712) | Freshwater microbial communities from Lake Towuti, South Sulawesi, Indonesia - Watercolumn_Towuti2014_140_MG | ecosystem: Environmental > Aquatic > Freshwater > Lake | place...
CCGAAAGTTGTCGGGATCGGAATTCCAAAATCTTTTTTTATTCCTGCATTGATTACAATGTTATCATGTGAGTAGCGCTGAAATTCAAAGCCCTTATCAACTACATAATCCGGAAGATCGGAATACCCGGTTGAGTATTTCGAGGAATAATAAGTATATGTCGGATTCACACTGAACCTCCACCCTGATTTTGTAAAGTAATACAGTTCCGGGTTTATATTGAAGGAGTGATGGTTGTAAATATTCGTGTACATATAGCTGACTCCGGTTTCGAGCACGATATGGCGGTTTTTGAACATGTGCTGGTGAACCAGTGAAACCCTGAAATTCTGTGGCAGGACTCCGTTGTCGGTTTTAATGTGAACCATCGATGGACTGAGCGGTCCGTAATTGTAATAGCCTGTGAAATTAAAGTTATGATACCGGATCATGGAGTTAAGTTTGTAAAAGAAATGCTCGGAACTTCCCGGTTCATTCATGATTCTTGCTAATCCCAAGGTAGAAATCACTGATACCTGGAGATTTTTCATCATATCATAGTTGCTGAATGAAAGGCTTAGCCCGCGCGCATGGAAATTATAACCCAGGTTCTGCCTGATATCATAAAAAAGCCCCGGTTTAACAAAGGGAAGATATTTGTCGGAATATAGATTTGCAGTGTTGAAGAAGTAATAGTTAACATTATTTCCGGGAATGTAGTTGTAATGTGCGGGATCATAATTGTACCGGTTAAAATTGTTGGAAACCGCCAGGTCAAAATCTTTACTAAGCCTGACAACTGAGTGCTGGCTCACAAAATAGCGCTCAAAGCCATAACTCCCGAAGCCCTTGGAGGAATATATTCCCCTGACATTCAACTTCCACTTGTTTTCGAAAAACTGGCTTGTGTATCCGGCACCGGCAAGATAACCCAATTTCGTGTTTACATTCAGGGGGTCATGATAATTATACCTGCTGCTGAAAGAAGCCGTAATTGTTACCGAATGTTTCTTTTTAATCCTGAACTGCGGGGCAACCGAAACGACATTCGTTTTCACGTCGGCAATTTTATGATGTCCATGGGCAAAATGGACGGGAACCGAGAAATTGCCACCTTCATATTTATAATGTAAACCCCACGATTGCAGCCTGTCGCCTGAGGAAAAATAGGGCGCCCTGATGAAGAAACCTCCTGCCCAGTGATCGGGAAGGAAATTGTATTCTCCCTTTATACCCTTGCCACTGCTTTGCAGCCCTATTGCGCCACCGTTGATATACCCCATCTGGATGTTTTTGGTATCATCGAAGTAACCGATGTACCAGGGAATGTTGCGAACATACCTTTCCTTGTAAAAATATTCGTTGGATGAGAAATAAAGACTTGTATTGTACATCAGCAAGCCTCTGTTCGAAAGGTATTTCTGTCCCCGGAGGTGCAAGCTTGAAAAAACGATATCATCCAGAATATTTGAAACCCGCAGGTAAGCCGACAGAGGCAAAACATCGCTGCCGTATGGATTTACTTTCTGAGTGTTGCCGATCTTCCGAAAGCTGATTCTTGCATTGCGGCTGATATTTGAGTGTCCGAACCGTCTCGGCTCCTCTGAATGAAAATACAGGCTGAATTCCCTGTCAAGGTCATAAATGATGGGATTATAATTCTCAAGGTCTATCGTTTTAAAGTTTCTTTCGCCGTCCACATGCTTCACTTTGTATGAGAACGAAGTATCCATCATTGGTTTCAAAGAAAAGTCGCGTTTGAAATCGGTAATCGGTTTGCCGGTGGTGTCGAGCACGATAAGGTTGCTTCTCGGATTGGTCATCGTGAGCATGAGTTCCTGCTTTTCATTGCCCGAATTGAATACGCTGATATCGAATGAGGCTACGTTCTCATTGTTCCTGAAATAGATCCTTGTATCAGGTAATAATGAGAGATCCCATCGGCTGATTTTTTTTGTGGAAGCATAAAAGTAATCGGAAGCGACAAGGTTACGGCTTTCGTCCTCGATGAAAACATTGATATAGTACTTTGTATTTCCGTACATCATGACATCGGGAATTAGCCTAACGGGAACAAAGACAGAATCGTTGCCGGCAACGGTTATCTTTTTATCCGAACTGGTCAACGTTTTCCAGGTAGACGGATAATTCAGGTTCACATAAAACGAAAGCGGAGAACCGGCAGTGTTGATGATTTTCAACACGTTTGAAATGATCTGCCCCCTGACAATGACGATTTCTTTCTCTGAAAAACTAATTTTAACAGCTTCGGAAAATGCGCCGTTGTTTACTCCGCTGTTTACTTGCGCGTCGGCAAAGTTGCGTGCAAATAACAGCATTATAGCCGAGCATATTAACGCGTGACAAAATGTATTTCCAGTTTTATAATTCATCTTTCTGATTAAGGAACCTCAACCAATGAAAAAACCAGCTGCAACTGGTACATTCCGGGATCGTAATTAAATCCCGGAATTATCCTGAAATCGATCTGAAAATGAAATTCGTCATAATTCGCTAAATAGCTTCCAGGTCCGTTGACGTTTGTAATGCACGATCCGGCGTCGATCCTGATACCGGTGTTTTCTATAACTTCGATGATATCGGATGTCTGTGTAAAGTTCTGGTAAACTCCGTCAACAGGTGAAGTATGGCAGATGTTCGATACCCTGACATCGAGGATTTCAATTTTTGCCGGAGAGAAATTACCGGCTCCATAACTCAGCAGTTGTTCCCATTCATCGTCAGGTGTTCCGGATGCAGGATTGTTCTCAACTGACATAGAAAGCATCCATTTGCAATCCGGGTTGGCTGGTACCTGGTCATCAACTTTTACATTCACTTTGGCAATGCCATGGAAGGCAATTCCTGAGATGTACTTGCTGAATGAATCAAACACGAAATCGGCTCTTTCGCCTGAGGCAGGAAGTATTTCAACATCGGCGCAGACTATTTGCGAATGACCGACTGAAATACCAAAGGTTATTGCCAGCGGGATAAAAAATAATTCTATGATTTGGTTGTAATTCATTAGCTGTAGGAATAAAAAAAACCGGGCTGGCAATCCATCAACAATTGCCATCCCGATTAAACAATTATTGGTCTTCTACCAATACATATTGAACATACATAGTATAGACGCCGGGTTCAGCATAGCTTCCAGCGCCGTTAACAGTTACGAGGTCTTCAGCAGTTGCAGCGTCAGCATCGAATGCATTGGGGAAAATAGCCGGCAACCCAGGCAACAACCTGTAGTCGATCACATAATAGTAATCGCTGGTATAACCACCCTCTATGAGGTATGAGCCGCCTTCCATTGCATCATCTCCAACACCTGTAGTTCCGGAATGTCCGGCGAGGTATTTATCGTCGACCGTCGGGGGAGTTAACGTACCATTATTAACATACAGGCTGTTTGCACCATTATGAACAGTTGATGCCGGGAATGGAGTGGAATAGTCGATATAAGTTGCGGTAATTCCAGCTCCGCCGGCGCCGTTGTTAGGCTGCGACTGATGTAACTCAACTGCGCTTAGCGGGAGCTCGTTAATCGAGTTGGTTCCGTTTCCGGCGCCGTAATCAATTACCTGATCCCAGAATTCTGCACCGGTTGTTCCGTTTGAACGTCCTACTGCATACAAGTCCCAACTTACTGTTGAGGAGACCTTTAAGATAGTTGCACCGTATTTGGTGATACCGGCATAATAATCCTTGATATCATCAAAAACGAATTCGATCTGATCTGTTGTTTCCATATCCAGTTGAAGGATTGGCTGCAGATCCATTGTGATTGTTACTGACTTCTCGTCCTGAAGTTGTGCGAAAAGTCCATTGTGTAATCCCATTACCAGAGCGATCACACCAAGAATAAATAATTTGCTTTTCATAAGCTTAAAAAATTTTAATAATTAATAAATTAGTAATTAGAACACTTTATATAAATAATAAGAATGCTGAATTACAGCTTGATTCGTTTGATTGCCTGTCAATACCTCCTTTCATTTTTTACACGCTTAAACATCATTTAATTTCCTTTTTTTTAATATTTCTGTTTAAAGTCAATTTCAGTTGTAAGTCACAATTCAAATTCCACAGGAACCGAAATTCCTTTTCAATAATTTTAGTCAAGCGAAATATCGAGTTCGGCTGCCACCACTTCCTCCTCGCTGTTGTAATCAATCACACCCACCGCCGAATATTCTCCTTTCGGAAGATCGGGAGGCAATTCGAAGATGAATGTCCGGTTATAGCCCGGCAGTATCGTATATGTTTTTCCGCCTAAAGACTGCTGGATGCCGGTCTTCACATTCGTCATCTCCACATAAGCCTTGCAAAAGGAAATGCCGTCGCCTTTGTTTTCGACATGAAGCGAAATGAGCCGAAGCGAATCCGATTCCTTTTTATAGCTGAAGTTTTCGATATCCACGTTCATGCTTTCAACATTCGGCGGATTCTGATAAAGCCAAACACCAAATGCATAAGTGGGTGTGATACCGAATGCAATTGTTTGACCTGAGGTATTCCCGGGATCGAGAACTTTCTTTTCCTCCGATTGTTCGAGAAGCAAAACTCCCCAGGCAGCTTTGTTGGCTTCAGGGTCATTCGGAACCTGGACAGTGACTGAAATTTCTGCCGATTTCCCCGATTCGAGTTCAATGAAAGTAGGAACTACGTTCACAAGTTTAGATAAACTGTACTTACTGGTTGCCGCTTCCATGAAAGTGCTTTTGCCCTCTATACTGATATCGAAGTCATTGTATTTTATAATGAATTTCTGTAGATTGCCTGTAAAATTGCTGACCTTAATTTTTTTTGTCTCCATCTTGCCCATGTCCACATTGAAATTCAAATGCGAAGGTGATACTGTGATCCCTTTATTGAATTTATCGTCATCGTTTTGCTGGCAGACCGGTTTGCTGGATGCCTTTTCAACAAATAAGGTCAATGTGAAAAGGACTGAAGCGCAACTTAGAAAAATTAAACCTCTGTTTTTTGAACTCTTATAATTATTTTTCATTATCGAAGGATGAGTGTTTAGAATCGAAAAAATTTCTAAAAACGTGATTTTATACTTGACAGGGCAGGTTAGGTTTCATTTTCCGGAATTATTTTTCAGTATTATGTACATAATTGATATGAAAGAGTCTGCAAAAAGGTACATTTGCAACTGATTTTTTTTGGGTAATGTGAGTTTGAAAGTGATTCATTAATACCATCGTTACTTAGAGTTAGCAAATCTTATATCTTATGAATAATATATCACTGTTTATTTTTTCAATCCTTACTTCAATATTTATTATTTCGTGCAAACAAACGGATAACAAACAGGGACAGGAACCTCCGCAAGACCACATCATCGGAAAACCCGACATCCGGTTGACTTCCGACCTGATGACCCCGGAAGTCCTTTGGTCATTCGGGAGGGTGAGCGGAAATGAAGTCTCACCCGATGGGAAGTCCGTCCTGTATGGAGTAACTTATTATTCCATTGAACAGAACAAGGGAAACCGTGAATTATACTCCATCAGTCTCGATGGCGGAGAACCTGCGCGGCTTACACAATCCCCGAGGACCGAATTCAATGAATGCTGGCGACCAGATGGTAAAAAAATCGGATATCTTTCGCCCGAGAGCGGCTCCGTGCAGCTCTGGGAAATGAATCCCGACGGATCAGGCAAAACCCTCGTGACCGACATTGCCGACGGCATTACAGGATTCAAATATTCACCTGATCAATCAAAGATCCTCTTCACGAAGGATTTGCCGGTTAAAAACAAATTTGAGAATCTTTATAAAGGATTGCCTAAAGCGACCGGACGCATCAATGATGACCTGATGTATCGTCACTGGGATCATTGGGTTGATACATATAGTCACGTGTATTATGCATCCCTTGGAGGTTCAGTTATAACCGAAGGGAAGGATATCATGGAGGGTGAAACTTTCGAATCGCCGTTATCTCCTTTCGGAGGGATCGAACAAATCGACTGGACCTCGGATAGCAAAGCAATAGCCTATACCTGTAAAAAACTGGAGGGAAAGGCAGCCACGTTATCCACAAACTCCGACATTTATTATTATTCGATCGAAACCGGTGAAACTAAAAATCTTACGCAGGGCATGATGGGTTTTGATATTAATCCTGTTTTTTCACCTGACGGTAATTTTATAGCCTGGCAAAGTATGGAGCGCGACGGCTTCGAAAGCGATAAAGACCGGCTATATGTCATGAACCTGAAGACCTCGGAAAAAATTTATGCTACCAAAGATTTTGATCAGAATGCGGGAAGCATTGTCTGGGCTGACGATAGCAAAGCAATATATTTCACCAGCGACTGGCACGGGACTTTTCAAATATACAGATACAACCTGGCATCCGGCTCGATCGATAAACTGACAAACGGCATGTATGATTACGTTTCGGTATCTCCTGCAGGTGATCGCCTTGTCGCCCCGAGGGAATCTATGTCATTCCCGACAGAACTGTATGTTGTGAACCCGGCAGATGGCAGTGCCAGGCAGATCACCTTCACGAATAAAGATTTACTTGAAAAGCTGACCATGGGCAATATTGAGGAGCGCTGGATGAAAACCAAAGACAACCTGGATATGCTCACCATGATTATTTATCCACCTCATTTCAATCCGCAAAAAAAATATCCCGCTCTGCTTTATTGCAAAGGCGGACCGCAGGGACCTCTCAGCCAGGATTTTCATTATCGCTGGAATTACCAGATCATGGCTGCCAACGGTTACATTATTGTAGCACCCAATCGCAGGGGCGTTTCAGGGTTCGGACAAGCCTGGCAGGAACAGATCAGCGGCGATTACCATGGAAAAAGTATGGATGATTACCTGGTGGCTATTGACGAGATGGCTAAAGAACCTTATGTTGATAAGGATCATCTTGGAGCCGTGGGTGCAAGTGCCGGCGGGTGGGCAGTTTATTACCTGGCTGGCAATCATGACGGCAGGTTCAAGGCTTTCATCGCTCACGACGGAATCTTCAACGAAGAGGCTCAATACCTTGAAACAGAAGAAATGTGGTTTGAAAACTGGGATAAAGGCGGCTCGTTCTGGGATAAAAATAATAAAGTTGCCGAGGAGGTTTATGCTCATTCACCGCATAAATTCATTGATAAGTGGGATACACCAATCCTGGTTATCCACAGCGAAAACGATTACCGTGTGGTTTTTACTCAGGGCATGACCGCTTTCAATGCTGCCCGGCTGAAAGATATTCCTGCTGAATTTCTCTGTTTTCCAGATGAAAATCACTGGGTACTCAAGCCTCAGAATGGAATACTGTGGCAGCGGACTTATTTCGACTGGCTTGACAGGTGGCTGAAATAAAACGGATTTGAATTTCCGGGTCACAGTTTTTTTGTATTCGATGTAACCATAACTCTTTCTTCTTTCCATGATTTCCGCTTAAAGGATTTCAAAAAATGAAAAATAAATGGATCGTACTTAACTGGCTTGCACGCATCATTGGCGCACTGGGACTTTTGTGCTACATCATTTATTTTATCCACACGTGGGATCAAAACGGGATCAAGAACCTTCAGAATTCGTACCTGATGATCGGCTTTGCCGCACTTGGATACTTATTTGCATGGTTCCGCGGTAAAGAGGGAGGGTGGGTGTTGATATTCAGCGGGGTGCTGCTTGCTTTGTCGGAATATTATTCGGGAACATCCGATCTGAATATCTTCACCGGTGTTTGTAGCCTGGCAATTGCAATATCCGGAGGCTTATTCGTGGCAGCTACGCTTAAGGCAGGCTGAGGCTCCATGAACCTAAACCGTTATTTGGTGCCGGCAATATATATTATTTTTTTGGTGTAAATTTAAACCCGGATTCACCTGTTCATTTTTCTTAATAATCTTTAAGTTTTATTGTCATGAGCGAGATCATTAAAATCCTATCCTGGAATGTCGAGCATTTCAAATCGGAAACAAAAGCACTCAGGGTTGCTGAAATCATCCGTCTTTACAATCCCGATATTTTCGGGTTGTATGAAGTTGAGCATGCAAGAATTTATCAGTTTATGATGGAGCATTTTCCGAACCATACATTATTTATTACTGAGGGTCAGCAATCGCAGGAAATTCTCGTCGCCTGCAACAACCGGTTCGAGGGAATAAAATTCAACCAGAAAAAGGAATTCTCAACCGGAAATCCAAGTCTGCGACCCGGAGCATTCCTTACGTTCCGGTATCCCGGAAAGGACATATACGCATTTCTTTTTCTGCATACCGATTCAGGAACAACGGCGGTGGATTTCGGCAACCGCACCGAAATGTTCGGGCACCTGTTCAATTTGAAAAGACAGCTCGACAAAGTGGAGGGTAAAGCAACGAATTTTATTGCCCTTGGTGACTTTAACACGATGGGGCTGAAATATCGCAGGCAGGTGAAATCGAACCTGATCGCTAAAACCCTCACTGAACTCGATTACATTAAAATCGAAAGCAATAAGAAAGGCGAGGGGAAATATGAAGGACTAATTCCCGACCTCAGGCTGCTGACGAAGCCTGCAGGCACGCACTTCGGAAAATCGACCGGAATTTCGGACCTGGATCATATACTTTGCTCCTCTCACCTGAAATTCAAACTTCAAAGTAATTACAGTACGACAAAGAAATCTGAAATCCGCCTGGACGGCTGGAGGCAATTCTCAGGTAATAAACCCTCACTCGAAAAGTTTGCCGACGAGGTAAGTGACCACTGCCTCATGTATTGTGAACTCAAGGTCGGATAATCAGAATCGGGTTCCACCTCCGTCATTTCTGCCTGATTTTGCTCCATTAAAGTGATTGTTTCATGAGGATATTGCTCATCAATCCCCCACGCTCGCCTCACAATATGATCCTGCAGTCGGCGCCGGAGGAAGCAAAACATTTCATCCATAAAAAGCTCATCGGACCGCCGCTGGGCTTACTTACCATTGCCGCCGCAGTTAAGGACTTCGATGTAACGGTTTTCGATATCAAAGGTGAATACGACCTTATCCCCGGTTCGCCGGCACTTGATCAAATGGTTACCGGTCTTCTTAACCGGTTCGAACCGGATGTCGTTGGAGTTACTATTATTACCTCTGAGTTCGATGCGTCGATGGAGATTTTCAAAACCGTTAAAAAGCACAATCGCCGGATCCTTACGGTTGCCGGCGGGCTTCACACCACACTTTGCCCTGAGGATTTCACCGATCCGGCAGTGGATGTGATTTGCCCGGGACAGTCGGCAAATGCGTTCAGGCAGGTGGTCGTTAATTTCGAAAAAAAACTGCCGCTGGATAACATCAGGGGAATTATTCTGAACCGGAACGGAAGACGTATTGCAACGCCGCCGGTGGAGAATAACTGGGATCCGGCTAATGAAAATTTCCTGATGCCCGACCGCCGCCACCTGGAACGTTGGCGGCAAACATACCGGGTGGGGAATGCGCCTTCACCGACAACCTACCTGTTCACTTCTCTTGGCTGCCCGTACCGATGCACATTCTGCAGCATCTGGAAGGAGCACAACGGCATGTACCACCAGCGTTCTGTGGAAAGCATCATCGAAGAACTGAAGCTTATAGACTACGACATCGTCCGTTTTGCCGATGCCAATACAATCGTCAATATTGCATTCATCAACCGTTTGTTCGATCGGATGGCAGAGGAGGGGATCCAAAAGGAATACATCATGGATATCAGAGCTGACACGGCGGTAGATCATCCCGGTCTGATTGAAAAACTGGCGAGGGCGGGTCTGAAGGTAGCTATCTGCGGATTCGAGTCGTTCCGCGATCACGAGTTGGCGAGGTACAATAAGAAATCTTCCGCCGACCGCATACATAAAGCCATCGATGTTTTCCACAGGAACGGGATCCTCCTGCGGGGAAATTACGTTGTTCCGCACGATTACACCGACGATGATTTTAAAGCGCTGGCTGAATACGCCGGCTCGCACAGGGTAACCTATGCGGGTTACACCATCCTTACTCCGATGCCGGGGACAATTCTATATGAAGAAATGAAAGATCTGATCGTTGACCATGACCTTTCGAAGTACAACTTTTTCAATAGTGTGCTGAAAACCACGCTCCCGCCGGAGAAATTTTATGAGAACGTCGGGAAGCTGTGGCTGATAAAGAAGGGGAAGGATGTGATATAGTGAAGAGTACCATGAGTAAAACCGTAAACCTGACGAAACAGGAAGTTGGTTGCATCAGTCAAAATGTTGACCGAACTGTACCGGATAGTTGTTTTGGCAGTATCTCAGTTAATCTTTTATGCAGGATTGCGGTGCCCGTTCCTACCAGGCTTAAACTTTTTACTTTACCAGTAATAAGCTAATCCGATTGTTCTCTCCCTTAATATTCCTTATTATCAGGGTTTTTCGCCGGAAATAAAGTTTTGCATTCTCTGCGAATCTCTTTGAGGACTAAGCCTGCCTGACATGATAATTCAGACGGTGTGAACTCCAAACCATTTAGTCAAAACAAATCCGGATTTTCCTAAACAAATCCCCGATCGTTCTGTTTATTTTTTTACAAATCATAATGAATAGAAAAAAAGGAAAGCATGAAACAGCAAAACAAATATACATCAGTCCTCGATGCCGCTGTCATTGGCGGCGGACACGCCGGGCTTGCAGTGAGTTATTGCCTGAGGCAGAATTCGGTCGATCACCTTCTGTTCGAAAAAGGCAGAGTAGGTGAAACCTGGCGTTCGCAACGATGGGATTCTTTTGCATTGAACACCGCCAACAAGAAGAACGTTCTTCCTGGGCAGGTCTATTCCGGACAAAAACCGGAGGGCTTCGGAACAGCCGGTGATTTCGTAACAACGCTTGATGAATATACTTTCGATTACCAGTTGCCTGTCCAGGAGCAATCGAAGGTAATTTCAGTTGAAAAGCCTGATGATAAATCCTATTTTACGGTTACTGTGTCAGAAAATGGTAATATCACTAGTTACCCGAGCCGGCAAGTGATTATTGCATCGGGCGGTCAGAATGCATCGAAAGTACCTCCTTTTGCTGACCGCATTTCCCCTGCGATCCTGCAGATACATACCAGCCAGTACCGGAATCCCTTGCTTCTACCCAAAGGAGCTGTCCTTGTCGTGGGCAGCGCGCAGTCGGGATGCCAGATTGCCGAGGACCTGGCATCTGCACGGAGAAAGGTCTACCTGTCAACCAGCTCTGTAGGAAGGGTACCGCGAAGGTATCGCGGTAAAGACATAGTGGATTGGTTGTTAATGATGGATTTCTATAATCTACCGACCGAAACGGTAACCGATCCGGCAGTACTGGCAGCAAAAGTACCGCTGGTGTCAGGCATCGGGCAATATGGTCACACGCTTAGCCTTCAATGGCTTTCCGAACAGGGCGTGGTTATCCTTGGAAAGATGGAAAATGCAGATGGTAATACGATCTATTTTAAGAACAATGCACACGAACACGTGAAATTCGGAGATGCCTTTTCGAAGAAAATCAAAGAAACGGTTGATGACTTTGTAAAGAAAAATAATATTCTGACCCCGGATCCTGAAAATGATCCTGCCGATTTACCCGACGTCAATTCGCTTTGTGCATCTGCAATCACGTCTGTCAGTTTAAAAAATCTGGACATCAATACCATCATCTGGACAACAGGATTTACCGGTGATTTCAGCTATCTGAAGGTTCCGGCTTTTGACATTGAAGGAAATCCCAGGCATAAAGAAGGTTTGACCGCTATCAGGGGAATGTATTTTATCGGACTTCCCTGGCAGCGCATGCGCAAGTCGGGCATCATTTTCGGTATCGCCGACGATGCTGAATTTATTGCCGGTAAAGTAGTAAATGATCTGAACTGAAAAAATTAGAATGAAATGATCTCCCAACCAATGCGTGTTTGTAGCTCTTGAGAGTCAAAAACGCTTCTGTTTCGTTCCCCTGAAATCAGTTTTTGCGTCCTTCGAATCTTATTTCTCTTTCTGCATATCTCATCGCGCTCGTGGTCAGCCCGATCGTATAATTCAGGCAGGCATGAAATCCAAACCCTGTTCTCGCCTGCCATGCTGTGTAAATGTAAGTTCCTGGAATCTTATAAAACTCCGAAAACTTCCGACTGCCAACCGCTGGCTATAATTTGTCTGTTAAGGATTTCAATTATTACGACGGCTCAATACCCTAAGCTTCATTTCACTTTTCCAACCGCAATGTTATTTACTTTTGCTTCTTCTCTGTCACTCAAATATGAAGGAAGGCAAAAGGAAGTGGATCAAGAATCCCGGAACAGATAGGATTTTGCTGGCATTGATTGTCGTCACCGGAGCTGTGCTCCGCTTATGGGATTACCGGGACCTGCCTTTTTCATTCGACGAATTTTCGGCTCTGTTCCGAACCCGGTTCGATCATTTTACCGACCTCATCGAGCATGGTGTTAAAACCTCCGACACACATCCTCCCGGAATACAGGTTTTTCTTTATTTCTGGGTTAAGATATTCGGTGAATCGGAAATGGTCGTGAAATTTCCATTTGTCATTTTCGGGGTACTTGCCATTATCATGACATTTAAGGTCGGCAAACTCTGGTTCAATAGCACCGTCGGATTATTTGCAGCCGCATTCCTTTCCGTTCTCCAGTATCCTGTTACGTACAGCCAGTTTGCCCGACCCTATGCAAGCGGATTATTCTTTTCGCTGCTTATGGTTTGGTTCTGGACATACATTGTATTTAATCCCGAGAAGAAAAAACTCCGCAACCATCTTGGTTATATCATTTCAGCATCGTTGTGCACATACAATCATCACTTCACTCTGTTTCTTTCTGCCCTTGTCGGAATTTCTGGTTTCTTCTTTCTCAAACGTAAATACCTGAAGCCATACCTTTTGAGTTGTTGTATGATTATCCTCCTGTATATTCCGAACCTGCCCATTTTTTACTACCAGTTGCAGCGAAGCGGGGTCGGGGAATGGCTCAATAAACCTGATTCGGGCTTCATGATTGATTACCTGAGTTACATTCTGCATTTTAGCCCTGTTATTTATCAGCTGACTACAATTATAATCATTCTGAGCTTTGTTCTTTTCACCCGTGATTTTCAGAGATCACATAAATTCAGGATCCTTGCATTTTCATGGTTTGCCGTCACATACCTGACCGGTTATTATTACTCGGTTTATGTAAATGCTGTTCTGCAGTATTCTGTCCTCATTTTTGTTTTCCCGTTCCTTGTCATCTTTGCCCTGTCCATTTACAGGGAAGTTGCAGATTATATCAAGCTCCCAATTGTTATCATTTTCATGACGGCAGCTATTTTTACACTCGTTACCGGACGCAGGCATTACCAGTTACAATACAATTCACCTTATAAAGAGATCCTGAAGCAGGTGGATTCAATCAGGATGGCTTACAGGGATAAGAGGATCACTACTGTACTTAACCTGCCACTGAAAATCAGGGAATATTACGATCGCAAATACGGTTTCGATAGCAACGGGATTGTGAGCCTCGACAGCCTCGCTGGTTTCAATGATTTCAGGCGGTTTGTCTATGATCAGCAAACCGAAATGTTTCTGCTGGGCTGGAGCAATATTCCGCATACTGAATACAAACTTATTGTTGAAGAAATGTACCCGTACCTTCTTGAAAAGAAAGAATGGTTTACGGGAGAATTCTATGTCTATTCCAGAAAACGACCCATTGATCCGGATTATATTTTTCCTGACTCAATATTTTACACATCATTAAACACATTCGACACACTTACCACCGGCTGGGAAGAGGTCGCTCTCCTCTACCAGTTGACTCCGGGCGTCAATTATAAGGAAGATAAGATCCTCGGATTCAATAAAGATTTCGAATACAGCCCTAAGTTCCGGGCAAAGCTTCTTAACATGATTAAAAGCTACGACAATGAACTCATTATTTCAGTGGATGCATACATTCCGCTGAAAATGGCAAATCCGGTGATTGTTTGCGAATTCAGAACCGGGAACAAGGCTCAGTACTGGCTCTCGGCAAATATTTCCGATTTCGTGGATGCTCCTCTAAAACGGCTTCCCGTTTACCTTTCTGTGCGATTAGCCGACCTCAATATTAATATTCCGGAAACAGAAGTTTGGATTTATTTCTGGAATAAAGACCTCAGTGAAATCTATCTCGATGATTTCAAAGTCGAGGTTCGTGAAGGGAATAGCATGTATTACGGACTTTACCGGAAACTTTAACAAATAATTTATCAATTGTTCGGGTAATTTAATTTACTTTCGAATGTTTGTTTCTTGATGCATACAATTGAACCATATTATAATTGGCGGCACCTGTACATCGCTTCGGACGACAGGCTCTCTCCTTTTTTTGGAAGAGAATACAGTGAGTTTGAGTTTTCCAATGCCATTTATGACCATTACATCCATCCGCAGTGGGATGAGTTCGGATCCGCTACGCTTTATTTAAAGTTACTGTATGTGAACTATGATTTGGGTTACTGTATTATCGAATTGATAGGTGAATGGAATGATTGCCTGTACAATGATATTATGTACCTGAAAAGAAATGTGGCTGATATTCTGATCGGGAATGGAATAAAAAAGTTCATTCTTATCGGTGAGAATGTTTTAAACTTTCATTCCTCTGAATGCGACTATTACCAGGAGTGGCATGAAGATATTGAGGACGGATGGATTACCCTGGTTAATTTCAGGGACCATGTTCTGGATGAATTTATGAACGCAGGAATCGATTACTACCTGACGCTCGGAAAACCTTTGAGTGAACTGAACTGGCAGAACCTTACACCTTTGCGGTTGTACGAAAAAGTGAATTCATCAATAACAAAAAGATTACCCATATAAATTTTTTGACGCATATATGAAAATAATCTTTATTTTCGCAGCAAGGGTCGAAAATATCTAATTCGTGTGGATAAGCTTGTAAAAATAACCATCAGTGGTAAGGTGCATGGTGTGGGATTTCGTTTCTCCTGCATGGAAGCAGCTTATCGGTACGGGGTTAAAGGATTCGTCCGGAATAAATCGGATGGATCCATTTATATCGAAGCTGAGGGAACTGAAGCCAGCCTTGATAAATTCATAACCTGGTGTCGCCGTGGACCCTTGTGGGCAAAAGTTGTTAATATCCACCAGGAGGATGGTGAAATAAAAAACTTTAAATCCTTCGATATTGTAAAATAAATGTACCTGTCCCGGATTCATCAATAATTTTCAATTCCAGAATCCTCAACAAGATTTTCTTGTTGTCAGGGTATTAGCTATCGCGCAATTTTGTTGCCCTGATCATTTCCCGCTTGCCTGTTGGACCGGCTAACCGCTCTACCCTGAACCCTGACTTGATCAGGTTCCGCCTCACAGAACCTTTGGCTGAGTACGTGACCAAAATTCCTCCGGGCTTTGTAAAGCTATGAACTCTTACGAAAATATTTTCTGTCCAAAGTTCAGGTTGAACTTCAGGTGAAAAGGCATCAAAATATACAAGGTCGTAACGATTTTTCCCGGGTATGAATTCCTCAAATTTCATTTTAATTTTTCTGAAAATAAAGAATTCGGTAAGCCTGGTTGCCTTATTCCAGGCTGATTCATGCATAGCAATAAACGATGATTGTAAAGTTTCGTCGCTTTCGAATGCCGGGTAGTTTAGTTTCATATAAGCCGCACTGCCGAGCGGGTAAGGTTCCAAAGCATCATAGTAAGTACTAACCCTCTTTTGATTTGCAGCTTTTAATGTCAGCCAGGCATTCAGTCCGGTTCCGAAACCAACTTCGAGAATGTGGATTTCATCCCGGTCACCGATCGCATTGTAACCCGCCTGGATGAAAACATGCCGGGATTCATTCAGAGCGCCAAATTTTGAATGGTAGCTTTCTCCTATTTCTTCCGAAAACAAAGAATGGGAACCATCGCCGGTAAGGATGATCTTATGATCCATGTAATATTTTAAAATACTCGATCCCGTGAAGTCCGGCGATAAATTTACAGAAAGTATACATTCTATATGCTGGAGGTCAAGTACAAGAAATACTTTTCAATAACCGCTAATTTCCTTGTGGAGCTGAGGTTGCAAAGGAATGAGGTGTAAATTGGCTGTACTTCTGTCTCGAATGTCCATTCTAAAAAATCGGATAAATATCCGGTGGTTGAAGCGTATAGCAGATTCCATTTTTAAAGCACTGAAATGTAGCCACTTGAAGTTTCATCAACAAATTAATACCGACATTTTAATAGAAATTTAATTTCCGGATATTACGAAAAAGTATAGAAATATTTATTGTTTCCGGTGGATTTAGGGCATTTGGATTTGAATAGCAAACTGATATTATTTGTAAATATCAAATAATCAATAGCATCCCGTATTTGGCATAAACGTTGAAAAGGCTGGTGCAGCAAGTCAAGGTAAGTTAATCTAAGTAATAAATGAGTTATGACAAAAAAGGAAAAAATTGGTCTTGATCTGATCTACGGGCACGCCGGAAAACGGTTGGTGTATGAAACCTACAAAAGAACGAATCCTGAAATGGCACAAAAGTATCTGGAGTTTGTCGCAAACAATCAGGCTATCCAATACATCAAATGGGACGATTGCAAGAAAAAATTCAAAGCCTGAAAGGTTAAAACAGAAATTCCTCTCCTGATTATTTGGAATGGATCAGGTGAAAGTTTAGGATACTGTCGGTAAGGGTAAAGGTGTTTTGGACAGTCATATCAGGATAGGAAATTACTTCGATCAGGTTCGATCCGGCTGAATAAATGTTTTGGTTCACTGGTTCGAACCTGAGCCTTTTAGGCGAAACACCCGGAAGCACACTGGTGAGTGTTTCCTGGTCGGAATTGAAAAGGAAATTCCCGCCTTCAGTCGAAATGAAAAAATCCGTCTCCGATAATTTCAGCGAACAAATAATTCTGTCAGGTGTATCTGTAATTTCCACAAGTACATTATTGTCCGGATTAAATTCCATGAGCATTCCACCCGAGTCGTTATTGGTAACGACTATGATTCTATCGCTTGTGTAATCCCAAAAATCAACTACAATAAAATTATTCGCAAGTCTGTGTTTCTCAACTCCGCTGACTTTATAAAAAGTACCAAGATAATTAAAACTTCCTGTTTTACTCTGTAAATCAACCACCACATAATCGTTAAGTGAGAATACCCGCGAAGGAAGCAAACCTTCCTCGACAGAGGCTGTGAAAACGACAGAGCCATTGTAGCGGTAACCAATAATATCAAAGCTGGCAAAAGAGACATACAATTCTTCATCAAAGCATAAACAATTGTCCGGATGCATTGGCAGAGGCGGTTCCGGGTCCTTTGACCACGCAATCCCCGATGTTTCAAAATGATAAGCCTGAACATTGATAAAGTTCTTTCCAGCAAGGTAGATCTGCCTGTGCCTGGAATCCGATTCAGAACCTGCATAGTCACCATAAATTTCGAATAAAGAGTTGACCGATCCCGAATCAGTAACTGATGAAACTCCGATGTGGTTAAGTGCCTTTTCAGTGACAGCAAGGAGTCCCTCAAATTGAAGCGGCAGCTCGTTAATGAATATCTTAAGGTACTTGTTCCGGTAATTCGATTCGTTATTTGCTCTTATGAGCAAATAATAATCTCCGGTTTCCAGGTATTGATTGGTAATGGGATACAATGTTTTAAGTTTATAATCCGAAGCGGACTGGGGATAAAAATAGTTCGGTGACTGAACGCCGGTAAGTTGCAGGTCAGTCAGTTCCACCATGACAGATTGCAGGTTGACTTCATCGGTAATGGTTGCATCAATATGAATTGTATCATTTACATTGAACACCTGATTTTCCACTGGCGAGGTAATCGTTATTACGGGTATGGAATCGTTTTCTTCCCTCGTGCATGAATTTGCGAGAAGGGCTGTGACCGAGAACAGAAAAATCAGGTATCTTATTTCGGGCTTCACTTATTGACTATCATTAATGAGGCTTAAAATTAATTCATTTTGATTTATGTGTCTTCAATTTTGTATTTTTATCCATCAAATCGTACATCAATGGACTATCAGATTAATCCGGAAAAGGTTCTTTTTCTCGACATTGAAACTGTCCCGATGGTTGCAGAATACCATTTGCTGCCCGACAGGTTTAAAAAACTCTGGGATAAAAAATCCGAACAAATCCGGTCAAAAGAAACCGAACAAACGAAAGCAGCCGGTCTTGACAGCCCTGAGAAATTATTCGTTCGGGCTGGGATATATGCCGAATTTGGTAAAATCATCTGTATCTCTGTGGGATTCCTCAAAAACCGGGAATTCAGGATAAAATCCTTTTATGGCGATGATGAATATGAACTGCTTAAAGGATTTTCAGCATTGCTTGAAAAACATTACAGTTCGACGGATTATCGCTTGTGCGCTCACAATGGAAAAGAATTCGACTTTCCATACATCACCAGGAGGATAATGATCAATGGTTTGAGAATTCCTGAAAAACTGAATCTTGCAGGAAAAAAGCCCTGGGAAGTTCCCCATCTCGACACCATGGAGTTATGGAAATTCGGGGATCACAAAAACTATACTTCGCTCGAACTGCTTGCATCTGTTTTTGGTTTGGCTTCTTCCAAAGATGATATCGATGGAAGCCAGGTTGCCGATGTTTATTATAAAGAAAAAAACCTGGAGAGGATCGTAAGTTATTGCCAGCGCGATACGCTGACAGTGGCACAGTTGCTCCTTTGTTTTCTGGGTCGCCCGCGGATACAGGATCATGAAATTAAAATAATCGCAAGTTGATCGAATGATCACTTTTCCGTTTCAGTGAAAAAATATTTTCCCTACATACTTATCCTCTTTTCGGGAGGATTATTTTTTATCCCTTTGACAGGGAATGTCAATCTTTTCGACTGGGATGAAGTGAATTTTGCTGAAATTGCAAGAGAAATGATTGTAACCGGCGACTGGTTGAAAGTGCAGGTTAATTATTCTCCGTTTTACGAAAAGCCACCCTTGTTTTTCTGGTTGCAGGCTATTTCGATGAAGGTTTTCGGCATGAATGAATTTGCAGCAAGGTTTCCCAATGCTGTCGTTGGTATTTTGACACTCATGGTCTTGTACGGGATTGGCAGCCGGCTTTTCAACGCCAGGTTCGGAAGTATATGGGTAATGGCATTTTTTGGAAGCATCCTGCCACACATGTATTTTAAATCAGGAATCATCGACCCATTATTCAACCTGTTTATTTTTCTCGGCATTTACTTTTTTCTGAAGCACAGATGGAATAAAGATAGTCCGGAGTATCCCGGCTCCGGAAAGCCACAATCCGTCTATTTTCTTTCTTCTGGCTTATTTATCGGGCTGGCGCTATTGACCAAAGGACCCGTTGCCTGCCTGATCCTGGCGCTGACCTTTATAATTTATTGGCTGAGCCACCGGGGAAGGAAGTTAACGACTCTGTTTCAGTTTTTCTTTCTTACTCTCATCGCCTTTGTGGTCATGTTTACCTGGCTGGGACTGGAAACCCTTCACCACGGAACTTCCTTCATTAAGGAATTCCTGGTTTATCAGATCAGGCTGTTCACTACTCACGACGCTGGTCATGCAGGGTTCCCCGGTTTTCATGTCATTGTGCTTTTGTTCGGGTGTTTTCCTGCTTCGGTTTTTGCCATCAGGGGATTTTATAAGATAAATTCTGCTAACCAGGTACAGGTTGATTTCAGGAAATGGATGATCATTTTATTTTTTGTTGTGTTGGCTCTTTTCTCTGTTGTCCAGTCAAAGATCATTCATTATTCCTCGCTCGCTTATTTTCCGCTGACATTCATTGCGGCGATTGTGATCAGGGATATCATTGATGGGAATATTATGTTTACGAACCTGTTCAGGTTTGGACTAATTTCCATTAGCTCGGTAATTATCCTGCTATGCTGTGCTTCACCTTTTATCGGCAGAAATATTGATCTGATCAGTCCTTTCTTCAGCAATAACATCGATGCGCTTTCAAGCCTGGAAGCAGATGTAAGATGGACAGGGTGGGAATTTCTTCCGGGCCTGATTATGCTCATTACTCTGATGCTGTTTTTTTTCTACAAAGCGAAGAAATATCTTGTGACGGCTTTTTGGCTTTTATTTTCAGGCACGGCTGTGATGGTTTTTACGGGACTCATTTTTTTTGCCGGCAGAGCTGAAATGTACACTCAAAACGCCAACGTGGAATTTTGCAAAAGACTGCAAGGATCGGATTGTTACATTAAAACAAGTGGATTTAAAAGCTACATTCCCTATTTTTATTCAAAGCGGTTGCCGCAAGTGAATGAAAAGAGTGACGATATCGGTTGGCTGACCTGGGAGCCTGTCGACAAAGAGGTCTATATTATAGCGAAATCGCACCTGAGAGAATATTGGGCTGGGGTACCGACAGTCGAAATTATCAGCGAAAAAAACGGTTTTTTATTTGTCAAAAGAAAAAGGAATTAAGATCACTTACACTGAAAAACATCAACCATTTTTAATTGAAATAACTCTCTACATTTGCTGCTGAAACATTAATGTATTTGAAATGGACTTAAAGAACAAAGGTTTTAACTCAAAGTTGGTTCATGGTGGTGGATTTAAGGACAAACTGGGAAGCGCGGTGACGCCAATCTATCAAACATCGACTTTTTCGTTTACAGATGCTGATCATGGTGCACAATGCTTTTCGGGCGAAAGTGACGGATTTATTTATACCCGTCTTGGGAACCCGACCATTATAGAGCTTGAAAAAACCGTTGCCAGCCTTGAGAATGGCTATGGAGGTATTGCCACATCATCGGGAATGGCTGCTGTCAATACGGTTTACCTTGGCACACTGGCATCCGGCGATCACATGATCGGACATAAAGCGCTGTATGGACCTTCACGGGCGATCATGGAAACTTTTTATCCGAAATTTGGAGTGGAATCTTCTTTTGTCGACGCAACCGAGATCGGTGAAGTGGCAAAAGCGATCAAATCAAACACCCGGCTTATTTTCCTTGAAAGCCCCGCAAATCCTACTATGGATATAACGGATATAACTGCGGTGAGCGAACTTGCTCATAAAAAAGGCATCCTTGTTTGCGTTGACAATACTTTCTGTAGTCCGTACCTGCAACAGCCACTGGAGTTGGGAGCCGATATAGCGTTGCATTCGATGACCAAATTTATCAATGGTCATGCGGATGTGGTCGCAGGCATGATTGTTCCAAAAACAAAGGAAATGTATTCAAAGCTCCGCAGCCTGATGATGAATTTAGGTTGCAACATGGATCCGCATCAGGCTTTCCTGACCCGCCGGGGTTTAAAAACGCTGGGTATCCGGATTGATAAAGCGCAGCAAAATTCTATGATAATTGCAGAATTCCTTGAGAAACATCCAAAAGTGGAATGGGTAAAGTATCCCGGCTTGAAATCGCATCCTCAATATGTGCTTGGCAACAAACAGATGAAGGGACCCGGGGCAATGATCAGCTTTGGACTTAAAGGTGGATTCGAAGCGGGAAAGTTGATGATGAACAGCGTAAGGCTTGCCCTGCTTGCGGTTTCGCTCGGCGGGATCGAAACACTCATACAACATCCTGCCTCAATGACCCATTCGAAGCTTAATCCCGAAGCAAGGTTGATGGCTGGAATAACTGATGGACTTGTCAGGCTTTCGGTCGGTATCGAAGAACCGGAAGATATTATCGAGGATCTTAACCAGGCAATGTCGAAGGTCAGATGAAAAAAATTATAAATTGTATCTCCTGCCGGAACTGCGGATATATTTATAAATTTGCTGCCGGACGACGGTTTTACTAAGAAGAACTATTACAATAACCGGAGAACCCTGTGAAATAATATCTCTCGAAAATTCATCGTGAAGCGGATTTCTGAAAATATTGCTTCTGTTTTAATTCTTGTTTCGATTTCCTTAACGGTTACTGCCCAAAAGGTCGGTCTTGTTCTGAGCGGTGGAGGTCCTCGTGGCGTTACCCATATTGGAATATTGAAAGCCCTTGAGGAAAATAACATCCGGATTGATTATATTGCCGGAACCTCGATGGGTGCTATCATCGGCGGGCTTTATGCCAGCGGCTATTCCCCCGCCCAGATAGAGCAAATGTTCATTGACGACAAGCTTCAGTCATGGATCAGCGGAACAACCGATACCCGTTATGGAAGGTATTTCAAAGCTTCCGACTTCAATGCAAGCTGGCAAATCCTTAAAATTGCCATTGATCCGTTTTTGAGGATCAAGCTGCCGACTAATATGATTTCTCCGCATGAAATGGATTTCAGGTTCCTGGAATGGTTTGCAGAAGCCGGTGCGATATGCAATTATAATTTCGACAGCCTTGTCATCCCTTTCAGATGTGTTGCTTCGGATATCTCAGCAAGTAAGTATCTTACACTGAAGGAGGGTGAACTGGATAAAGCAGTTCGTGCTTCAATGACCTTCCCTTTCTATTTTAAGCCGATCAGGATCGACCAGAAGCTGATGTTTGATGGCGGAATGTATAACAATTTTCCGGTCGATGTCATGGTTAAGGATTTCCATCCCGATATTGTTATCGGCTGCAAAGCTGCATCTAAGTATGGTCCTCCCAGGGATGATGATGTCATTTCACAGATTCAGTCCATGTTGATGGCAAATACCGAATATCTTTTGGATGATCAGAATGATGTTTTGATCGAACCAAAGCTCCGGTCAGTAAGCATCACCGATTTTTCAAACACCCGTGAATTTATCGACAGCGGGTATGCTGCCGCGCTCGCTCAGATTCAAAAGATTAAAAGCCTGATCAAAGAGAGCAGCGTTAAAAATGAGATGGCTGAGAGAATCACTGAGTTCAAAAAGCGAAAGCCCGAATTTGCAGTTGGCAATATTCTGCTGAAAGGAGTTACCCCCCATCAGGAAATATACCTAAGCCGGCTGATCTGTAAACAAAAACTGTTGAAAATTCTCAATGACAGCACTTCCTCGACAAATGACAAACTCGAAAAAATCAAATGGCATTATTACCGGATACAGGCTGAAAACCAGATTGAATCCGTTTCAACAAGCCTGATCTATAATAAACCTGTCGGCAGCTACGACCTTATCTTCGATGTAAAACGAAACAACAGGTTCGAGGGGGAAGTTGGTGGTTTGGTGACTTCAAAGGCAACCAATGAAATGTTCCTGAAGGTTCAGTTCAGTTCATGGGGAAGGTATTTGCTAAATCTCAACGGAAATGCATATTTCGGCAGGTTTCACAATTCAGGTCATATAGGAGCCAGGCTCGATTTGCCGGGTTCCATACCATTGGCAATCGATTTTGGTTATACAGCCAACGGCTGGAATTATTTCAAAACAAGTACTTATTTTTTTGAAGACGAAAAGCCAAGCTACCTGGTTCAGCAGGATAATTACTGGATGTTCAGCCTTTCGACTCCCGTTTTGAATTCTTCCCGCATCGGCGCTGAGATTACCACCGGTGTTAAAACCGACCATTATTACCAGACAAACCAGTTTAACAGGCTCGACACAACCGACAGGACAACTTTCGATTTTTACAGCCCGAGGCTGGTGTTTGAATGGAACACTTTAAACCGCAAGCAATACCCTTCGGAAGGTTCCTTTTTCAGATTGTGCAGCCGCTTTATCAGCGGTCTCGAAACCAATATTCCCGGTTCGAATTCAGTGGATACAATTGTTGTTTCGAAATACCATAACTGGTTTCAGATAACCTTAATGTATGATCGGTATATTAAGGCTGCCGGAAGACTGAAGCCAGGAGTATATTTTGCCGCTACCCTTAGCAACAAACCCTTCTTTAACAATTATATCTCCACGGCTCTGTCGGCGCCTTCATTTGAACCGATTCCCGAAAGCCAGACACTCTTTTTGCCCCAGTTCAGAGCAAGCGATTATGCAGCACTGGGTGTTAAATTCGTTTACGATATAGCCCGGAACTTTGAATTCCGTGCCGAGGGATATGTTTTTCATCCTTACGAAGACATCTTAAAAACTGAGGACAACAAAACTGCTTATGGCAAACCATGGTCGAACCGATATTACATTACATCGGGCGCTTTTGTTTATCATACTCCCTTCGGACCCATTTCCATGTGCCTGAATTACTACGACCAGGCAGATGTTCCGTTTTCTTTCAATATCAACCTGGGATACTTCATCTTTAACCGTCGTCCCTTCTGATGTCCTCATTCAGCTTAGTCACTTACGGGATATACAACGCATGCAAAAGAATTCAACCGATGCTTTCAGGCGTTAAACAGTAGTCACCAAATAATTAATTTTAAATGCTCGTTTTAAGACAATATATCCAATTAATTAAAAAATTTAGGAACGTGCTAAAGAATAAAGAACCTGCATTTTTTCTGATTTTATTGATGGTTCTTGCCAAGATCAATTCAGGTCAGGATTTAACCGCTAAAGAGATCATTGCCAAAGCGGATGAAAAAAACCGGGGCGAAACCAGCTTCGGGACAATGGAAATGAAAATAGTACGACCCGGCTGGGAACGAACCGTCGAAATGAAAAGCTGGTCAAAAGGAGATGAATATTTCCTGATATATATTACGGCGCCCGCAAAAGAAAAGGGACAGGTTTTCCTGAAGCGGCAAAAAGAAATGTGGAATTGGGTGCCCTCAATCGAACGCATGATCAAGATACCACCCTCGATGATGATGCAATCGTGGATGGGAAGTGATTTCACTAACGATGACCTTGTAAAGCAATCCTCTGTTGTGAAGGATTATGAGCAAATACTGCTGGGTAAAGATACGGTCAGGGATAAAGCCTGCTATAAAATTCAGCTCGATCCGCATGATGATGCCCCTGTTGTTTGGGGCAGGATTGTAAGCTGGGTGACTGTCGCTGATTTTACACTGTGGAAAACGGAATACTATGACGAAGATCTCGAACTCGTGAATGAAGAAAATGCTTTCGATCCGAAAGATTTCGGTGACCGGACGCTGCCATCGAGGATTGAGGTTTTTCCATTGGATAAGCCCGGAAATAAAACAATAATAATAATGAAGGAAATGTCATTCAATCAACCGATAGCGGATGACTTTTTCTCACAGCAAAACATGAAAATGGTGAAGTAACAGTTCGAAGTTCAATGTTCTGGGCTGCGGCTTTTCCCCTTTGGAGAGCTTGTCCCGTTGAAGGCGGGAGGGATTAAGCCTGCCTGCTGCAGGCAGGGGGGAGGATTTACAGACAGAAACATGTTTAAATTAAATTACTGGATAATACCAGCAATTGAAGTCCGGTTAATCAAATGAAATCGCAATTAACACTGGCATGGCGGAATCTCTGGAGAAACAGGCGGAGAACAATTATCACCACGAGTTCCATTGTTTTCAGCGTGTTTTATGCCTGCATTATGCGTTCCATGCAGGAAGGCTCGTACGATTCCATTATCGGCAACCTGGTAAAATATTACTCGGGCTATCTTCAGGTACAGGATTCTGCCTATTGGGAGGAAAAAACCCTCGACAATACACTGGAGTACGACAGCGCTTTGGTAACGCGGATTGAAGCGATGGAAGACGTAAAGCTGGTCACTCCACGGCTTGAATCATTTGCGCTGTCCGCCTACAACGAGTTCAGTAAGCCCGTTTTTGTCATCGGTATCGACCCTGATAAAGAAGACCGGATCATTCATGTTTCTCAAAAAATAATCAAAGGCAGTTTTATCAATCCTGACGATGAGGGAGCTTTGATCGCTGAAGGACTGGCAGGATTTCTTAAAATTGATGTTGGTGATACATTAGTCATGATCGGACAGGGATATCATGGTTCCGGCTCTGCCGGCAAATTTGCTGTCAGGGCAATATTCAAGCATCCTTCCCCGGATTTCAATAACAATATGGTTTTCCTGAGCCTGCCTGCAGCACAAAATTTTTATTCTGCCCCCGGCAGGTTTACGTCGGATGTGATCATGGTGGAAGATCATTATGAAGTGGCACAGGTTAAAAAAAGCATTTCGGATATGCTGCCCGCCAACAAGAGGGTAATGACATGGGATGAAATGCACCCCGAATTGTCGGGAATGGTTAAGGGCGATCGTGCCGGCGGTATCATTATGCTTTGGATTCTTTATGGTGTGATTGGATTCGGTATTTTCGGAACCGTCCTGATGATGCTGAATGAGCGCCGGCGTGAATTCGGGGTCATCAATGCCATTGGTATGCAGAAAGACAGGATCAGCATCATGCTTTTCTTCGAGATCTTATTGCTGGCAATGCTGGGCGCCTTCGGAGGACTTATCCTCACAACACCGGCAATCTGGTATTTTTACCACAACCCGATCCCGCTCACCGGCGATTTGGCTGAAGCCATGGCTCAGTACGGAATGGAGCCTTACATGTTTTTTTCTGTCCGACCGTATATTTTCCTCATCCAGGCTCTCACGATTTTCGGAATCAGCGCCGGGATTGGATTCGTTATGGTAATCAGCATCGCAAGGCTGGATCTGATCAGGGCTTTGCGGAGTTAAACAAATGCTATTTTTAAGATATTAATATGATCCTTGCAGTTGCCTGGCGGAATGTTTGGCGGAATAAGCTGAGAAGTTTTATTGTCCTGGCGGCGGTTGCCATCGGTTTGTTTGCAGGAGTTTTCGCCACGGGTTTTTACAAAGGAATGGCGGATACAAGGCTCAAAACAGGCATTAAGACCGAGGTTTCTCATATTCAGATCCACATGCCCGGCTATTTGAAAGATAAGGAAATCCGCCGGTACATCGGTAAATCGGATCACATCATTGACGAGCTTATTCAACGCGGTGAAATGGAAGGCGCCGGCAGGAGGTTAATCGCAGAATGCTTCTTTAAAACGGCTCATGGAACAAGAGGGCTCAGGATCATCGGTATCGAACCTGAAAGAGAAAAGAATGTGACAGATATCTTTAGCAGGATTTCTGAAGGCAATTACCTGGAAGGCAACAGCAAAATTCCCGGGATTCTGGTCGGTAATAAACTGAAGGATAAGCTGAAGCTGAGGCTTAATTCAAAAGTTCCGGTTGATATAGTGGATGCCAATGGAAATTTCTCTTCAAGGCTGTACAAGGTCTGCGGATTTTATACTTCCAACAACACCGGCTATGATGAAATGACCGCTTTTGTAAAGTATGAAGAACTGAGGAGCCAGCTCGGTTTTTCCGAGAACCCGGCTCATGAAATTGCCATTTACCTGAAACCGGATGTGGATGTTGGAGAAATGAAGCAAAAACTTGCTGATGAGTTTCCCGTTCTTGAGGTTAAATCGTGGCGCGAAATCAACAAAGACCTGGCATACCTCGTTGAATCGATGGATCAGTACATGTTTATTTTCGTCTGGATCATCCTCCTTGCCCTCTGTTTCGGAATAATCAATACCATGCTTATGGTCGTACTCGAACGGACAAAAGAACTCGGAATGCTGATGGCTGTTGGCATGTCAAGGTTCAGGGTCTTCGTCATGATCATCCTCGAATCGGTCTTCCTTTCACTTACAGGCGGATTGATCGGCATTGCTATCGGTTACTGGGTGATCAAGGTTTTCGAAACCCGTCCGATCATCCTCGAAATATTCAAAGGATTCGAACAGTACGGATATTCATCGGAGGTTTACACGAATCTTCCTTTTCAGTCCGCTTTAAAAATTGCAGGGCTTGTGGTTATGCTCGGAGTTGTGTCTGCCATATATCCGGCAATCAAAGCCATCCGGCTTCATCCTGTCGAAGCCATCCGCACGGAATAACAAATCTGACAAAAACAAAGATCATGTTCATACTCGAAACAAAAAACCTTCACAAGATTTACGATGAGAAAACAGTTCCCGTTCATGCCATTGACGGCATTGATCTGTCCATTCGGAAAGGCGAATTCACAGCCATTGTCGGACCCTCGGGATCAGGTAAAACAACGCTTCTCAACTTGATCGGCGGACTCGATAAACCTACCGAAGGCGACATCATCATCGAAGGCATCAGCATCAATTCCCTGTCGCCCCGTCGCCTTACCGATTTTCGTCTCCGGAACATCGGTTTTGTTTTCCAGGCTTATAATCTGATCCCCGTTTTGACTGCAATGGAAAATGTCGAATTCATCATGCATCTGCAGGGGCAATCCAAAAAATCCCGTGAAAAAAGAACTGTCGGGCTTCTTCAGGCTGTAGGTCTGGGCGACCGCATGCATGCCCGCCCGGCAAAGCTCTCTGGTGGTCAGCAGCAACGGGTGGCTGTCGCAAGAGCCATCGCTTCCAAGCCTAAGTTCGTCCTTGCCGATGAGCCTACCGCCAACCTCGACTCCAAATCCACCGAGAACCTCCTCGACATGATGGAAAAGCTGAATCGCGAAGAAGAAATTACCTTTATATTTTCAACTCACGATGCCCGCGTCATGAAAAAAGCGCGCCGCGTCATCACCGTCGACGACGGCAAAATCGTCAGCGACGAAACCAAATGACCATGAACACTGTTCTGTCCCGCCTCCTCTTGCTCTTGCTGGTTCTGCCGCTTGCCTTGCCGGCTCAGAAAAAGCTCGATTTCGGCGGACATTTTCAGACCCTCAACACAGTCTTTATTCAGGATATCCGGTCGCAATGGTATTCCAATTCTTCCGTTTATAACCGGTTAAACCTGAAGTGGTATGCCGGTAAGGCATGGACAGTGTCAGTCGGTGCCCGGAATGTCCTTAATTATGGTCAGCTCGTTTATCTTAATTATCCTGAATATCCTGATCTGCTCGTAAGGGACGATGGATTTTTCGATCTCACTGCTGCCCTGATCCGCGATTCATCATACATTTTGTATTCGAACCTCGACCGCCTGAACCTGAAATATACCAAAGAAAAATTCGAGACAACGATTGGTCGGCAGCGGATCAACTGGGGGATGAATATGGTTTGGAATCCCAACGACATCTTCAATACTTTCTCTTTTTACGATTTCGATTACATCGAACGTCCCGGCTGCGATGCTATTAATCTTCAATACTATACCGGTGTTTCCTCTTCCCTGCAGGCGGCGGCAAAACTCGATTCCGACCGGGAAGTGACGGCTGCCCTCATGTACCGGTTCAACCAAAAGGGTTATGATTTTCAGATCATGGGTGGGCTCATTGAACAGGATATTGTCGCTGGCGCCGGTTGGTCAGGAAATATCAAAAATGCAGGCTTTACCGGTGAAGCCTCCTGGTTTAAAAATAAAAACCATCTGGCTGATTCTGCCGGGATTCTCATCCTGTCCGCCAGTATCAATTACACCTTTAAAAACAGCCTGTTCATCCATGGCTCCGTTCTCTTCAACAACCGCGGCACAACCGGTAAAGCAGGTCGTGATGCATCTGTCCTGACCCTCGGCGATATGTCGCCCAAAACCCTCACTACCGCTAAAACATCATTGTTTGCCCAGCTCTCATATCCCCTTTCGCCAATCATCAGGGCTGATGCCGCTGCCATCTTCAATCCCTTCGACAGGTCGGCATTTATCGGTCCCAACATTGATTTCTCCCTCACCGGCAACATCGGCTTCCTCGTCATGGCTCAGGTCTTCATCGGCGACAGCGGTACCGAGTTCGGCAACTACGGTCAGCTTTATCATTTCCGGCTGAAGTGGTCGTTTTGAGAATAGTGAATCCTTCGCTTCCTTCCTTCCGCTTTTAGACCGTCAAAATTTTGTTTCTGTAAAAAGTTAAAGCAATATATATTTTTTCACTGTTGTCCGGTTAAAAAATTATTTCGTCCCTGACGGGACTTAACTTTCATTA
>Ga0233425_10003289_pt1 | contig 29692 bp, 18 predicted proteins | sample Watercolumn_Towu_2_FD_181712 | JGI IMG/M metagenome (GOLD analysis project Ga0233425, IMG submission 181712) | Freshwater microbial communities from Lake Towuti, South Sulawesi, Indonesia - Watercolumn_Towuti2014_140_MG | ecosystem: Environmental > Aquatic > Freshwater > Lake | place...
TGTTGCTCAACGTGCCTTGCGCCCAAGGCGAAATCTCGGCCAGCACCGTGTAGGTAATTGTCGCCCCGGGTCCCAGTGACACCAGGTCGTCGATGTCACCGGACCCTGTGGTCGTGTGGCCCGAGACGTCACCGCTGGTCACGCTCGTGTAACGCACGTTCAACAGCGTGTCCGGCAAGTCATCCGTGATCCAGGCACCGTGCACGGCGCTGGGACCGGCGTTGGTCACCACAATCGTGTAGGTCAGCTGCGTCTGGCCCGGAACAGCCGTCTCGCGCTGGTCGGTCTTGGTGATCTGCAGATCAACGTGTGGCACCAATCGCGTCTGGTCGGTGGCCGTGTTGTTGTCGGGGCGAATGTCCACCGTGCCCGAGGGCGCGGTGACGATGGCCGTGTTGCTCAACGTGCCGTGCGCCCAAGGCGAAATCTCAGCCAGCACCGTGTAGGTAATTGTCGCCCCGGGTCCCAGTGACACCAGGTCGTCGATGTCACCAGACCCTGCGGTCGTGTGGCCCGAGACCTCACCGCTGGTCACGCTCGTGTAACGCACGTTCAACAGCGTGTCCGGCAGATCGTCGGTGATCCACGCGCCCTGCACCGCGCTGGGACCAGTGTTGGTCACCACGATGGTATAGGTCAGCTGCGTCTTGCCTGGAACGGCCGCGTCGCGCTGGTCGGTCTTCGTGATCTGCAGATCAACGTGTGGCACCAATCGCGTCTGGTCGGTGGCCGTGTTGTTGTCGAGGTCAACGTCGCAGAACCAATCGGGGGCCTGGATGGTGGCCGTGTTTTCCAGGATTCCCCCGGCATTTGGGGAGATCGTTCCGGTTACCCAGTAGGTGACCTGGCTGTCTGGGGCGAGATAGAGCCGGTCGTTGATCTCTCTCGCGTTGCCGCTGAGATCAGTCGAGTTACCAGCAGCTTGACCACGAGTGACTTGACTTGTAAAGGAGACACCGACGAGGTGTGCAGGGAACGCATCTTGAAGTCGTGCGTCCCAGACGGCGCCGGGACCGTCGTTGGACACCACCACGGCGTAATTGACGGTCATGCCCGGAACGGCAGTATCCAAGCCATCCGTCTTCGTGACGCTCAGATCGCCGAAGATGTCGTCATTGAGAATGGTCCCCTCGGCCGAGGGTGACGTGATGATGACATGGAAGGGTGGCCAGGCAAAACTGGGGGAGATGTTGACGCGGAATGTTTCATCCGGTTCCGGCAGCGAATCGCCCAACACCTCGATCGTGATCTCGCGCTGCATTTGATGCGGCCGGAACCAGATCTCTCCTTTGGGAAGGCCACCGACGAAGTCACCTGCATCAGCCGGCTGAGCGCCGCTTCCCGTCACTTCGTATTCCAGTCCGACCCAGGCGTGAGGATTGCCGGAACGGGTGACTTCAAACGTATAGGCCGTCGTGCCTGCATTCCCTTCGGGCTTGACGGCATCCACCGGAGCAATCGCGAACTTCGGGTTGGCGTCCAGCATGCGTCGGTCTTCGAGCCGCATAAGTGAGAGAAGGACCCAGTCCTCCTCCGCACTCCGTCGCCGTTTCCGGGCCGGCATTCTTGTCCGTCGAAATCGCAGGTTGTCAGGCCAGCCGGGAAATCGCATGTAGGTGTTCCGGGGAGATCACGACCGCACGCTGGACGACTACTGTCACGAGACAGAGCAATCAAGGCCTGCAGTGCGGGGGCAGACCTTCCCACCGCCTGCCGACGAGGCTCTCGGACATGACAGTCGAGTTGAACGTTGGATAAGACGCCCAAACGCGAGTTTGGTTCTATTATCCTTGCGATCACCCTTGTATGTCAACGAATGCGAAGATATCGCCGTACGTGCTAAGTCGTTTCCGAGACTTCCCTTAGCAGTCGAGCTGGCGAATTGACGGACTAGCGGTTGGTTGATCAGCGTTCACGGGTCGGCGGGGGATTGATGCGTTTTTCAGCGTCGATGATGGGGTTTCAGGACCGGACGTTGTCCGAAGACATGGGCCGATCCCCGTCCCTTCACCGATCCGGGAACACGTACGACTGATTGAGACTCGTGCCCGCACCGGTCTGTTGGCGGTGAGTTTCGGGCTCCTTGCGCACCGCCTGCGCACAAGTAGGCGAGGATCGCTGCGCGCGAGTTGCGGCGGGGATTGGGCTTCGCTAGAGTGGAGCGGGCGCCGCGTGGCCGCGACGCCTGCTGTGGATTATTTGCCACAGTCCCACATGCCTCGTGGCGGCAAGTGGAACTGCGGATCCATTGGCTTGGCGCATTATCCGGGCTGCTGCGCTCGATGCGAGTTTGCTGACCATCGGGCGAGAAGCCCGTGACGTGCCGATCGTTGAGCCGGCGGATCTCTACCACCGTGATTGGCCCCAGGGGGCCTTGCCGTGCGCAACGTCTTCCCCACACTTGCCGTTTGGCTGCTTTCGAGTGCCACCATCGCGGCCGCCGATAGGCCCAATGTGGTGCTGATCGTGGCCGATGATCTTGGCTACAGTGAGTTGGGCTGCTATGGGGGCCGAGATATTCCGACTCCCCATCTGGACGCCCTGGCGCGGGGAGGCGCGCGATTCACCAGCGCTTATGTGACCGCTCCCTACTGTGCGGCCTCCCGCGCTGCGTTGCTCACCGGTCGGTACCAGACGCGCTTTGGCTTTGAGTTCAATCCGATCGGGGCGCAGAACACGGACCCGGCCATTGGGTTGCCGGTGAGTGAGCGCACCTTGGCCGATCATCTGCGTGAAGCCGGTTACGCCACGGCGATTGTGGGGAAGTGGCACCAAGGAGGAAGTGCGGCGTATCACCCGCAACGGCGCGGCTTCGATGAATTCTACGGATTTTTGCACGAAGGGCACTACTACGTGCCACCGCCGTGGCCGGGGCACGTCACCTGGTTGCGCCGCCGGGTTCTGCCCGATGGATCACAAGGTCGCTGGACCTCACCGGATGGCCGCGTCGTATGGAGTACCCACTTGAGCGGCTTTGAGCCCGATTACGACGCCGACAACCCGCTGTTGCGCAGCAGCCAGCCGGTGGAGGAAGTGGCGAACCTGACGGAAGCCTTCACGCGGGAGGCAGTGGATTTCGTCGCGCGGCACAAGTCGCAGCCGTTCTTTCTGTACCTGGCCTACAACGCCGTACACAGTCCAATGCAGGCGCGAGACGACTACCTGGAGCGATTCGCGCACATCGGCGATATTCAGCGCCGGATCTTTGCGGCCATGTTGGCGCAACTCGATGAAGGTGTAGGCCGCGTGGTGGAGCGACTGCGCGCCGAGGGGTTATCGGACCGTACGTTGATCATGTTCTTGAGCGACAATGGCGGTCCGACGCGGGAGCTGACGTCCAGTAATCTTCCCCTGCGTGGAGAGAAGGGCCAGTTATTCGAAGGAGGAATCCGCGTGCCGCTGATTCTGCAATGGCCGTGCCGCATCGCCTCGGGCCGCGTCGAAGCACGCATGGTCAGCGCACTTGATCTGGTTCCCACGGCGCTCGCCGCGGCCGGAATGAAAACGCCCCGCAACCTCGATGGAGCCGACCTGGTTCCTTTCCTGGCGGCCGATCGCACGACACCCATCCGCACGCACCATTATTGGCGAGTCGGAGGGCGCGCCGCGTTGCGCGAGGGTGGCTGGAAGATTCACCGCGCTTCTGCCGGCGAAGCCTGGCAGCTCTACAACCTCGACGAGGATCCCGGTGAGCAGCGCGATCTGGCGGTTGAGGAACCGAGCCGGCTGGCGACGTTGGAGGCCGCCTGGAAGCAACTGGATGCCCAAATGGTCGCACCTTTGTGGGGCGGACCGGCACAACGCCGGCAATAGCACCACTCTGCCAACGGTGGAGTCACCCATGAACAACGGCTTCTGCATTCTCGTCGCGGCGGTTCTCAGCGCCTGCAGCGTCACTGCTCGGTCTGCGGAAACGAACTCCTCGCCAGCGGGTCCCGCCGGGAAGGACGATCTTCCACGTCCCAACATTCTCTGGTTGACCGCCGAAGACCTCAGCCCGAATCTCGGCTGTTATGGCGATACCTATGCCCGCACGCCGAACCTGGATGCCTTGGCGCGAGAAGGGGTGCTTTACACGCGTGCCTTCGCCACGGCACCTGTCTGTTCGCCCGCGCGGTCCTGTCTGATCACGGGAATGTACGCCACATCCTTGGGCACGCAGCGTTTGCGTTCGCAGTTTCCCGTCCCCCGCGAAATCCGCGGATTCACTGCCTGGCTGCGGGAGTCCGGATACTACTGCTCGAACAACGTGAAGACTGACTACAACGTGCGCGCGGAGTCGGCATTCATTGCGGATGCCTGGGACGACAGCTCCCCCACCGCGCATTGGCGGAAGCGCAAATCCGGGCAACCGTTCTTCGCCGTGTTCAATTGCCTGACGACGCACCAGTCGCGCACGAGTGCCTGGTCCCACGAGGAATTCGAAAAGGAAGTGGGCTCGAAACTCTTATCGTCTCAGCGGCACGACCCCGCTCAGGCACCGCTCCCCTCCTATTACCCGGATACACTTGAGGCTCGCCGCACCTGGGCTCGTTACCACGATTGCATCACGCGCATGGATCAGGAGGTGGACCAATTGCTGGACCAACTCGCGGCGGACGGTCTGGCCGAGGATACGATTGTCTTCTTTTATGGTGACAATGGCATGGGCCTGCCGCGGGGGAAACGCGTCTTGCATGACACGGGCCTGCGAGTCCCGCTGATCATTCGGATTCCGGAGAAGTGGCGGCAACTGGTACCTGCCGCGCGCGGTGGAACCTGTGATCGCCTGGTGAGCTTTGTGGATTTCGCGCCCACCGCGTTGAGCGTGTGTGGTATGCCGATTCCCCCGCACATGCAGGGCAGTGCCTTTCTCGGAACAGCGGCCGAAACTCCCCGGCTTTACGTCTACGGTGCGCGGGATCGCGTGGACGAAGTGTTCGACCTGTCGCGTTCGGTGCGCAGTGACCGCTGGCTGTACATCCGCAACTATTTCCCGCATCTGTCCTGGATGCAGCCGGAACGATTCTCGGATGCTTCCTCGTTTCGCCGCGAGCTGAAGGCCTTGGCTGCCGGCGGTCAATTGGGTGTTGACCAGCAGGCCTATGCCGCTCCGCGCCGTGCTCTGGAAGAACTGTACGATTCGCAGGCTGATCCGCAGCAGCTACATAATCTGGCGGCGGTGCCCGAGCACCGAGCCGAACTGGAAACGCTGCGCGGCGAATTGCGCCGTTGGCAGCTGGCGTCGCGCGACGTCGGATTTCTCACGGAACCCCAGGTCTGGGACCGCATCGGGGCGATGCTGACGCCCTGGGAACTGGCTCGCGACGAGCCCCGTTATCCGCTCGCGCGGCTGTTGAATACGGCCGATCTTGTGGGCCGGCCCGACGCGGAACAGGAACAAGTGCGGTTGCTGTCGGACAGGGATGATGGCATCCGCTACTGGGCGGTAGTCGGCTTGAAGGCGCAACAGCAGCTCACCGCTGCGGCGCGCGACGCGCTGCGGGAACGGCTGGCGGATACCGCTGGGGTCGTGCGTGTCGAAGCGGCCTCCGCGCTGGCAGCGACAGGTGACGCGGAACGGGCACTGGCAGTACTGGCCGAGGAACTCCGGCACCGTCAACCCGAAGTGGCCCTTCAGGCCGCTCGATCGCTGGAGCTGTTGGGGGAGCGCGCCCGTCCCGTATTGCCCGCGATGCGGCAGGCCCTCGGCCGGGCGCAGGCCGAACAGCAGCGCAACGACATTCAGATGTTCATCCGCTTCAGCCTCGAAGCGGCACTGGAGCAGTTGGCGACAGACGGCGGACCACGAACTTGAGGCGCGTGAAACGGGGAGTGACGCTGAAATGAGTGCGGTGGATCAATTGCCGCCGGCAGCCGTGCGTGCCACGCGCATCCGTTACCGTGTGGTTGCGCTGACGATCCTGCTGGCGATGGTGACTTATCTCGATCGCGTCTGCATCTCGACGTTGGCCGACGACATCATGTCCGACCTGTCGCTCAGCGAGCGACAGATGAGCCTCGTGTTCAGCGCCTTTGCCTTGGCATATGCCGTCTTTGAGATTCCCACGGCGTGGTGGGCGGATCGCGCGGGCACGCGTCGAGTGCTGACGCGGATCGTGGTGTGGTGGTCGTGTTTCACCATCGCCACCGCCGCGGCCTTCAATCACGTTTCGCTGGTCGTGATACGGTTCCTGTTCGGCATGGGGGAAGCCGGTGCCTGGCCTTCGGTTGCGCGGACTTTTTCGCGGTGGATCCCGCGCAGTGAACGGGGTACCGTGCAAGGGATCTTCTTCGCCGGCGCGCACCTGTCCGGCGGCTTGACGCCCCTGCTGGTCGTCGGCCTGATGCAGTGGTTGCCGTGGCGCGCAATTTTTTTGGCCTTTGGACTGGTCGGGTTTGCGTGGGTGCTGTGTTGGCAGCGCTGGTTTCGCGACGATCCGGCAAACCACCCGGAAGTGAACCCTGCGGAACTGCAGCTCATCGAATCGGGACGCGCCGCTGATGCGCCGCACACAGCGGGCTGGAACTACTGGCGCCAGCTGTTGACCAGCCGCAACATGTGGGCGCTGTGCCTGTTGTACTTCCCCAATAGCTACGCCTTCTACTTCTGCATCACTTGGTTTCCCAAGTATCTGAAAGAAGAACATGGCTTGACCACGGGCGTGTTGCTCGCGTTGCTCTCGGGACTGCCGTTGGCTCTGAGCGTCCTGGGTGACCTGTGTGGGGGCTGGATGACGGATTGGGCAGTGGCGCGGTATGGACTTCGCGTGGGACGCGCGCTGCTCGGCGCCGCAGCGTATACGGTGGCCGGACTGTTGGCGCTGGCCGCCGGACTGTCAGGGGAACCCTTGATTGCTGCCGGTTTGATCGCGATTGTGATTGCGTCGAGCATGTTCACGTTAGGCGCAGCCTGGGGAACATGCCAGGACGTGGGGGGCAATCACGCGGGTGTGGTCAGTGCCGCCATGAATACATCGGGTCAGGTGAGCACGGTGCTTTGCCCGATGGTGGTCATCTGGATGAAGGACTATTTCGAGGACTGGAATGCCCCGCTGTACCTGATCGGAGGACTCTTTCTCGCCGGCGCCGTAGCTTGGTGTGCGGTTGATCCGCGCCAGTCCGTGTTTGAGTCAGCCGCAGCCAAGTGTGAATCATAATGTCGGGGGCTGAACGACAAATGAACTCTTGGGTCTCTTCTTGGGGGAACTTCCCATGACGCTGTCCACGTGCCTGTTCATCGCAATTTTCTCCTCCAGCGCGATCAGCGCCACGGCACTCGGTGGTGAGCCGGCCAAACCGGCGATCGCACCGCCCACGGTGACGGATCCACGCCACATCAGCAACGGTTGGGATATTCCCAGTGAAGGCTATGCCGATCAGCCGTACATTGTGCAGACGGATGACGGCGCGTGGCTCTGTGTCATGACTACCGGCAAGGGTGTGGAGGGAGCGACGGGACAACACATCGTATCCATGCGCAGCACGGATCGGGGCCGCACCTGGGGACAGATTGTCGCTGTAGAACCGTCCGATGGTCCCGAGGCGAGTTACGCGGTGCTGCTCAAGGTACCCGGCGGGCGCATTTATGTCTTCTACAACCACAACACGGATAACGTGCGCGAAGTCAAGCGTGAGGACAAAGGGGTCTATACGCGAGTCGATTCGCTGGGCCATTATGTTTTCAAGTACAGTGACGATCACGGCCGCACCTGGTCCGCTCAGCGATACGATGTGCCGGTCCGCGAGTTTGAATGCGACCGCAACAACGTATACCGCGGCCAGTTGCGGTTCTTCTGGAACGTGGGCCGGCCGCTGATTCTCAACGATGCGGCCATCATGGTATTGCACAAGGTCGGCGCGTTGGGCCCGGGGTTCTTCTCACAGTCCGAAGGCGTTTTCTTCACCAGCCAGAACATTCTCATCGAACGCGATCCAGCCAAGATCACGTTCGAGACGCTGCCCGATGGCGACATTGGTCTGCGCACGCCGGCTGGTGGTGGCCGTATTGCCGAGGAACAGAGCATTGTCCCGCTCAGCGACGGTTCGCTCTATTGTGTCTATCGCACGGTGGACGGCTGGCCAGCCTGTGCCTACAGTCGCGATGGCGGCCATACGTGGACTCCACCCGCCTACAAGACATATACACCTGGCGGACGTCGCGTGAAGCATCCGCGCGCGGCGAATTTCGCGTGGCGTTGCTCCAACGGGAAGTTCCTCTATTGGTTCCACAATCACGGTGGGCCGTTCATCGGCAAGATGGCGGCGGATTTCAGCGGCCGGACGGGTAGCCCTTACGATGACCGCAACCCGGCCTGGCTCATGGCCGGCACTGAGCATGATGCGCCGCAGGGCAAGGCCATTCATTGGTCTCAACCGGAGATCCTGCTCTATGACGATGATCCGTTTATTCGGATGAGTTACCCGGATCTGGTAGAAGAAGGGGGCAAGTTCTACGTGACCGAGACTCAGAAGAACGTGGGGCGAGTGCACGAGATCCCGCAGGCATTGCTGGAGGGACTGTTTGGCCAGGGGAACTGTCGGGAAGTCGCCAAGTCGGGGCTGGTGTTGGACCTGCCCAGCGGGAAGCCTATGCCGAAGGGATCTGCCATGCCGCGCTTGCCCGAGTTGCATTCGCGCGACACGAAGCGAGCTGACCACGGCGGCAAGGATTTGCGCGGCGGGTTCAGTCTGGACTTATGGTTGAAGTTCGATGCGCTCGCCGCTGGTCAAATCCTGCTGGACAGTCGGGCCGAGACGGGCGCCGGCATCTGCGTTCGCACGACCGAAGCAGGTACCATCGAGGTCTTGCTGCATGACGGCCGGCAGCAGGCAACTTGGGACAGCGACCGCGGCCTGCTCCAGGCCGGCCGGCTTCAGCATGTCGTCATCACGGTGGACGGCGGTCCGAAGATCATCACGTTTGTCGTGGACGGAATCCTGTGCGACGGCGGAGACCAGCGGCAATTCGGCTGGGGCCGTTTCAGTCCCACGCTGCGTGCTCCCAACGGATCGTCCGTGCTGACGATGGGAGGTGGAGTGCAGTCATTGCGACTGTACCAGCGAGCCTTGCGCACCAGCGAAGCGGTGGGCAATTTTCAGGCTGGTCTGGCCCCTTGACCGCCGTGCCGGTTCGCTGGCAGAGGGATCTGATGACCGACTTTGACTGGCAAGATGACTGACGTGCAGATCGTGGCCGTGGCGGACGCGTACCGGAGTCGTCGCGAAGCGGCCGCTGCCGCTCGGTTGCAATCGATGGTTGTCCCGTCCCCCGTTCGCTATGCATCAAAGATTATCGGAAGTTTGTAGTGTAGCGATAGTCTTGCACAGTGGGTGAGGAACGCAGCACCGTATAGAACGTCATGAAGCTCGTCATTTTCATCGAGCTGATACTTCCCATCGTGGAGCTGCTTCCAAGTGAATGTACTTCCAAGTTTCTGGGACAGCCGCTCCAATTCGGAGAGGAGTCGAACGGATGAACCAGCGGAATTGACTCCCTCAGCTGCCGGTAGCGGTTCAGGAAAATCGACCGGCAAGTACCATCCTGCGTTGTCCTGGCGGTGAATCAGATGGGGAAATGTAGTGGATGCTCCAGAGTAGACCTTCCTCAGCGATGGATGTTGAGATGGGTCAACGCCTGGTGAAAATGACTCCATCGGCTTTCGGAATAGGCCGGTTCGGGGTGGGTGATCAAGGAACGCACCGTAAGCGCGAACAGAATGTAGAGCCCTGTAATTGAACCGTTCCGAAAACGAACCACTGACGTTGGCATCCCACACAGGGGACGTGCCCAGAATATCGGCGTACATTTCGTGAACGTCACGATCTTGCTGCTGCGCCTCTGTGGTCGACATCATTCCCTTGGCGCGGCCAATTCGCCGAACGTTGCCGCCGAAGACTCGTTCCATTGGCGACGTGTATTGTCCGGCCCACCACTTCCAAAAAGGCATGACGTGTAGATCGAGCGCCATCTGTCACTCCATGCGAGTGGATGTAGCGGGATAACGAATACGGACAACGAGGCGGCGGCCGAAACGCCGACCACCGGCAATCGACCATCATCGCCGCTCTCGTTAATCCGTTGGTTCGGCCTTTGGGCAGTTCACCGTGACGTTGTTAATGCGCCACGCATCGAGTTTTCAGAGAACCCATCAGGTACGCTTCCCGTTTTGGCGTATTCGTAAAGACCAGCCAGGAATACTTGACGTAATGCACTCGTGACGATCCCCATTAAGACCAAACAGAGCACCAGTATCGCACCTGTCGCCACCGCCATGACGACGGACTCAAAGAAGACCGCCAATGTGAAACCAAATAAACCCGACCCAATCAAGATGAACGCAACGCCCCATGAGGCGAGATGAATCACAATATTCCCTGTCAGGGCCTCACCCCACGTCTTTCTCAGCAAACCGACTGACCTCCTGACAGCAGTGATTGGTCCGACCCCTTCCTCCGCGAGCACGGGCACCACAAAATAGGTCGCAACTGCCCATGACAACCCGACAAGTCGAACTACGAGTTTTCCAAACCAGCCAAGGTTTTTCTCGATCGCGGAGAGAATGGTGCCGACGGCTGAAGTGAATAGCGCCCATGCAAGCACTTGCGGCAAGCGTTTTGTCGCAATGCGGAAGCCGTCCTTGATCGTTGGATCGCCACCAGAAAATCGAATTAGCGCGCAGCCAACCAAAGCAGTATTGAAGTATACGGCGATGGACCATTCGACGAAGTAGATCACAAAGAGGCACGCGATGCCCAGAGATTGTTCACCAATTGAGCTGGTTCGCTCCTCATCCAGCATAGATTTAACCAATTGTCCGAAATTCGGAATCAACAAGCCAGCTGAGACAATCGTAGCCACGATCAATGTCGCAGCAATTGCGCTAAGTATCGGAAAGACCAGAAGCTCACGGTCTTTGCGCAGTACTTGCCAGCTTTCGCGCGTGATGTTGAAGCCTTTCTGAATTCGCATTCCATCTCCGCCATTCTATCGAGTGATTGGCCACATCGATCGGACTGGCCGACTATGAAACTATCCCACCGACGGAGCGCCTTCGTAATCATTTACGACGGCCACTCCGGCGGAATAACGCGCAGCCGCAACGCTCGTGAATCTAGCGCTGAAGTAGCGACAAGTCAATCATTTGCGGCGATCCGCCGCGTTCGACCGTGAGGCATCATCCGGGCGGTATAATCCGCAGACCACGGGAGCCGAGAACCCCGTATGTCGCACAGTTTCTTCAGCAACCCTTCTCGCCGGAAGCTGAGTGAACCCGGGCCACCGCAACAACAAGAGACTGTCGGATGGTCTGGGAGCGGTGTTTGCCGCGTCACTTGACGACCGCCGGTTCGAGCGCAGGCTTCTTGGCCTTTGCCTTACCGGGCGTGAGCGCCGCAACGCGCACCAGCTCATAGCGATGCGGCTGGGGCTTGTTCAGGGCCAAGATCTTCTGATCGTACTCCTCCACCAACTTGCGCCGTTCCGGCAACTTGGCATCGAATTCCGGCAGGAATTTCTCCAGTTCCTGCGCGTCCGGCGCCCGCTGTTTGACCTTGAGGTCGCGCCACAGGTCGCGCAACGGCTTCACCGCCTTTTCATTACGCTCCTTGTTAAGCATGGCCACTGCCAGGGCCTGCTGGTATTCCGGCGTCTTCGGGTTTTCCTGCAACTCGATCTTGAATCCCAATTGAGCGGCGGAGTAGGTGCCCACGGTCTCGCCATCGATCTTCAGATCGTAGCGCCCCGTTGCCAACCCGATGAACCGCACTGTCGCGGCGCTGATCCGATGTCCGGCGCGCGTGAGACGAGCACCCAGCGCGGCTTCCTCCGGCACGACCCAGGGTAAGACAGCCGCTGTGAGCGTGAAGCTGACATCGTCCGCGTCTCCCTGCAGATCCGAGACCTTCGCCCCCTGGCCGGCAATGCACGTCCAGGAACCGTCGTTGCAGGTGGCGACAATGGAGGACACCTGCGGACCGCGCGCCATTTGCTCCAGGACCGAGAAACCCATGATGAACTGGCCGTCCGCTTCGGGATGGACCGCGTCGGGAATGAAGGTGAAATTCGCCTCCGTCTTGCGCTGCGCGAGCGTGAAGTTGTTCAACGGGCCGTACATGTCCACGAAACCCAGCCCCCGGTTGACCGCCTGCTCGCGCACCCAACCGCCCAGATAGGCCAGCGAAGCGTTGTAGTATTTGTTGGCTGGGCTATCGGCGGGCCGGCGAGCACTTGGCTTCAGCAGCGCCGCGCGTGTGTCGTACATGGTCGGGGTCATCAGCACGGGCGTCGCACCGATCGCTTGAATGCGTTCGATGAGCGTCGTCATGTCTCGTTCATAAGCGGCAAACATCTCCGGGGTCCATTGGTCATAGCCGCCGTCGTTCATACCCAGCAGCACCGTGACGTAGCGGGGTTTGTACTCGGCCACGTCGCGGTCAAATCGCTTCAGAGCGTCCGCGGCCCGATCGCCCCCCACTCCGGCATTGTGGAAGCGAAGCTTCAGCTGCGGATAACGCGTGTAGAAGAAGTCCTCAATGTACTGCGTGTAAAGGCACTGGTGAGTGATCGAATCGCCGAGAAAGACGATCGTATCGCCGTCCGCGACGTCCAGCCTCTCCAGCATCCTGGGAAACTGAGGCGCAGGCGGGGCGGCGGTTTCCGCGGCAATCACGTTCAACGACCAGCTCACCAACAGCAACGGCAACAACTTTTTCAGCACGAGAGATCCTCCGTTCGATTTGTCGTGACAACACAATCGTCAAACGTAAACGTTCACGGGTCGGTGAAGAGACGGGGATCGGCCCATGTTCTCGGACAACATCAGGTCCTGCCGGCTGGCTGTCAACGCCGAAAAATGCGCCAATCCCCCACCGACCCGTGAACGCTTGCTCGTAAACCGTCACACTTCCTCGACTACTTTAAGTCCCATCAGGTTGGCCAGGTGGCGGATGCTGCGGGTGTGATCACCATAGTAGGCGACTCGATGCAACGAGGCATAATAATCCTTGGCACTCGCGCCCAGCACACCTCCGCCCCAGTTGGCGAGAAGTCTCTCCGCGTCGCTCACCTCGGCCACCAGTTCCGTCCGGCAACCCCGTTCCTTGCCTTGGGGAACTCGGGGGACGTCGATGATCGTGCCGGTAAACAGAAGCAGCGTGTCGAGATGGATCAATTTGGCAAAGGTGATCTTCTGCCCGATGCGATAGTGCACCTCCGTCACCGCCCCGCCGCGGACTTCGGCGTGCCGCCGCAGCAGATAGGGGGCCGCCGGACCGGCCGGTCCATCCATCCGCAACGGCGCCGAGCAATGGGAGAGGTGAAACGCATTCCTGGCCGTGTCCACTCCTCCAGCATTACCGAGGAACCCGGCCCGATTGAACGCGTACTGGAAGGTCAGCATCGTCAACAGGCAGTCCATGTCGCCATCGCACGCGGCGGGAATCCCGCGATCGTTCAGTCGCGAAAAGCCCAGACAGGGAAACCCTCGCGGCAGCCAGCCCATGCACGATCCGACGCACAGCCCGTTCACGCGGTATTCGGCAATGAGCCGGTCCAGCGTGAGACTGGCCCGCGCAGCTTTCAACACATCCTCGCGGTTCGGCTCCACGATGCCCTCCGCCTCCTCGAGCCAACGCTTGGCCTCCGCTTCCGCGGCGGCAGCGTCCACTTGCGACATCACCTCGTCGTAGCGGCCGTCCGCAATGGGCACGAGTTCCACGCCCAGTTGCGTCTTGACTTGATCCGCCGCATACGATGCGGGAGTTCCCTTGAACGGCGGGGAAACCAGCACTCGGCTCTGCTGCAACAGCGGCGGTACCCGGAGCAGCGATGCCGCGTGTTCCAACTCGCCGTAATCGCTGCTGCTGAACTGAGTGATCCGGTGTCCCTCCTCACACCACGGTTTCACCAGGCACCAGTCATGACCGCCAACGGTGGGCAAGTGAAATACGGCCGCCGGCCGCCCTTGCTGGAAGATGGTGGGCATGACCGCATCGTCCTTGCCGAAGTTGCTCAGCCCGAAAATGTCCACGCTGACGACCAGCACGGGAGCGTGGGGACCAGCCTTCTCCAACAACTGCGCGGTTTCCGCTGCGGTGCTGGCCTCGCCAATGGTGAATTGCACGTTGCCGAGATTCTTTTCTGCCTGATCGAGACGTTGCCTGACAGCCTGAAGTTCTTCGGCTGACAGGCTCCAACTGCGATCGGTCTGCTTGCCGGCCAGAATCACGCAGATGGGGGCTTTCGAATCGGCAGGCGGTGCGGGAGGCGGTACCTCGTTCTCCGCTGCCAGACTCCCGGCCGCCAAGGCCGCTCCACCCAGGGCGCTTACCTCCAGAAACTGTCGCCGAGTGCAATGCGTACACATGAGTTGTCTCCCGCTGCCTGGCCGTCTGGAAAGTCACATCTGGAAAGTCAAATGAAGATTGTTCCAGCACACACGTGCAGTGTTCCCGCCGCGAATTGCTCGTTACGATGCAATCGATGCCGGCCCTCCGTGATGGTCGTTACCCGCAAACAATGTGGCCGATTCTATGGGGGCGTATGCCCAGCTGCAACTCGTGGAACTCGGGAGGTAAGGACATGTACCTTCGATTATCAACGACGGCTCTCCGCGTCTTGGCGGTGGCTCTCGCTTTTTCCCGCCCGGCTTGGGCCGAACTTCGGCCGCCGGACATGAACGCGGACGAAGCTGCGGGACGATTGCGAGTCACCCATGTCGGATTGGTTGCGCCGGAGGTGATCGGCGTCACTCTGCGCGCGGGGCGATTGGAACACGGCAGCCAACAGCCCTATCAGCGGCAGGACCGCGACGAGATCCGCCGCGAAGGACACCAACGTTGGCTGTTCCGAAACGGTACTTGGATCGGATCCCTGGTGGGCAAGGACGAAGTGGTGTTCATGCCAACGGACAAGTACATCGGTGATCGGCTGGACGCAGACTGGGTCGCCCGCCCGGGTTCGTTTCAACTCCAATCGCCCGATGATGCCCGATACGCCGCGTCGGTGCAGCCACGCACGGTCTGGCGCAAGACGAAGCCGTGTGACATTGGCCGTGTCGGCCCGCACCATGCCTGGGAGTTCGACTGTCCCACGGAGTCCGTCGTCTACCTGGAGTTTCCGGTTCCGCTGAGCAACACCAAGAAGTACGAGCTCAGCTTTCCCGGCAGCGAACTCGCTCCCGTTGCGTTTCCGCTCGATTACGTGCGCTCGCGGAGCGAGGCAGTGCACGTCTCCCACGTCGGCTTTCACCCGCATGACCCGGTGAAACGGGCGTTTCTCTCGTGTTGGCGCGGAACGGGCGGTCCGCAGACGTACACGGCAGGATTGCGGTTCGTCGTCGCGCACGCCGAGGACGGCCGACCGGTCGCACGCGGGCTGACGCGGTTGTCCAAAGCAGCGGCGGATCGCACCGAGGACGCCTATCAGCGCAACTATAGCGGAACGGACGTGTTTGAAATGGACTTCTCGCAGGTGCAGGAATCCGGACGCTACGTGGTGGCAGTGGAAGGCGTGGGTTGTTCCTACACGTTTGAAATTTCCGCCGAAGTCTGGCGCGACGCGTTCATCACTTCGGCACGCGGCTTCTATCATCAGCGGAGCGGCATCGCGCTCGGTCCTCCCTTCACGGACTTCGTGCGGCCGCAGTCTTTTCATCCCGCTGACGGTTTGGTGGTGCGCGCCTCCAGCTGCTCTCTCCTCAACAGTGGAAATGGTTTGAACTACGCGGGGACCGACAAGGACAACTTCGGCAACCTGGTCCAGGGCCGCACTGACGAGGTCGTACCCGACGCCTGGGGCGGATACATGGATGCCGGCGATTGGGACCGCCGCATTCAGCATCTGGTCGTTTCCCGCTACTTGCTGGAACTGGCAGAGGTCTTCCCCGCCGTCTTCCGCGAGCTGAAGCTCAACATCCCGCCGCACGAGAGCGGCCTGCCGGACGTGGTGACCGAGGCCCTCTTTAATCTCGATTGTTACCGGCGCATGCAGACTGCGGACGGTGGCATTCGTGGAGGAATTGAATCCAGCGAACATCCGCGCGAAGGGGAGGGATCCTGGCAGGAATCGCTTGAGGTGCTCGCCTACGCACCGGATGTCTGGTGCAGCCATTGGTACGCCGGAGTCGCAGCGCGGGCCGCACGCGTGTTGCGTGAGGTGCGTCCTGAGTTGAGCCAACTCTACCGCGACAGCGCGCTGCGCGCCATGGAATTCGCGGAACGGCACTGGAAAGACTTGGGCACTCCGAAAGCGAAAGACGGCGGCGTGATTGATGAGCGTAATATGGCCGCGGCGGAACTCTTCCTGCTCACGGCAGACGATCGCTGGCACCGCTTGTTCCTCGAAACCACGGTCTTCCATGACCCGCACGCGATATTGTTCGAGTGGTCGAAGCACAATCAGCGCGACAATGCCTGGGTTTACGCGCGTACGGCGCACCCCGGTGTGGATGCTTCCGTCCAAACCAATTGCCGCAACGCGATCATAACCGAGGCGGACGCGCGCGCCGCTGTCTGTGAACGCACTGGTTTCCGCTGGACCAAGTACGAATGGCAGCCGCCGGCTTGGGGAGCGTTCTCGCGGCCTGATGGCGTCAGCCTGGCCCGCGCGCATCTCCTGACCGGGGAGGAGAAGTACTTGCGATCGCTGGTGCTGGCCTGCCAACACGGACTCGGCGCCAACCCACTGAATCTCTGTTACACGACGGGGGTAGGCCGCAAGTCGCCGCTGCACCCGCTGCACATCGACTCGGCCGTCACGCGCCAACTGCCGCCACCGGGGCTCACCGTCTTCGGGCCAGTGGGCTATGACCAGGGAAAGGACGAATGGGGACAGAAACTGGTCGATCCGTTCCTGTTTCCGGAGTTCTCTCAATGGCCCACGCTCGAAGCCTACTGGGACATCTTCTGGTATCCGCCCATGACCGAATTCACCGTCCAAAGCCCGATGGCGGAGAACGCTTACGTGTGGGGATACCTCACGGCTGCTGCGCGGCGGTGAACGAGGCTGGAGGAAGGGAGGAAGGATTCGTCGGACACGCGCGCCGGCACATGAGAGTGATCTTGTTTCCAGGAGTTTCCTCCGGGAATCAGGGTCTCCCACAAAGGCGCCAAGGACGACTTGCGGTATTACTATGCCATGGCAGCTCGACAGACTTCACAGTCTGCTATTCGATGACGATCTCGTACACGTCGTCGGGATACAGTCCTTCGCAGTCCTGGCACTTGATCTGGATGGGGTTGCCGAGCAACTGGTCGTCCAGGAGCACGCGAACCTGCGCTGCCACGGGAAAGACCTCCCACGGTGAGTCCTGCAGCGGAAACAGATAGAAGCCGAAGTTTTGCGACTGCTGCGCGGCCACCAGCTGCAAACCATCCTCGGTACGGAGTTCCAGTTTCAAATCGCTGATTTTGCGCGTTTTACCCGCAGAGTCCCGGATGACCGGCGGCCAGCGGTCTTGATCGCGGATCCAGATCGGACTCCCGTCCGGCCGCACCAGTTGCACGCCCACATGATGGCTCGGCGCACGAGGGTAGATGCGCACGTTGTCGAACCACGCAGTGCTCGTTGGCTCTCCCTGCTCACCCGCCCGGCCCCAGAGATTGCCGTGTATCTTGACCTCCGTGTGGATCGTGCGCAGCGACAACTCGATCGGGTCGCAGACGCGTTTCCATCCCTCTGTTGTCTGCACCCAGAGTTCTGCCAGGTTCGTGGTCCCGTTCAGGTCCACACGGCACAGGAAACCCTGGTTCGGCGTGTGCGGCAGCTCCAGTGACTGGTCTTCGTGCTTGGCCACGGCTTCGGGCAAGGCAGCTCCCGAGAAGAAGCGCGCCGTGTCGCCCAGGTCCACCATGAGCAGCTCCACCCAGTGATCGGGGCTGCGCCGGCCATCGCCGCCGCACAGGTGCAGCGCCAGCCGGTGCGGCCTCGGCCCTTGCGAGCGGATGTCCATTTCCGCCACGAGTGAGACATCCTTGTATTTTGCCGTGACCAGCCCCCAGAGTCCGTTCATGCTCACCGGACCTTGCGCGGTGATTGCCAACCGGCCGTCCTTCTGCTCCACGGTGGTCTGTTCAGCGTTTTGTTGCCAGATCCGCCAGCGCGCTGCATCGAGGCGCGGCGCGGCGAAGTCATCCGCCAGAATCGCGCCGCGCTCGATCAGCCGAATGGAGGTCGCTGCCCGAATGGGTACAGGCCGTTCCGATTCCTCCGCGGCCACCGAGCTGACACGTGCCACAGCCGTAACCGACGCAAACAGGACTGCACACAGCGTTCGCATGAGTTGGCTCCTGGATTCGCTGACCTCTTCGCACTTCTTGCCGGGATGCGCGCGTCCCTGACGGATGGCCGCAGTATACCGAGGCCGTTCGGCGTCGGGAAATGATACCGGCGCAACTCCTGGCAATCGCGCGCCCTGGTGCATGGGAGCTGCGCACAGTGGTAGAATGCTCGGCGTCCCCCGGCGTGTGCCGGACGGACAGCGAAGGACGGATTTCAGTCAATGCGAGTTGTACTGGAGTTGTCATGAACACTATGAACCGATGGTGCGCTGCAACGTTGTGTCTGACGGCTGCAATGATCGTGTGCACCGCTTCTGGCGTCTCGGCCCATGACTGGCCGCAATGGCGCGGTTCCCAGCGAGACGGCAAGGTAAGTGACTTCACGGCTCCTGCCACTTGGCCCACCGCCTTGACGCAAAAATGGAAAACGACCGTCGGCTCCGGGGACGCGACACCCGCCTTGGTGGGTGACAAGTTGTTCGTCTTCTCTCGGCAGGGAGGAGAAGAAGTCACGTTGTGCCTGGATGCCGCCAGCGGCAAGGAACTCTGGAAGGACAGTTACGCAGCCCAGGAGGTGACCGGAGCAGCTGCCCGCCATCCAGGTCCGCGCAGTTCGCCCGCCGTGGCGGAGGGCAAAGTGGTCACGATCGGCGTGGGAGGAGTCTTCTGCTGCCTGGACGCGGCCACAGGCAAGGTAGTGTGGCGGAAGGATCCGTTTCCCAAGACCGTACCCATGTTCTTCACGTCCATGTCGCCCCTCATTGTCAACGGCATGGCCATCGCGCACTTGGGTGGACAAGGCAAGGGCGCGCTCATGGCTTACGATCTGGCCACGGGTGATTTGAAATGGCAATGGGGTGAAGAGGGGCCCGCCTACGCTTCCCCCGCCCTGCTGACCGTGGATGGGTCGCAGCAGATCGTCACACTGACCGAAAAGAGCGTGGTTGGCATCGGGGCGGCGGACGGAAAGTTGCTGTGGAAGCTCCCGTTCGCGCCGCAAAACCGGGCCTACAATGCGGCGACGCCCATCGTCGATGGACAGACCGTCATTTACGCTGGAGCAGGCCGCGGGGCCTGGGCGGTGAAGATCGAGAAACAGGGGGAGAGCTTTGCGGCCCGCGAACTCTGGAGCAATCCCGACGCCGCACCGCAATACAATTCGCCCGTGCTGAAGGACGGCCTGATCTTCGGCTTCTCCCAGAAGGGCAACCTATTCTGCGTCAATGCGCAGACGGGCAAGACGGCTTGGACCGATGCTACATCGCGCGATCGCAGCGGTTTCGCCAGCATTGTCAACGTGGGAGCGGTGAATTTGGCGTTGCCCAGCAGCGCGGAATTAGTGGTCTTCAAAGCGAGCGACAAGCAGTACGACGAGGTCGCCAAGATCAAGGTGGCCGAAACTTCGATCTACGCTTATCCCGTCGTTTCGGGCAAACGATTCTTCATCAAAGACGCTGAAACGGTAACTATGTGGACACTGGAATGAGCACAAGGGGAACAACCATGTCGATTGGCTCAGGCGGCCGGTGGCTCGCCGTAATTCTCGGACTGACTTTCTCTCTCACAGCCTGCGGTTACGTTACGGCACAAGACTCGGCAGCCGCCACCGCTACTGCTCCACCCCCGACGCGGCAACCCGATGTGATCTACGTGCCGACGCCGCAGCCGGTCGTGGACAAGATGCTGGAACTGGCGGAGGTCAAGAAGGGCGACATCGTCTACGACTTGGGCTGCGGCGACGGGCGCATCGTGGTAACCGCCGCCAAGAAATACGGAGTGAAGGCGATTGGCTTTGACATCAATCCCGAACGAATCAAAGAAGCGCTGGAGAATGTCAAGGCCAACGGTGTGGAGAAACTGGTGACCATCAAGCAGGCGGATATCTTCACGCTGGATCTGCGCGAGGCGTCGGTGGTGACTCTTTACCTGCTGCCGAGCCTGAACGTGAAGCTGATGCCGCAGCTCGCCAAGCTGAAGCCCGGGGCACGCATCGTGTCGCACGACTTCGATATGCGCGGTGCCAAGCCGGCGCAAGTCGTTCGCATGTCCGCGAAATCGGGCTCTTCGGATGACGGTGACATTGATGAGACCTTTGAGATCGAGCACACGGTCTACAAATGGGTCGTCCCCTGGGAAAAGGAAGAGGCGAAACCCTAGTGGGGTGCACGGAAGCGCAACGTGGGCTGAAGCCCACGCTACGGTCAAAGTTGTGCGCGGCCTCAATCGTAGCGCGGGCTTTAGCCCGCGTGAAGCATGATTAGCACCGAAGCACGCGCGATGAAAGAAGCATGCCGTGGGCTGAAGCCCACGCTACTCATGGTGCGACACACCTACTTCCTTGGGGCCCCTTCGTCGGATAAGAGCGCCACGTCGTCGAGCCACATCTCGCCTGCGCGGCGTTCCCCGGACGAAGTAATCGCGATGGCCACGCCCATGGCTGAGCGGGGATCGAACTTCGCGGCGGTATCTCCTTGCCAGTCCGGCAACTTGAGCTGCGGCCAGAGGATGTCAACCTGCTGCCAACCATCGACGGCGGTCCGGTCCACCGGAAGCGCGCGTTCGAAATGCTGGAGTTCGTCCGCGGACCTGCCGCCATAGACCACGACATCCACCGTCTGATTCGCCTGGTCCGCGTGCAGAGAGAGCCTCACCCCTCGGAAACGGCTCCAGTCCTGAGGCCGCTCGTGGACAAGGCTGCACAGCGCCCAGCTGCCGGGTGCCACGTCGTACTGAATGCGGAGTGCAGCCGTTCCCTCGTGCTTTAGCTCCGTGTCGCGACGGAAGGAGAGGCGAGTTTCCTTTTCCGGGTCGAGGAAGGTCGTCCAGGACCGCAGCTCCTTCTCGAAATCATCGATCAGCCCGGCGGCGGTGACTGTGGCAACGGGGGCGGCTGACGGGACAGGCTGCGCAGTTGCCGGGGGTTCGCTCTTTGCGACGGGCCGTTCGGTTTCTGCACGCTGTGCGCCAATGGGAGCTGCGCCTCGCGGCGCTGCCATCCAACGCTGGTAGTACAGATTCAGCAACGGAACAAACTCCTCGGTGGCCTTGCGGTTGCCGGCCGGCGACGGATGATCGTCGCCGTCACTCGGATAGTGGAGGGTGCCGTTGCCCGCATTGACAAGGTACTCGATCCGGCCCGCGCGGACTCGATGGTGATTATCGGGAGCGGTGAGCACGTTGTGGAAGTCAAACACTCCCACGTTGTGGCCTTGATAGTCGGCAAGCCAATTCTCCACCAGCCAGCGATTGAGTGCGCGGGCGTTCGCCGCGCAGGCGGGGTCCTGCACCGGAGGCGCGGTGATGACGATGAACAACTTGTCGGGCCGCGTCGCGAAGTAGGCGAGCAGTTCCTGATAGATGGCCTTGGCATTCGCGACGGTAAGGCCCTCACCCCGTTTCGGTGCGTCGTCCGGGTTGCCCTCGAGGTTCGAGTTGGGGAAACACGACTTGAACAGTATGACTTCGTTCTCGCCCCCAGGATCCGCCAGAGTGCGGGCGTATGTGCAGTTCTGGCCATTCTCGCGATAGAGCGCCTGCAAATACTCCGCGCTTTGTGCCCCCACAAACCACTCCGGCCAGTTCGTGATGTCCGTGCGATCCCCGATCGCATTGGGTCCCCAACCGTAGTTAGTATCACTGACGAAGTAGTTGTTCTCGGCCAGAGCCTTGCCCAAACCACCGTGCGCATCAGCCAACCAGTTTTCACCGCAGGAGTGGTGAATGAACACGAGGCGCACCGCCGACCTCGGTTGGGCCGCGTCGGGCGGTGGCGCTGGGGATGCCGTCGGCGCGCAGCCGACGAGTGCGCTTGCCGCCGCCAACAAACCGACGGCGGCGCGGACTGGCAGGTAGCGGGTGCTCTGACAAACGCGAGTTGCTTGTCCTGGTAACATATTGACGCCTCCCTCTGATGTGCGGCGCGGAAGCTAGTGCGTTCCCCGCGCATGTTGCCTCATGCGCGGGTCATCGTTTGTCCTCTAATTGCCGTCGCGGGCGACTTCCCGCAACACGGCGTAGTCCTGAGAACGATTGAAGGTCTCGAGTTTCTCCAGCAAGGGCCCTTCACCGGGGCGGACAAAGGAGCCGCCTTCGCAGGCCAGGCCCTCGTCGGACAGGCCGAGAAACACCGTGATTGGTCGGCCTTCGGCGGCCAATGCGGCGCGCGCCACGTCGCGAAGTCGAGGCGGTGAGTACTCACCGCTGCGGAACGCGCGCTCCAGCAGCGTACCGAATGCGACGTAGGTCGGATTCAAGTGCAAGTTGATGCGCACGCCATGGTCACGCACCTTGCTGCTCAGATAGTCAATGGCTTGATGGATGTCACTCACGGCGGACTCGTCGCTCATCTGCGGCACGGGCTTCTGCATGAAGTAGCACTTGAGGTGGAAGCCGTACCGAGCCACCATGCGGCACAGCTTGTCAAAATCGGCGCGCTCCAGCCCTTTCTGAAAGACGGAGTTTCGGAGGTGATCATCCATGACTTCGAAACCGACGGCCAGCTCCAGTAACGTCTCCGTTTCCCCCTCGCGCAACGCGCGCGCGATGAACTCCAATTCGGCCGCGTCCACATACTCGATGCGAGTTTCGATCGAGAGCACCGCCAGGCGGGACAAGTGCCGGTTCACTTGCGAGATCAAGTAGATCAGTGCCGTCGACGAAAACGTCTGCTCGTCCAACACCGAACCGTTGTTGCTCACAATAATCTTGCGCAGCGACTCGCGCCGCTGCAGCACGTCGGGCTGGGCGAAAACAAAATCGATTTGGGCCATCAAAGGGCGGAAGCCTACGTGCCGGCGCGACATGCGCGCTGGCAGATTGCACCCCAGACAACGTGACCAACGGCAGGCTTGCGTGTAGAACACCACGAACAGAACCGGTCCCTCCATCGATTCCTGGAACCAGTAGTCCGCGGGCCGATCGGCAGCGTGGACCTCATCGAACTGGTAGTCCTTCTGTGCCTGCGCGGTGTGTTCCAGGATCTGCCGTTCGACGCGTTCACTGTCGCATTGAGGGGAATTCATACTCGTGAGCGTCTGTGGCCCGCCGCGGGCTTGTCAGCGACGGTCGAGCCCGACATCAGGGTGCAAAGCGATACGAAAAGACCTTGGCGTCCGATAACTCAAAGCAAATCCTCACCGGCTTTCCCGCCAGCGCCGCCAGGTCCTTTCCGGAACGCCAGCGAACGGCAGCGGCCAGCGAGTCTCCCGGCAGCGGCTCGCAATCACGCAGTGCAAAACCTTCGCAGGGTCGTCCCTCCGGGTCACGCAGTTCTACCCGTAGAGTCCCGCCAGGCGCGGTCTGGTGATTCACCGTCAGCGAGCGGCCCGCGAACTGAACGGGTTTGGTCACGAGTTGGCCTGCCTGCGCTGCCTGCAGGGCGACGAACCCGTCCACGCGGAACGTGAACCGGCGCAGTCGGCTGTTGGGGCCCGTGTAGTACGCTTCGGTGGCGTAGACCGAGTACTCGCCTTCCTTTCCGGGCAATTGCATCAATCCCCAGGCCAGGTAGTTGCTGCGATTGCCCTGGCGGTCCTGAGGTGCGTCAGGAGGAATCAGGGCTTCCGGCCAGCGGCGAAAGTTCAGGCCATCGCGGCTGGCCATGAGCGTGGGTTCGACGCGTTCACCTTCCTGGGGCAGGAACCGCGTGGGAAAACCCAGCAGCAGGTGCGGAGCGCGATCATAGGGCAGAATGGCATTCGTGTAGAGGTGCTCGCGCGGCGCGCCGGTGTACTGCAATAGCTGCGGCTCCGTCCAAGTCACGAAGTCGTCGGACCGACAAGTGAAGATGTCGCGCACACCTTCGTGAAACGTGCGATGGAAGTCCAGGTACTGCCCGCGGAACTCGTCCCAGAAGGCGAGGTTCTGGGAATCGAACGCGCCTTTCGTGATCACGGGTTCGTCGCGAATCAGCGACCAGTGGATGCCGTCGGGTGATTGAAACGCGTAGAGCCCATTCTTGGCCGGCTCATAGCCGGCGGCGATGGCCTTGAAGCGCGCGTGCTCCGGGCAGTTCGGGTTTCGGTCCTTGAAAGGAGTGAAGCAATGGGTCCCGAGGCCGTCCCAGACGATGTTGTTGCGCCGGGAACCGTTGAAGTCGAACAACCCCAGTTCCGGCCGCGTCCACTGCACTCCGTCTCGGCTCTCCGCGTAACAGGTGACTTCGCGATGCGCGGACTTCTTCGCTGTCTCATCGTAGTGCGCTCCCCGATAGTACATCCGAAACAGGTCGCCATCGCGAAACACCGTGTAGTAGGCGCAGATGTTTCCTTCCCAGGGCTGGTCAGTCACCAAGACGACTTCCTGGGGTATGGGACGCTGCAGTGCGAGCGTGGCATCGCCATGCAGGGACTCGACGAGCAGATCGTCGACGAACAACTCCCAGCGTGACCCGATGGAGACGGGTTCCGTCGCTCCACCGCGCAGGGCGTACAGCAGCACGATTAGAACGGGTGCCAGCAGTCGCATGACCTTGTCTCCATCTGAACCACGTTCAATGTTGCCGTTCGGTGCGAGTCAGGGGCGCGCGGCAGACTTTTCGGGCACGGATGGCGCGCGGTGCGTCAGTCGTTCCGCGGGTCGTGATACTCGATCATTTCGGGATAGTCCAGGCGGAATCGCTGGATGAGCAGTCGCAGGTTGCCTCCCAGCAGGCGGCTGGCCCGATCGTAGTCGGCTGCGGAGTGGATATCGCGGCCGTTGACCTTCAGGATGCGCGTGCCGGGTTGCAGGCCGAGACGTTCTCCCAGTGAGTTCGGGTACGTGAATTCGACGCGGACGCTACGTTCCGCATCCACGGAGATTTCACAGCCGAGCGGCACGGGGCCGGACAGGCGGCCCGCCGGCGGTTGTGGTGGTCGTTCTTCCGGCCGTGCGGGGCGCACCAGGTTCGCCGCTACCTCACCCGTACGCCCGTCGCGCAGCAACACGAAAAGAGTCGTACCCAACGGATGACGTGTAAGAACTTCGAGCACGTCTCCTGCCGGCACAGTGGCGGGCTCACTGCGCCTGCCGTATTTCACCGAGATGGAAGCCTGTGCGGTGGTGATCACGAACGGCGACTCCTCGCCGGCCGGCGCCGCGGGCGCAGGTATGACGGCGCTAAGCAGCACCATGGCGCGCCGGTCGCCATCCGCCACCACGTAGTGCGTGTCGATCCTGCGAACGACCTGGAATCGCTCGCCGACCTGCACTTCCCGCTGTTCGCGCGCACCGTCGAGGTACGTCAGTCGCGTGCCCGCCGCTTTGATTTCAATCTGCTGTGGATTCGGTTCCTGGGCGGAATCCGCTGCGCTGAGGACGGAATGCCAGGACATCGCCAACACGCCGACCATGAAGACCAATCCGCCGGAAAACAGCCTTCGTTCGCCGCGCATGTTCCACCTCGCTTCCGATTGGCGGGAGTCCCTTATCCGACGATCGAGCCGATATCAATCAAGTGCAATTGTCGTCCTTGTCCGCTGTGCGGTGAGTCGATGACCACCCATTTCCCGTCGGGGCTGAAACGCGGGTGCGTGTCACAGCGCCACTCACCGGCATACTGCGCTGGTGTCGCGAAGTGCCCGAGCGGCACGCGCTTGCCCGTCGGCACGTGGTACAAGTAGGGATGCTGCAATCGCTGGCGATCGGGATACGTGTCGTTCAGGATCCACTGGTTGCCCGGCAGATACGTGCAATGACCGTTCACGGTCATGACGTCCTTGCCCACGATCTCGATGGTGCCGCTGGCACGATCTTCAAACAAATAAAATCCGTTGTTGTGCGACGCGTGCCAGGACCAGGCGAGGATGTAATGCGGATCGCGCCAGATGAAATGGGATGTCTTGCCTGAGGGGTCAATGACGCGTACATCCGAACCGTCGCGCGCGGCCGTCAACATCCGCGTTTCGCCTTTCCAGGTAGGATAGCCCCAGCGGTGCAGAAACTCGAAGCGCGTGCCATCCGGGTTGATGAGCAAGTGCTCGAACTGGCTCTTCGCGCGGGTGAAGTCGTGGCCGGGCAAGGGAATCGCGGCGGCATCCGCCAGTGACACGGCCAGCTCCTGATGCCCCGTGGTCAAGTCGACCACGAAGATGCCGGAATCCCGGGGAGCCAGCACATCGCGATGAGGATCGGGCAGGCCGCTGTATCCGTAGCCGGGCCGCGTCTCGTTCGTGCGGCGGAAGTCCAGCGACACGGCCCAGCGCCCGTCCGGGCTGACACTGTAGATCGGATTGTCGAGCGTTTGCCTCTCGCGCGTGTCCACGTTGAGGACATGGCACACGAAACGGTCCTGCTGCCGGTCATTCCAGAGCACTTCGTTGCGCGATCCGGGTCGCCATTGCAGCATGCAGCCCTGCTGCCAGCACCACGCGCGCGATTCACCCAACTCGATCCACTCGTCATTCTGTTCCCGATCGACCATCCCGACTTTGATGACGTCATCGGGTTGCGGCGACCGGTGTTCGAAGCCGACTTCCATCCCCAGCACGAATCGGCCGGTCGGATCGAACTCCAGTTTGTCGTAGTATCCGAACCAATGAAACTTCGGACCGCGCGTGATTTGCCGGATGGGGGGCAAAGCGGAGGCTTCTTCCCACCCGGTCGCTGATCGTGCCGAAAAGCCCCAGGACAGTCCAGCGGCACCGGCCGCTTTCAGGAATGTCCGCCGGCAGAGACTGCCACCCGCCTTGGTCATCGTCGAGGCCTCCACGGGAACGCCGAACACGAAGTGCCTCCATTGTGCGCCCGAAGACGCAGCTTGGCGAGTACCATTCCCAGCAAGCGTGCACGGGTCGGTGAAGAAACGGGGATCGGCCCATGTTCTCGGACAATGTCTGATCCTGGCCGGCCAACCGTCAATGCCGAGAAATGCGCCAATCCCCCACCGGCCCGTGAACGCATGCCCATTCGCGACTTAGTCCCAAGAGACCGGTTCAGACCAGGCCGCGTTCGTAGTTGAAATGAAAAGTCACTCGACCGCGTGACGGTACACGTTGCCACTCGTCCACCGGGTCCGGCGAACCGACGAGGTCGACTACGAGGTGCTTGACGCGAATGCGTTCGTTCTCCAGGTTGCGCAGGTCGAAGGGCTCCTCGGGCCGCAGGACCCAGAGCCCCTGTTCGCGCCGCGCCACCAGGCGCGTGTTGCGACGATCCACCAGTTCCCGTTCGACATAGGCATCGGGGAGCTGGACACGGGAGATCATCAGTGCCGGCCGGCCGAACACGTACAGTGAAGAGGGCAGCGGGCAGTAAGCCGTAAGTTCCTCGAACTGGCGGCGATCTCCTTCCACGGACAACGTTACGCCCTCAATGCCGGCCTTGGCCAGCACGCGGGCGGCCAGGGAATTGAGCACCGCCAGCCCGGGACCGCTTTCCACGCGCACGCCGGCTTCCTTGGCCAGATGCCAACCACCCCAGCTGTTGACTTCGACGATCAGGTTGCTCCGCGCACACTCCGCCAGCAGCTTGCGCAGCGCGTCGAGGTCGTCTTCAAAAAACACCGCCGGCAAGGCGACAATCAGCGGAGTCCTTCGGCACTGGTTCCGCACGGCGCGCACGTTGTCGGCGGTGATTCCCTCGACAATCACGCTTCCCGGTCGAACGGTCCGCAGAAACTCCTCCAGGCTGGCGACGTTCAGGCGCGCTCGGTCGGGCGGATTTCCTAACGCGGTCTGGTTGACAGGATGGCGCTCTGGTTTCTTGAGCAAGACTTGGGTGTCCGCCGGCAACTTGACGACAATCAGCTCGTTCTGGTTCTTACGGCCGCGCTGCACGGTCTTGGAGATTCGCGCGATGACCGCGTTCACGGCGCGCGGAACCAGCCGGAACTCCGGATCGTTGGTGGTCATGCGCGCCAGGCTGCAGCCATGGACGGCTTCGTCGGACAATCGCTGCGAGAGCGTTTCGACCGACACGGCCTTGTGCGGCCGGTGAATGACCGTTTTGGGAATCGTCCAGGCGTCTTCAATGCCGGCGCATTGGCAGCGAAGGTGCACGCCCCGGTCTTCGATCATGACCTCCAGTTCATAGGTTGAGGAGTCCCTGGAGCGGGTTGTGCCTGCCGAGTCGATCGAGTCCTCAGCTTCGGTCTCATCGACCGAACAAGCGGCCGAGCGGGGACGCCCTGCCGCGCCCGTCAGACCTTCGCGCTGACCGTCCAGATAGCCGGACGTCATTTGCCGGCCGGTGTACTCGCCGAGTTGCTGGACTTCTTCTCGCAGGTTTTCCAGTGGCTCGCCATCCAAGGCGCGGCGATAGAGGGAAACGGCGCGCCGAACCCAGGCCGCGTTCTTCATGCGCCCTTCGATTTTCAAGGCGCGGACTCCGGCACGTTGCAGTTCGGGCAATCGCTCCAGTGCCGACAGATCCTGCATGGAAAGCGGAGTGCCGTGCGGCTCACCGCTGATCGACCACGGCACGCGGCAGGGGCTGGCACACTGCCCGCGGTTGCCGCTGCGACCACCAACCCAACTCGACAGCAAGCAGCGTCCCGACACCGAAAAGCAGAGGGCGCCTTGTACGAAAACCTCCGTCTCCACGGGCGCGTGCGCGCCGGCAGCCGCGATTTCCGACAAGGTCATCTCGCGTGCCAATACGGCACGAGCGGCCCCGAGTATGCCGACGGCGGCCAGGTCCGCGCTATTGGCCACACTGCTTTGGGTGCTGAAGTGGAATTCCAGCGACGGATATGCGGGGTGCAGCGCCAGGAGCGCGGGATCACGCACGAGCACGGCATCGCAACCAGTTCGGTGTGCCAGCTCCAGCACGCGCGCCGCGATCTCCAGCTCCCGCTCCGCGATATCCACATTCAGCGTCAGGTAGGCGCGAGCCCCGCGCGCATGGATCGCCTGCACCGCGGCGGGCAACTGCTGATGCGTGAAGTTCGGCGCGCGGCGGCGCGCGTTGAGAATGGGTAGGCCGAAGTAGACTGCCGTGGCTCCCGCCTCGAGTGCCGCCTGCAATGCCTCTTCATCGCCCGCCGGAGCCAATAACTCGAGCGGCGGGACACTGTCCGGATTCTGGTCATTCCGTGGTGGTTGTTTGCCGGCTGCTGACATCGTGCGCCCTGACACCTGCGTCGCGATCGATTCGTTACGATAAGACATTCTAGTGGCGGTCAGCGTTGGCGCGACAGGGGCCTTGATCGCCGGCGACGCCGACCCGCCTGACGTATCGGCCGATCATCATCCTGAGAGCCCGCGTGAAAGAACATGGCCGCACCACAGATCCTCGTACTGGGTACCAGCAATCCCGGCAAATCGCAAGAATTCCGGGAGCTGTTGCAGGGTTGTCCCTGGCAGCTTGCCGATCTCAGTCAGTTCGCCGATGTGTCGTTGCCAGCGGAGGACGGGGCGACGTATGTCGAGAACGCGCGGCGGAAGGCGCAGGAAGTGGCCTTGCAGATCCGTCACTGGGTCCTGGCGGACGACACGGGACTGGAAGTCGATGCCTT
>Ga0233425_10003290_pt1 | contig 29674 bp, 36 predicted proteins | sample Watercolumn_Towu_2_FD_181712 | JGI IMG/M metagenome (GOLD analysis project Ga0233425, IMG submission 181712) | Freshwater microbial communities from Lake Towuti, South Sulawesi, Indonesia - Watercolumn_Towuti2014_140_MG | ecosystem: Environmental > Aquatic > Freshwater > Lake | place...
CCGCGATGCTTCCCCCCGCCAGATCGGCGGCATGGGCCATGCCGGAGAAATTGGTGAGGACCAGCATCAGGCATGTCAGGAGAGGCAAAAAGGCTCGCACGAAACCGACTGTACCACAGATAGGTTTCCATGTCATCGCAATAACTCGCGCCCCGATGTCTTCGCGGCACGCCATGCCGGCCAGGCTTCCCGCAGCACGCGCCATGCCGAATGCAGGAACATCACGGCGATCAGTCCGCCGACGATGATGTCCGGCCAAGCCGAGCCGGTCAGGCCGACCAATCCGGCAGCCGCGAGAACCCCGACGTTCGATGCGACATCATTGCGCGAGCACTCGAACGTGCTCGACATGTTCACATTCTCGCGGCGGAAGCGCCAGAGCAGCACGAGGCAGATCAAGTTCGCAACCAGCGCGGCGCTGCCAACTCCAAGCATCAGGCCCGATGCCGGAGGAACGCCGTTCGCAATCTTGTCAGCGATCTCGAAAATGACCGCGACGCCGAAAGCCAGGATGATGCCGCCCTTCGCCAGCGCCGCGCCCGCTTCCCAGCGCTCGCCCCGATGCAGTGCATAGAGACTGAGCGCATAGACCACCGAGTCGCCGAACATGTCGACCGAATCCGCCATCAAGGCGGAGGAACGCGCGACGACGCCGCCGCCAAACTCGACCACGAACATCGCAAGATTGATGACCATCACGATGATGAGCACGCGGCGCTGCTCGGCCTTGCGACCAAGTTCCGCGATCGTGTCGCGTTTCCCTGAGCAACAAGCGTCTGCCATTATCGAAGCTCGATTCGTGGATCAGACGCCCTATATGAACCCTCACCCCACTATAGGGTCAAGGATCGAATATGAAAATCGGTGAGATCGCAAGGCGCACCGGGTTGAAGATCGAAACGGTTCGTTTCTACGAAGCCGAAGGGCTGGTTCCCGCTCCCATCCGCAGCGGCGGCAACTATCGGCTCTACGATCGCTCGCACCTTGATCGCCTGTCCTTCATCAAACGCTCGCGTGATCTGGGTTTCACGCTGAATCAGGTCCGCGCGCTTCTGCGTCTTGCAGATGATCCGCGGGGATCCTGCGCCGAGGCCGATCAGATCGCCGCGGTCCACATCGCGGAGATCGATCGCAAACTGGCCGACCTCTCGGCGCTACGAGGGGAAATTGCCCGCTGGGGTGGAACTTGCACCGCCAGCACCGTTGCCGACTGCAGGGTCATTGATGCCCTGTCGCAGTAAATCGGAAGATTGTCTGCCCGGCGTCGGCGCGTATAGTTTGATAGAAGTATTCAGCGGCGAGACGAAGGCGTGTCCGAGAGCGACACGGACTATTTCCAGCTAAGGGCCGAGAAGGATGTCGAGCGGGCGCGCCTTGCGACGAAGCCCGAAGTGGGGGCGGTGAGAGAAGGCCCGGAAACGTACGCTCTCATGTCATGACTGCCATATGGAGCGCTGGGCGTGTTTACCCCGTCACCGGCCTTCCAACCGGCGGGTGCGTTGACTTGGCAGGAGTGCCGCAGGTTCCTGATCGACGACGATTAATCAAGCTCTAGTCCGCGGATTGGTCATCGCACTACCCGTGTCCGTCGCTGGGCCTTCCTCTCTCTAGCTCGGGCGACGGACATGCCTGCCCCACCCTACACCGAGGGTTGCCCATCACAGTTGGATGCCCGCTACACACAGGCCAGGTCTACGCTGTTGGGCGGCGGGCGCCTCCTCTCGTTCGCATGGACGCGCTCACGCCCTAGCTGCGGCCCCCAAGCGCCGGGCGATGTCCCAAGCGTAGCCGACCAGCTCGCGCGCGATCGCGGTGTTCACCTTGTGCTGCGGCTTGTCGGTTGCCGATAGCCGCCGGAAGAGCTGGCATAGGCGCACCTGCGCTTTCCAGCCGATGGCCCGGATCTTCTCGGGCAGGTTCGCCATCCGCTCGCGGTACCGCCGCTCCTCCCGCGCCGGCAGCCGGTGCGGTCAGCCCGCCTCGACCAGCCTGGCGCGCGGGTGCGCGTTTCTCGCTCCGGTGATCCGCCAAGGCTGGTCCGGGCGCCCACGCTGTCGAGGACCGCGCGCGTGACGCGCAGCGAGGTAGGCGGGCTGATGCCGGCGAGCACCGGTTGCGCCCGTGCGAGCTCAATTGGCGGAGTTCATGAGAACGCGGCGCTCGCAAGTGCGATGCTTTTGCGTTCAGACATCATCACTATGCGCTCGGCAGATAGCGCGAGACCCACCGACGGACGATATCGGTTCTTGCTTCAGTCACTCTTGACAGCCCGTAGGCCAGCCAGGCCACAGTCGTCACGACGACTACAACCCATATTAGCTGGTAGTGCCCGGTTCCATTCGCTCACTACTAATCATCAAACCGGCCGCGAACGCTATCAGCGGGAAATGAATCGCATAAAGCGTGAAGCTCGCCTGTGCCCCAAATCTGGCCAGGGCATTCATGCAGCGGGGCAGTCTCAGCCGCGCGGAGAGGACAAGTCGAAGCACGACTGCGAAAGCCGCCGCGAGCACGACATCCTCGAATGCGAAATCAACAAGCCTTACCAGAATGAGCAACGCTGCCGCGGCCGCGGCCGCCAACGAAAGCGTGGTCGCGGATGTTCGCGTGGCTGGTTTCTTCGTCAACGCGTCGCGTTTCTCCGCGAAGTACACCGCGCTTCCAGCGAGCCAACAGAGAAAGCCGATAGCCAGAGGCGAAGCGATTGCGCCGAGCAGCAGGGTCGGCAGGAATGCTGACATCCGCCGGGTCCGCACCGTCAACGCGAGCGCCGGGAACCAGAGATAATACCAGAACTCGTAGGCGACGCTCCAAAGCGGACCATTTGAACCGAACGGTCTCGCAAGAATGCTTTGCAAAAACGACGCATTCGCGAGAAATGTTGTCGCTGATAGCGTGTCGCCCAGATCCGTTTTCAGGACAAAGGTGTCGGTCATCGCGCGATGGGTCGCGGTGCCCAAGACATGGTAACCGACCGCGTCGAGCAACCCGCCAAGAACCAAGGCCGGAATCAGGACGAGGTATAGCCGGACAAGCCGGTCAGCGAGGTAGTGCGGCCACGACCAGCCCGTGTCCAACCGCTTAACAACCGACCGCGTGATCCAGTAGCCGCTCAGCACGAAAAACAGCACGACGCACGCGTGCGCAAAACCTGCCGCAAAATAGCCCAACCCCGCTAGGATACCGTCTCCGGGTCGGTAGTCTCGGATAAGGAGATACCATGCGTGCGAGAACGTGACGATGCCGGCCAAGATTGCACGTAGTGCGTCTACAATCGAATAGGCCGGATTGACGGATCCGCCGCTCGGCGCCGACCTGGCCGTGGGTGGCTCAGGCCATCTAACGTCGTTCCGCGACGCGCCCGAGGTCGTCATGACGCCGGACAGCAGTCGTGCGTGAACCGACGCTTTGCCGAATGGCGTTGTCCAGTTTGTTCTTTCCCCCATACCCCTTCTACGTGCTGGCGCGGGCGATCCCTCGACACATGTCGCTCAGGCGGATCAGCTTTCGCGAGCGGCGGGATCGTCGGCTGAAAGCGCCGTACGAGCGGCGACTTGACGCAGGCGAATAAACTCCGCCAATCTGCGCCGATTATTGAAACTGCTTGTTCTGAAGCGAGGATCATGCGCGCAACGCTTTATCGTACCGCGGCACCCCCAAATGCGCCGGCATGGTGTCGGCGTGCCCTGCGACGCGGCCTACCCCGGCTGCTCGTGCTCGCAGCAATGTTGAGCCCACCTGCTTTCGCCCAATCGCCTCCGTCGGAAACGGCGGCGGTTCAGACGGTTCTCGAACAGTATAAGCAGGCGATCGAGCGCCTCGATGCCACCGGCACTGAGCGGCTCTTCTCGTCCGATTCAAAGGTTTTCGAAAGCGGGGGCAGCGAGGGAACCTATGCGCAGTATCTCGCGCACCACCTCGGTCCCGAGCTCAAGGAGTTCTCCGCCTTTCGCTTCAGTAACTACCGCGCTTCCGTGAAGCTCGAAAACGGTCTGGCGCTGGCGGATGAGGCTTACGATTACACGATCACGACCAAGGCTGGCGAAACGGTGCAACGACGCGGCGTTGCTACCAGTGTGCTCAAGAAGATCGCAGGGAATTGGCGGATCGTGATTCTCCATACGTCGAGCCGAAAGCCGCCGGCCGGCAAGTAGCCGACGAACAACCGTTCTCTCACCCCCCGACACACTGGAAACCGCTCGCCTTGCGGAGCGGCGACAGAAGATCATGCTGCGGCACTGAATAGCGACTAGCGGTTATAAGGATTGGTCGAGAGGCCGATATAACCTTCGCGCCTCCAAAGGACATTGCGTACCGATGACGATCATCAGCGACCAGCACGTCCAAAGCGAGACGCACGCCGGCCTAGTCCGTCGGCTGATCGCCCGCTGGCGTGAAGACCCTAGCGCGACCTACAATAGCTGGTTTCTTTGGGATGAGCGGCTGAAGAACTTCCGCTCAATCCGGCGCGGTATCATCCAGGTCGTTGGTGAGATCGAACGCGGCACCTTCGGCGTCGCCTATCGAGGATCGTCGCTCGAGACCGTCGTCCATTCCGTCGCCGAGCAGCGTCAGATTTTTAAAGGCGCGGATCACGCGTTTCTGTGGAAGCCCAAGCTCCGCATCCCCGACATTTACGAGAGCCCCGGTAACCAGCGCGCGTTCGGCCGGCTGCTCGACGCCTGTTCGTGCTGCGACACGGCCGAGGAGATCATCGGCCACATCCACGCGATCGACCGCCTGAAGATCAAAGGGCTGGGGCCGGCCGTCGCCAACCTCCTCTACTTCCTTCACCCGACGCTGGTGCCGCCCTTCAATACCGCGATCGTTAAGGGCTACAACGCGCTGACGGGGGCGAACGTGAAGCTTGGAAGCTGGGAGCACTTCCTGGCGATGCGGGCCGGCATTCTCGACCTCAACGATCGCTTCCGCGACCTTCTGTCGAACGACCTGGGCGCGATCGGCGGCTTGCTGTTCGACATCGGGTCCGATCGCTATCCTGCCCCTCCCCTCGACGTGAGCGGCGGGGCGCTGGCGAGCTGGGGGCAGCGGCTCGAGGCGGCGCGCCAGGAGGCGCGCACGCTTAGTAAGGCCGCGCTGCGCGAGGGCGAGAACGAGCGCACCCATACCGAAATCCAGGCATGGCTTCGCGATCTAGGTTTGGCGCTCGGTTATGACGTTTGGATCGCTGCGAACGACCGCAGCCGCGTCTTCGACGGATCACCCTTGGGCGCAGGGTGCCTTGAGCGCCTGCCCGACACGATCGCCACGTCAAAGGGCGCTGACTCGATCCGGCTGATCGACGTGCTGTGGCTTGAGAAGGGAAGCGATCACGTTGCCGCGGCATTCGAGGTGGAGCACTCGACCTCGATCTATTCGGGTATCGTCAGGATGCTCGACCTGGCGCTCAGCGGCAGCGAGCTTCACGCGACCGCGGGCCTGTTTCTCGTCGCACCAGACGCGCGCGAGGCCGATGTTCGCGCCCAGCTCCAACGCCCCGCGTTCAGTCGCGTCGCCGACCTCGATATCTCTTACCTGCCCTATGGTGAGCTGGAGAAGAACCGCGAGGCGATCGGTCGGTTCGGGTCGGGGTTGAAGGCGATCAAGGCGGTCGCTAGCAAGCTCGCTTGAGCCTACCCGGCGAGGGATCGGCGCGCCGCGCGCGTATCAGGGGTATGGACCTGCTCCGCAGTAGGAGGACCGGACATGCCTCGATACGTTGCGCTTCTCGGCGTCACTGCTGCCGGCTTGCTCTTGAGCGGCTGTATCAGCGCCCAAGAAATGGCGCTCCGACATCGTTCCGCGTGTGAGCGCTACGGCTTCACTCCGGGCAGCGAGGCTTATTCAAATTGCCTCTTGCAGCTCGATGTGGGGGACTACGGCTATAGCCATCATGGTAAGCGGCGGGCCCGGCCTCTATGATGATCACTTCCCCTTACGCTTGGCTCGATTCAATACTGGTAGGCTGGTTCGTGCTGACTGCACTGTCCGTCGCCTACGTAGCTTGGGACGCCTTTGCTCGAAATCCTGAACTCAAGGTGATGAGGTGGGGCTGGATCCTGGTGACGCTCTATGGCGGTCCGATCATGGCGGCGGCCTATGTGCTGTCCTGTCAGAAGCCCGCCCACGAGCGACACGAGGATTTCATCCGCCCGCTCTGGAAGCAAGGATTCGGGTCCGCCATCCTTTCCCTGGCCGGCGATGCGACCGGCGTATTTGTCGCCGCCGCAATGACTCCGGCGCTCGGTCTGCCGATGTGGCTGGACGTGACGGCTGAATACCTGTTCAGCTTTGGATTCGGTCTCCTTATCTTCCCGGCGCTGTTCATGCGCGACATGCTCGGTGGCTCCTACGGGCGTGCGCTTCGTGCGTCGTTCATCCCGGAGTGGCTGTCGATGATTGCCGTCATGGCCGGGATGATCCCGACGATGGTCATATTGATGAGCCGCGACATGACCGCGATGCACGCCAACTCGCTTCGTTTCTGGGGTGTCATGTCGCTCGCGACCCTCATCGGCTTCGTCGTCGCCTACCCTTTCAATCTATGGCTAGTGGCGGTGATTGAAGCATGGAATGGTCATCGAGCGTGCGCTTGAGCATGGCGGCCATGCCGTTGCGGCCGAGAAACGAAATGCAACGGCCCATCCCTATGGCCACGATCGCGCAGCGGCGATGGAGGGAATGGCAATGACCCCGACCGCGACGCTGGCGCAGATCGTCGCGATGACGGGGCTGACCGTGCTCGCGCTGGGCGCGGGGATCCTCGTGGCGACGATCGGCGGTCGCTGGACGATGTAGGGCACAGCACCAACTTTCGGTTCGGGAGTAATCCCAAGGGATCGGGCGCTCGGACGCGTACTTTCTAATGAGCGGGCAATCAGCGAAAGGACCTACGATGCACCAGATCGACCCCGACATGAAGGCGTGCATGGACGCCTGCCACGAATGCCATGTCACCTGCCTCCACATGGCGATGAACCATTGCCTGGAGATGGGCGGCCAGCACGCCGCCCCCGAACACATGAAAATCATGGCCGATTGCGCCCAGATGTGTGCGGTCGCGATCGACTTCATGGCGCGGAAATCCGCCCACCATCAGCATATCTGCCGCGAATGCGCGGAGATCTGCCGGGCGTGCGCCGAGACCTGCCGCCAGCTCGACGGGATGGAGGATTGCGTCCAAGCCTGCCTTCGTTGTGCCGAGGCATGCGAGACAATGGCCGCCTAAGAACGCGCGCGCGGGCGATGATCGATCGCCCGCGCCTTCGCGCCCGATGGGCCCACCCGATACGGCGACGACGGCCGGCGGGAGCTCGACAACAACTCCGCCGGGCGTTTGCGGAGGGGCATGACCATCGGTCTCGAGAACTCGCTGTTCGCCGGGTCCGACCAGGGTGGTCTTCTTGCCGCCAGCATTTACAGCCTACTCGAGACGGCCAAGCTGAAGGGCGTCGAACGGAGCGCCTGGCGCAGTTGCACCATCACCATAGCGCCGACCACCCAGCCCGCCGCGCCGCCGAGCTGCTGCCGAGGAATTATCGCCCAACCTGGGCCGACAACCTCCCCGGGGCGCGTGCGGTATCTGGGGAAGAATTGATCGCTTCCTCTACGCAGAATCAGCGATTTATCGTTGCGATCACCCCGAATATTTCCTTCGTGAACCCGGTGAGCAGTTCCGTCACCGCGCTCGCGAAAACGAGGAGGCAGACGAACAGCGCCACCAGCTTCGGCACAAAGCTCAAGGTCTGCTCGTTTATCGACGTCGCCGCCTGAACAATGCCGATGATGAGACTGATAATCATCATGGGCATCAGTAGCACGATCATGATAAGCCAAATCACCACGAGCATTCGACCAGCCTCGTCCAGTAGAAGAGACTGATCCATCGGCGTCACATGCCCGATGTCGGAGGCGCAAGCGTGCCAAGCCACGCGACCAGCGCAAGAATGGCGACAACACTGGCCGTCTCCACCCCGAGGCTGACGCGAAGCGACCTCAAAGCGCCGCGGTGGTCTTCCCCAGCGATCGATTCTTCGAATGCGGGTGTCAGCCGAAAGCGGTTGAGCGAAGCCAGGCCGAGCATGGCGACGAACAACGCGAGCTTAGCAAGCAGCAATCGGCCATAAGTGGTCATGCCGAGGGCAGCGACGTTGGCCGGCCCGATCAACAGCCAGCTGTTGATCAGGCCCGTAAGAACGATGGTTGCCACCACTACCGTACCCACCGCGCCGAACCCGTGGAGGGCGCGATGGGTCAGGCGAAGGTGATCACCATCCACGCGCTCGGCGGGTTGAGCCAGAAGGAGAATGAGGCCCAGAAGCGCGCCCACCCATGCGGCAGCTGCGACCAGGTGCAGGATATCTGAAATCAGGTGGATCCACCCCGCCCCGCCTTCGTCCATTGCGCCATGGCCCGTCCACGCAAGCGATGCCATTGCCACGCCGGACGCCGCCATGATGAGGACCAAAGCCCGGTCACTTTTTCTGGCTGGCAGCGCGGCAGCACCTGCAACAAACAACGCAGCAATTCGAACCAGCCAGGCCGTACCAGTCGGCGAGCCCTCGAGCAGCATGGCGACCGCCGCGCGATCGACCGGCCAAAGCGGCGTGCCCGCCATGTTCGAGACCATCATTACTAAAGCGATGGCGGACAAAAGCAGGCCGAGAACCGAACTGCCCACGAGCCAGGGCCGTAGCGCGATCGCATCATCCCTCTCTCCAGCTCGCAGACCGTACAGGCTGAATGCCGACAGGCCGAACATCGCCGCCAGCACCAGATATAGCGCGAAACGGACCAAAATGGTCGGCCCATCGGTCATGCCTTACTTCACCGCAAACGCGAGATGGCCGGCGATCTTGTGCGTGTCGGCAGAAACGACGTTCCAGTCGATCGTGTACCGGCCACGCGAGAGTCGAGCGCTTGGCGTGATGACGAGCGTGCGCCCGTCCGGCGCCACGGCGACCGAGCTCGCCATCTTCATGGCAGGCATCCCCGGCATCGCCGCCATGATCAACTCCGCTTTCGAAAAAGCGGGCATCAGCTTCTCGCTGAACTGAAGAGTGATCTTCGCCGGGGCTGCGACCGCGGCATTGGCGGCGGGGTTCGAAGCGACCAGTTTCGGATGTGCCTGCGCCGCACCGCTCAGAAGAGCAAGGGCGGCAGCGGCGGCGGGAACAATCAAGCGACGCATTGAGCGAGTCTCCGTGTTGTGGGCTCAACTATGTTACGCGGGCGCGGCGACCACCCCTCACAATGTTTTTTCTGCACGGCCGCGGGCGGTTGGCGCTCGTCGCGAGGGGTCATGGTCTCCGCCGCGTATTCCTTAACGACGGTACGACGTCACACGATCGAACGGCCATGAGACGGCTGCAGACTGACGACAATGTTGGCGAAGGGAGCAAGGCATGGGCGTGTGGCTGCGCGACAGGGAATGGAATGGTGAACCGGACCAGATCGTCGATTGCGCCATTATCGGAGGTGGCCCCGGCGGGTTAACCGCCGCCGTCTACCTTGCGCGCTTCATGCGGCGTTGCGCTGTGATCGATGCTGGTTTCGGACGCGCTGCATCTATTCCGCGGTCCCAAAACTTGCCCGGTTTTCCTGACGGGATAGCAGGCGTCGACTTCCTCGTGCGTCTTGAAGCGCAGCTTGAACGCTACGGCGGACTTATCCGGCGGGGCGAAGTGGATGCCATCGCGTCGTCGGGCGACGCTTTCCTGATCTCTCAAGGGCTAGATGTCATAAAAGCCCGCTCCGTCATACTCGCGACTGGCGTTGTCAATCATCGGCCGGCGATTCCCGCCGCGATGCATGATGCCGGCGTTGCCCGTGGCCTCATCCGCTACTGCCCAATTTGCGATGGTTACGAAGCACGGCACAGCGTAGTGGCAGTGTTGGGTGCTGACCGGCACGGTGCCGAAGAGGCGCGGTTCTTGAGCGGTTTCGGAGCGGACGTCACGCTGCTGGCCTATCGAGCTCTCGAGCTCGAGGCGGACGAAATTGCGGCGTTGCAGCGGGACGGAGTATCGGTCGTCCAAACGCCGGTCGCGAGACTCTTCGTCCAACAAGAGCGGATCGAAGCCGTATTGACCGACGATCAGCGGCTCACCTTCGACACGCTATACCCCGCGCTTGGTTCCTCGCCGCGTTCGCAGCTCGGCATATCCTTGGGGGCGAAAACAAGCGCCTCGGGCTGCATCGTCACCGATCAGCACCAACGAACGACGGTCGCGGGAGTATACGCGGTTGGTGACGTTGTCGAAGGTTTGGATCAAATCAGCGTAGCCCTGGGCCAGGCAGCGACTGCCGCCACAGCGGTCCATAATCAACTGCGAGATCAGGACTTGGTTAGTCGACCGTTCGAACCGGCACCAATGCACCCAGCTGTGGGCCGGTCGAAGCGTGTCGGATGAAGGCTGGGATGCGATCTCGGATCGGCGAGAAGGCCAGATGTGGAAGCGTGTGTCCTGACTTTCGGCATGGCGCTCTCGCGACAGTCCGCCCTCGCGAGCAGGAGTGAGGGTCGACGAAGAACGCGTCGCTGCGACAGGCCGCTTTGTCTATGTATACCGGTTGACGCAAAAGTCTTGTGTTGCCGTTGGCTTAGCCCTTACCTCCGGCTTGAGTCGGGCGGTCGGTCACCTCCAGAAGCGTCAGCCGAATACTTTTGGCCTGAGAAACAACAGGCTCGACATTCAGCGGCTGGTCTCTCGGCCCGTCATGCATCGAAACTGAAAGGTCAACGAACCGTCGCGACGGCGGTGAGGGACAGGTCCGGATCGCGCGTAATTCATGTTAGCAAGAGGAGAGATGAACATGAACGACCTCGATGAGCTACTTGGGAGGCTGGCGCGCGCGCCCGCTCCTCCAGCGCTGGAGCATATGGAAGAACGCGTCCTTGCGCGCCTGAAATCCGCCCCCATGGCCCGATCGGGTGCCGGGCTTGGGTTGGTAACGGCCATCGCGGCGCTCATCATGGGCATGGCCGGTGGCGTACCGGCGGCAGCAACCGGAGCCTCTTCCTTGGCTCCCCTCGGGCCTCAGCAACCGCTCGCACCTTCTTCTCTGCTGTTCGGCACACCGTGACCATGCGTCGCCAAGCAGCCCTGATCGGCGTGACGGCTTTCCTGGCAGCTTTGGCCGGTGTTTTCCTCGGGCGGGAACTCCTGCCGGCACGTCCTAGGGCAGGCGCTGAGCTCCATGAGGTGCTGCATCATCGGCTAGCACTTGACGAACGGCAGTCGGCGAAGCTCGACAGTCTCGAGCGCCTCTATGCCGTTCAGCGCCGCGCATTAGAGTTCGAGTTGCGGGCGAGCAACGCAAGGCTGGCCGCGGCGATCGAGGCCGAGCACGGCAACGGCCCGCGCGTCACGGCTGCGGTGGATCAAAATCACGCCGCGATGGGCGAATTGCAGAAAGCGACTTTGGCTCACATCTTCGGCATGCGCCAGCTTCTCCGACCGAACCAGACTGCACAGTTCGACCGTGCCGTGGTGAAGGCGCTGACCGAAGACTCGCAGTGAGCCTTGATTGGAGGAGTCTGTCTGACGGTGAGCTTGCTGCACTCAGTCAGGTCGGCCGCCAGGCGGCATTTGCCGAGATCGTCCGGCGGTACGAGGAGCCAGTGTTCCGGCTCGCTCGTGGTTGCCTCGGCAACACCGACGAGGCGCTGGATCTGACTCAGGAGACCTTCATCTCGGCGCATCAGGCGCTCAGCCGCTATGACGGAGCGCGGTCCATGCGTGTATGGCTCTCGGCCATCGCGCTCAATAAGTGCCGCGACTGGGCGCGCAAGCAGAAGGTGCGCCGCTTTCTGTCCTTTGCGACACCGATCGCGGAGGAGGCCGAGGCTGTTCCGGACGACCAGGTGGGAATCGAGGAGGCGGCATCCAGTCGCGAGGAGCTCGATCACGTTCGGCGGGCCATATCCCGATTGCCGATGAACTTGAAGGAGCCGCTTGTGCTCCGAACGGTGGAGGGGCTCAGCCAGGCCGAAACGGCCTGTCTGCTCGGAATCAGCGAAAAAGCGGTCGAAACCCGCGTCTACAGGGCGCGCTTGCGACTGTTAGAAAAATTGGGATCGCGCGAGGGGTAGACCTCTTGGATGCGTAAACAAGTTAGTAGCCCATTCCTCAGTCATGGCATGGAACGAATGACACACGCCTTGAATCGTCGCGAGCTGCTTCGTGGTGCCGCCGTCACAGGCGGTAGCTTGGCCATGGCGGGGTATATGCCCGCCTGGGCGCAACCGGTGTCCGGCGGCATTCTCAAGCCGCTGCCTACGGTGGTCGGACCGGACATCAACCTTACCATCGCGCACATGATGATGACCATCGATGGACGCGAGCAGCATGCGATCGGCTTGAACGGCACCGTACCGGGTCCCCTCGTTCGCTTGCGTCAGGGCCAAAACGTACGTCTTTCCGTCACGAACGGTTTGAAAGACGAGGATACCTCAATCCACTGGCACGGGCTTCTGGTCCCCTTCCAGTATGACGGCGTGCCCGGTGTCAGCTTCCCGGGCATCGGTGCCGGCAAGACCTTTGTCTACGAGTTTCCGGTGATCCAGTCGGGCACTTACTGGTATCACAGCCATTCTGGTCTGCAGGAGCAGCTTGGTCATTACGGCCCAATCGTCGTCGACCCAGAAGGCCCGGACCCGATCCAATCCGATCGCGAGCACGTAATCGTGCTTAGCGATCATAGCCCAATGCATCCACACGCCATCATGCGGAAGCTGAAGCAGCAGTCGGGCTACTTCAACTATCAGCGCCAAACGCTCGCTGGTCTCCTTGCCGGTGCCGATCAGCCGTTCAAGGAGCGCTGGGACTGGGGCAAAATGCGCATGGACCCCGCGGACTCCTCCGACGTGACCGGCTCGACCTACACCTATCTCGTCAACGGCTACGGCCCGTTCGACAATTGGACCGCGCTATTCACGCCTGGCGAGCGGGTGCGGCTGCGCTTCGTCAACGCCTCGGCGATGACGCACTTCGACGTTCGAATTCCCGGCCTGAGAATGACGGTGGTGCAGGCCGACGGGCAGAATGTCCGGCCGGTTCCGGTGGACGAGTTCCAGATCGGTGTCGCCGAAACCTACGACGTCATCGTCGAGCCGGCCCAGCCCGAGGCATTCACGCTCGTTGCGGAGTCGGTCGACCGCTCCGGCATGGCCCGCGCGACGCTAGCGCCGCGCGCGGGCATGAGCGCGCCCGTTCCGCCTCTGCGCGCCCGCCCACTCGCGACGATGCGCGACATGGGCATGGGCAACATGGGCGACCAGACCACGGGCAGCATGGATGGTATGGAGGGTTCCTCCGGGCGACCGGTGGATCCGACTGTCGAAAAGAATCGATCGGCCAAGCTGGCGAAGCTGACGGGCTGGAGCGGTTCTGCGGCGTCCGCGTCTTCCGCTGCTTCGCAGCAACCTATGAGCGGGATGGCAGGCATGAACCATGCGGCGATGGGCCATTCGAGCGCATCGACGGCGTCCGGGATGACGGGCATGGCCGGTATGGCTGGCATGCAGAGCGTTGACCCTGGTTCCGCCATGGCTGGAATGGACCATGGCGACATGGCGGGCATGGACATGGGCGCCATGAACATGCGCGATTTTTCGAAGGCACCGCAGGTGAAACGCGGCCCCGGCGTCCAGACCATCTCGCCCATGCCCGAGTATCGTATGGACGAACCCGGCCAGGGGATGGAGCGGGTCGGCCACAAGGTGCTGGTCTATACCGACCTTGTCGCGACCGAGCGCAACCCCGACACGCGCCCGCCCGACCGCGAGATGGAAATACATCTCACCGGCAACATGGAGCGCTACATGTGGGGCTTCGACGGCGAGAAGCTGTCGGAGATCAAGGACCCGATCCCGTTCACCAAAGGCGAGCGCGTCCGGATCAAGCTGGTGAACGACACGATGATGTCACACCCGATCCACCTTCACGGCCACTTCTTCGAACTGGTGACGGGCCATGGGGACTTCGCGCCCCGCAAGCACACGGTCATGGTGCAGCCGGGCGGCATCGCGATGTTCGACCTGACGGCGGACGCGCCAGGCGATTGGGCGTTTCACTGCCACCTTCTCTACCACATGCACGCCGGCATGATGCAGGTCGTGACCGTGCGCCCGCTGGACGCGCCGAGAACTCTTCCTGGGCCAGGAGGAGCAGGTTGATGCGTGCCGTGTTCCTGGCGCTGCCGCTGCTTGGCCTCGGCGTACCCGCCACCGCGCAATCGATGGACCACAGCAACATGCCGGGTATGCAGATGCCCGGCATGAAGATGGGATCGAAGCCCGCGGCCAAGCCGAAGGCGAAGCCCAAAACTTCCGTCAGCTCGGCGTCACGCAAGCGGTCCGCCCCGAGGCGCGCACGCGCCGCTCCGCCGCGCTCGCCCCAAGCGAGCAAGCCCGTGGCTGGGGCGAGCCCGGCAGCCGATCCCCATGCGGGGCACAACATGGCCGACATGCCGGGCATGAACATGGAATCGAGCAGCACTCAGGCCGCGCCTGATCAGCCGGCGCAAGGACATGACATGTCGGCGATGCCCGGCATGGAAATGGGCCAGCAGCCAGCGGCTGACCCCCACGCCGGCCACGACATGTCAGCGATGCCGGGGATGAGCCCGAGCGGCGGACAGGCTGCTCAGCCGATGCCGGGCCATGACATGTCCGCCATGCAGGGCATGGAAAACGGGCAGATGCAGGGCATGGACCATAGCCAAATGCCCGGCATGGACCACGGCGGCATGGCAGGCATGAAAATGGGGCCGAGCGGGACCGTGAAGCCCGTGACCGGCAGCACGACGGCACCGCCACCGCCCAGCGATCACGCGGCCGACCTGATTTGGGATCCGGAGGCGATGAGGGGCGCGCGCGCGGACCTCCGGACCGAGACAGGTGGGCAGTCCTTCTACATGGTGCTGTTCAATCTCGCTGAATATCAGGCGAAAAAAGGCCGTGACGGTTACCGCTGGGACGGTGAGGCTTGGTATGGCGGCGACATCAATCGTCTGACACTCAAGACTGAGGGCGAAGGTGCCTTCCGTGAAGGCCTCGAGAGCGCCGAAATCCAAGCAGTCTATTCGCGATCGATTGGGCCGTATTGGTTCGTCCAGGGAGGTCTACGGTACGACATCAAACCCAACCCGTCTCGTACTTACGCGACCATCGGCATCGAGGGGTTGGCTCCGAACAATTTCGATGTGGAAGGTGCGCTGTTCCTTTCGGACAGGGGCGACGTCCTCGGGCGCATCGAGGGTTACTACGACCAGCGTGTCACGCAGCGGCTGATCCTGCAGCCGCGCGCCGAGTTCAACTTGTCGGCTCAAGACGTACGTGCCGAAGGGTACGGCTCGGGGCTGGTCGACGCAGAGTTGGGTCTGCGGCTTCGCTACGAAGTTAGGCGTGAGTTCGCGCCATATATCGGCATCTCGTGGGAGCGTCAGTTCGGCGATACGCGCCGCTTCTCCCGCTTGCGCAATCAAGAAACAGGAGGGTTTAGCTTCGTCGCAGGCGTGCGGACTTGGTTCTGAACCTCGTAGGGCTGCTCGAACCGAAATCGTGACTAAGACATAATGCGGTCGTGGAGCGTCTGATGACCAGAGAACGCGAATATACGTGGAAACGTCATCTTCCAAGTTGGACATTTTTAGCGCTGCTTGGGGTGATGATTGTCTTGCTCGGCACCTCATTTGTCTATTTCGGCCTCTACAATATCGGAGCTGACGCGCCTCACATCCGACCCGTTTATGCGCTGATCGACAGCCTGCGAGAGCGTTCGATATCGGTGCGCGCCAGCGGGATCTCTGCGCCCGCGGATCTGGCATCTCCCCAGCGCATAGCGACGGGTGCTGGGCTTTACGGTGAGATGTGTTCAGGTTGCCATCTTGGACCGGGGGTCGAGCGGTCGGAGCTGAGTCACGGTCTTTATCCGCAGGCGCCGGAGCTTGCGAAGGCCCACCCGATGTCGCCAGCCGAACAGTTCTGGATCATCAAGCATGGCGTAAAGCTCAGCGCGATGCCGGCATGGGGAAAGACGCATTCCGATCCGCTGATCTGGGACATGGTCGCGTTTGTCCGCAAACTACCGAGCCTTTCACCTGGGGAGTATCGGGAGCTGGTAGCCGGGGCGCCAGCGGATCACGACGCCATGATGAAGCAAATGGGGTCGGCCACGAGTGGTAAATGAAACAAGGTTTCCAAAGCTAGAATGGCGAACAGGCCCGTGGAATCCCGCAAGGGAGCGGATGCGCTTGTCGCTTTGATAAAGGCCGCGAGCGACGCGGACCGTTGTCAGGCGTAGTCTACGTGCTGCAGGCGACGCGCGCGGCTAGAGACAAACTGGTGTGGTGGACGGTACTCGGCTTTGACTGATGGCGAAGTGCCTAAAGCAGGGCGCGTTCTGCTGCCCCGCCATCCAGGCCGAAAACTCGCATTCTACCCCGATGAAGAACCGGGGACCCTCAGGACCCGTCAAGTATCCGGTTGCCGCCGGATGGAAGACTGGGATCACGTCAGACGCTCTGTGCCTGCCGGCTTATGATCGGAACTGCGCATAGTCGAGGCGCATGGTCCCGCTCGCGTCGCGCAGGACGCGAAGCTGCGTCTTGCCGCCGACCCGGCTCACGCTCGTGCCCACATCGATGGCGGGCTTGTGCCCCTGCGCGAACAGCTTCGCGTCGAGAATAATCTGACCGTCGGTGATCGAGATCAGATTGGTCGGGATATAGGCGCTGACGTTGCCGGCATCGGTCTCCGCGATCGGCAGAGCCGTGAGCGAACCGCCCCCCTTCTCCGTCGAGAGACGCGCCGCACGTTCGAGCAGGCGGGAATGGAGGAAAAAGACGTCGCCGGGATAGGCCTCGCGCCCGGGCGGCTGTCCGGTCAGCAGGGCGATCTCGCGATGGGTCGCGGCATGCTTGGTGAGATCGTCGAGCACCACCACCGCATGGCCGCCACCATCGCGAAAATACTCGGCCATCGTGAAGCCCGCAAACGGCGCGATCCATTGCAGCCCCGGCGCCGCGGCGGGGCTCGCCACGACGAAGATGGTGCGGTCCGGCGCGCCATGCCGCCGCACCTGATCGACCACGCGCGCGACCGCCGAGCTTTTCTGGCCGATCGCGACATAGACGCAGATCATGTCGCTGGTGCGCTGGTTGATGATCGTGTCGACCGCGAGCGCCGTCTTGCCTGTGGCGCGGTCGCCGAGAATGAGTTCGCGCTGCCCCCGGCCGATGGCGAACATCGCATCGATTGCGAGCGTGCCGGTCTGCACCGGCTGGACGACGAGGTCGCGTTCGATGATCGCCGGCGCCGGCCGTTCGACAGGATCGACGCGCTTGGCCCGGATCGGCGCGCCCCCATCGAGCGGACGGCCGAGCGGATCCACGACGCGGCCAAGCAATGCCTCGCCAACCGGCACGCGCACCACCTCGCCCGAGCCGGTTACGGTGTCTCCGGCCTCCACCTGGGCGGCATCGTCGAGCAGCACGCAGCCGATCCGGTCCCGGTCGAGCGTGTGGACGAACCCGGTCTGGCCGCGGACAAAATGCAGCAATTCGTCGAGGCGGGCGTCCGGAAGGCCCGAGACCATGGCAACGCCGTCGCCGATCGATTCCACCCGGCCAATTGCATCGACACGCGGCCCGAGATTGGCGCGCGCGATGCAGCTCTGGGCCTGCGTCAGCCAGTCTTCAGGCGATCCGGGCATGATCGTCCTCCTTGAGGCTCTCCACCATGGCGTCGAGATCGGCGCGCCAGCTGTTCCGCACGACGGCGTGCGGCGTGCGAAGCTCCGCGCCGGCGATGAGATCTGGATCGACCGCGAAGATCGGGGTCGCGGTATCCGGCAGGATTTCGCCAAGCGCGCGCGCTACCTGCGTCTGCAGATCGGCCGTCAGCGGCGCGGGCGTCGCGACGGTGACGGGCCCGGCGGCCGCCAGGCTGCGGCGATCCGCCTCGGAAAGGTCCCCGAGCCGCGCCTTGAGCGCGTCGACCATGGCCTGCACCGTCTGCTCGGGCGGGAGACGAGCGAGCAACGTGCCTGCCATCGAGGCGGCGAGGCTCGCTGCCTTTTCCCGCCACTGCGCCGCCACCCGCCCGCGTTCGGCATCGATCGCCGCATGGCCTTGCTCGACGACGGCGTCCGCCTCGAGCCTGGCCTGCGCGAGGAGGCGCTGGCGCTCCGCTTCGGCCTCGGTCCGGATCTCGGCGCGGCGAGCCGCCGCATCCGCGACGAAGCCGTCATTCTGCGTCTTTAGCGCCTGCGCTTCGGCCTGTGCCCGGTCCTTTGCCTCCCGCGCTTCGTCGAGCAGCGCCTGGGCCGATGCCTGGCGGGCAGCGATGGCATCCATCACCGGACGGAACAGGAAGCGTCCGAGCAGCCACACGAGGATGAGGACATTGACCGCCTGCAGCGCGAGCGTCCACCAGTCGATCCGCATGTCAGGCGAACGGGTTGGCGAAGAGCAGCAGCAGCGCGATCACGAGGCAGTAGATCGCCATCGTCTCGATCATCGCGAGGCCCACGAACAGCGTGCGCGAGACGGTGTTGGCGGCTTCGGGCTGGCGCGCGATCGCGTCCATCGCGGCGGCGACGGCCCTGCCCTGCCCGAGCGCCGGGGCGATTGCGCCGATCGAGATCGCGAAAGCGGCGCCGAGGATGCTGGCGAGATGGATCCAGTTCATGCGGGGGACTCCTGTTTGGATGGCGGGCGGGCGCCGTTCTCGCTGATAGCGCTCCCGATAAAGACCATGGCGAGCGCGCCGAAAATGTAGGCCTGGACCGCGCCGGTCAGCATTTCGAGCGCCATGAGCGGGATCGGGACGAGCAGCCCGGCGAGGCTCAGCACGACGCCGATCATGAAGACGCCGCTCATGACGTTGCCGAACAGGCGCACCATCAGCGAGAAGCTGCGGGTGAAGAGCTCGACGATATTGAGCGGGGCGAGCAGGATCGAGGGGCGCGCGAAGGTCGCGAGATAGGCCCTGGGCCCGAGCGCGCGGACGCCGAACCAGAGCGTTGCGCCGAAGACGATCAGCGCAAGCGCCGCGTCGGTTTCGAGGGTCGCGGTCGGCGGCTCGACGCCGGGGATCAGCGACGACCAGTTGGCGACCAGCAGGAACAGGAACAGCGTGCCGATCAGCGGCAGATAACGCCGCGGCTCCGCCTCCATCGTCTCGCGGATCTGGCCGGCGATGGTCTCGACGACCAGCTCGAGCGCCGCTTGGGCTCGGGTTGGGCGGAACGCAAGGCGGCGGGTCAGCAACCAGCTTCCGATTGTAAGGAAGGCCATGATGCCCCAGGTCGTGGCGACCGGCTGGCTGATCGGCACCGGACCGATCGCGAACAGCACATGGCTTTCAAGTGGTGACGCGAATTTCATCGGGCGCCTCCGAGCCGGTGGAGCATGATCTGGCGCCCGCCCATGAAGCCGGTTGTAGCGGCAAGAAGCGCCGGCCACCCTTGCCGGCTGGCGATGACGAGAACCAGAATAGTGACGGCGAGACGCCCGAGCCTGAGCAGGATCGCGCGCGATGCCGGGCCGCCATGGGTGACGAGGTCGGCTTCTCTGGCGATGGCCGCGAAATGGGCGAGGCCGACCGCAAATCCGAGGGCCAGGAACAGGATGGGGGAGAGCTGGCTCATTGCCGGTGCATCCAGCGCCAGCCCGACCAGCAGCCGAGGGCGAGCCCGACGAGCAGGAGCGGCGCGGTCCAGAAGATGCCGCTATCCAGCCGGTGGTCGAGCCAGCGGCCGATCGCGAGACCGACCAGCGCGGGCAGGACGATCTGCCAGCCGAGCACGCCGATCTGGCCGAGATTGCGGGCGACGGAAGGAAGCCGCTGCGCAAGCCGCCGCCGTTCCGCGCGGGTCCGGATGGCTTCGACGATCGGCTGCTCGGGCTTGTCCGCGGTCACAGACCAAGCTCCCGGCCACCACCCTGCAGGGCCTCGACCATATGGCGGATCGCCTGCATCCTGAGCTTCGCCGACGCGGTCCGTTCGGATCGTTCGCCCTCGTCGCGCTCGCGGTAGCGCGCGAGCACGTCATGCTCGAGCGTTCCGAGGTCATCGCCGACGTGGCCTTCGCGCGTCGCGACCGCGACCTCCGTGCCGTGGCTCACGGTCAGAATGCCGTTGCGCACCGCGCAATAGCCGGGAGCGCCATCGAGGCCCCGCCAGGAGACGATCGAGACGCCAAGCGCGGTCAGGAAATCGGCGTGGCCCGACAGGATGCCGAAACTGCCGCTGGCATCCTCGGCGCGAACCGACCTGACGTCCGTGTCGACGAGGATCGCGGTCGGATCGGTGATCCGCAGCTTCATGCGCCCTCCCCCACGCGAGAGCGTGCCTCTTCAATATCGCCCACCATGTAGAAGGCGCTCTCGGGCCAGTCGTCGGTCTCGCCGGCCAGGATGGCCGCGACGCCCTGCAGCGTATCGGCCAGCGCCACAGAACGGCCGGCTTGCCCGGTGAAGGCCTGGGTCACCATGAAGGGCTGGGTCAGGAAGCGCTGCAGCCGCCGCGCCCTGCCGACGATCAGCCGATCCTCGCGGCCCAACTCCTCGATACCGAGCAGCGAGATGATGTCCTGAAGCTCGCGATAATGCGCGATCGTCTCCCGGACCTGCTGGGCGAGCGCGTAATGATGATCGCCCACGACCTGCGGATCGAGCAGGATCGACGACGATCCCAGCGGATCGACCGCGGGATAGATGCCTTCGGCCGCCATGGCGCGCGAGAGCAGAATGGAACTGTCGAGATGGGCGGAGATGGCGGTGACCGCAGGGTCGGTGAAATCGTCGGCGGGCACATAGACCGCCTCGATCGCGGTCACCGCCGCCCCATGCACCGAGGCGATGCGCTCCTGCAGCGCGGCCACTTCGCTGGCCAGCGTCGGCTGGTAGCCGACGCGTGAAGGCATGCGTCCGAGCAGGCCGGAGACTTCGCTGCCGGCCTGGACGAAGCGGAACACATTATCCATGAGCAGCAGGACATTGCGCTTCTGCTCGTCGCGGAAATATTCGGCGATGGTGAGCGCGGTCAGCCCTACCCGCCAGCGCGCGCCCGGCGGCTCGTTCATCTGCCCGAAAACGAGCACGGTCTTGTCGATCACGCCCGAGCCGCGCATGTCCGTGAGCAGCTCATGGCCCTCGCGCGATCGCTCGCCGATGCCGGCAAAGACGGAAACACCTTCATAGCGCGCGACCATCGCGTTGATGAGTTCCATCACCAGCACGGTCTTCCCCACCCCCGCGCCCCCGAACATTGCCGCCTTGCCACCCTGGGCGAGCGGCGCGAGCAGATCGATGACCTTGATGCCAGTCTCGAACATCGCCGTCGCCGCGTTCTGGTCTTCGAGCGGCGGGGGGGCGCGGTGAATGGGCCTCAATGGGACATCCGGCCCAAGCGGCGCGCCGCCGTCACCCACCTGCCCGGTCGGCGTAAGGAGCCGCCCCAGAACCTTGTCTCCGACCGGGACCGCGATGGGGGCGCCCAAGGCCATCACGCCGACATTCCGAGCGAGACCGGAGGTCGGCTGAAGCGCGACGGCGCGGACGGTGCGGTCATCGATATGGCTCTGCACTTCCGCGACCAGCGGGCCTGACGACGCATCGACGCGCAGCGCTTCATTGACCGCGGGCAGCGGCCCTTCGTCGAACTCGACGTCGAGGACGGGACCGCGCAGCGCCGCAATCCGGCCGAGCCTGGCTATGGACGGTATCACGCCCATGCCGGTTGCCGGGTCAGACCATAATCATGCCCGACCGTGCCGCGATCATGACGGGACGGGTAGAAGTCGCTGCCCGCGGGCACGACATGGACGACAAGCCAAAAGTGCATTGGCTGAGCGTCGCAGGCAAGCCGCAGATTCGGCATACGTAGAGTTACCGATTCTCTCTGATTCAGCCTCGCCGAATAACGGCGGCGCGACGCGATGGGCCTCAGGCCAGGGCGCTATGCCCGATATGCCAGAGCTCAAACGCGAAGAGAAAGGTTCACCGTTTCATGCCCTATCCCGTTGATCAACTCGCCGCGCTCGCCAAAGCGAATGTCGGCCTGATGCTGAAGCTCGCCGAAGTCGCCCGGAAAGGTGGCGAAGAGTCGCTCGAGGTCGGCAACCGCGCCGCCGGCCGCTTCGCCGAAGAGGCGCGTGCCTCGATTGCGGGCGCGACGGACAAGACGTCGGACGCCGGCGCGGTCAGCCCGGCCGGACCGCGGGCACTGTTCGAGGACATGGCCACGGTCCGCGAGCATATGATTGCCGGCACAAGATCGGCGTTCGAGGAATGGCAGCAGGCCTGGCAGGCCGTCGCGAGCGCTCCGACGGCTCCCGGGGCGCTGGATGCCTTTGCTGCCATTGTCGGACCATGGTTCGGGCAGAAAAGCCCGGGCGACGGCGAGAAGCAGGCCACCAGCGACAAATAGGATAGCCCCCGATCGCGGCGAGCCGCCCTAGCCGAGCAGGTGCTGACCGCCATCGACCGGAATGATCGTGCCGGTGATATGGCGGCCGGCATCGCTCACCAGAAAGGCGGCGAGCCCTCCGACATCCTCGATGGTCACGAGCTGGTGCTGCGGGACCGTCGCCGCGGCCCGTTCGAGCAGCTCGTCGAAGCGGTCGATGCCGCTGGCAGCGCGGGTCGCGATCGGGCCTGGCGAGATCGCATGGGCGCGAATGCCCTTGGGGCCAAGCTCAGCCGCGACATAGCGGGTCGCGCTTTCGAGGGCCGCTTTGACCGGCCCCATCAGGTTGTAGTGCTCGACCACCCGCTCCGACCCGTAGAAGGTGACGCACAGCAGGCAGCCGCCATCCGACATCAGCGGCTCGGCGAGACGCGCCATGCGCAGGAAGCTGTGGCACGAGACGTCCATCGCCAGCGCGAAGCCTTCGGCCGAGCTGTCGACGACGCGGCCGTGCAAATCCTCCTTCGGCGCGAAAGCGATCGAGTGAAGCAGGAAATCGAGGCCGCCCCATTCGGACTTCACCCGCTCGAACAGGGCCTCCAGTTCGCCCGGCACCCGGACATCGCACGCGGCGAGCCATTCGACTCCCAGGGTCTCCGCGACGGGCGCCACGAACGGCTCGGCCTTTCCGTTGAGATAGGTCGCCGCCAGTCTCGCGCCACAGTCGTGAAAGGCCTGGGCGCAACCCGCCGCGATGCTATGCGCGTTGGCGATACCGATCACCAGGCCGCGCTTGCCAGTAAGATCGACGAGAGGTTTCATGCTTTCGGCTCCTCACGCAGAAGATCGGCGGTGTGAATAGCGATCATCCTTTCCTCATCGGTCGGGATGACGCGGACGGCGACACGGCTGGACGGCGCGCTGATGACTGCATCTCCTCGGAGGTTCGCGTCCGCGTCGAGGTCCACGCCGAGCCAGCCGAGCCGACCGGCGACGCGGGCGCGAATTTCAGGCGAATTCTCGCCGATCCCGGCAGTGAACACGAATGTGTCGAGACCCCCGAGCGAGGACGCGAGAGCGCCGGCCTGGCGCGCGATCTGCCAGACGAAGAGCTCGATCGCTTCCCCAGCGGCGGGCGTTTCGCTGCCGAGAAGCGCGCGCATGTCGCTGGAGATGCCGGACACGCCCAAAAGGCCGGACTCGCTGTAGAGGAGATGCTCGACTTCGCGCGCCGTCATGCCCTTCTGCTGAAAAAGATAGAGCACCGCGCCCGGGTCGAGCGCGCCGCAGCGCGTGCCCATCACCAGCCCGTCGAGCGCGGTGAACCCCATCGTCGTGTCGATGCTGCGCCCCCCGGCCATCGCGCAAAGGCTGGCCCCGTTGCCGAGATGCGCGGCGATCGTGCGGCCACCGCCTGTATCGGGATCGATCGAACGCAGCTGCCGCGCGATATATTCGTAGGAGATGCCGTGAAAACCGTAGCGCCGCATGCCCTCTTCGCCAAGCGCGCGCGGCAGCGCGAGGCGCGTCGCGATCGGGGGCTGGCCATGATGGAAGCCGGTGTCGAAGCAGGCGACTTGCAGCACAGCGGGGCGCAGCCTGGAGACGGCGCGGACCGCGGCGAGATTATGGGGCTGATGCAATGGCGCCAGTGGGCAAAGCGCCTCGAGCGCGGCGAGGAGTGGCGCGTCGACCCGCGCCGGCGCTGAATAGTCGGTGCCGCCATGAACGATCCGATGGCCGACCGCGATCAGATCGTCGCCGACCGAGGCTTCGATCTCCCGCAGCAAATCCTCGAGCAGCGTCTCGTGCGTGATCGTGCCGTCTTTCGTCCAGCGCCGCTCGGCAAGGACATCCCCCTTCGCATCGCGCGCGATCAGGTGCGGCTCAAGGCCGATATTCTCGATCTTGCCGCTCGCCAGCAAAGAGGGCTCATCAGTGCCCGGCTCGGCGTAGAGCGCGAACTTAAGGCTCGACGAACCGGCGTTGAGGCACAGGATTTCAGCCATCGCGGCGCTGTCCCGCAACGCCGGGAGACGCCTTGGTTGCAGCCCGCGCCAGCAGCACCGCGAGCGCGCAGGAGGCGAGGCGCGTGCGCACGCTGTCTGCCCGGCTGGTGAGGATGATCGGAACGCGCCCGCCGAGCACCACGCCTGCGGCATCGGCGCCGCCCAGGAAGGTCAGCTGCTTTGCGAGCATGTTGCCGGCCTCCAGATTGGGCACCAGCAGGATGTCCGCCCGGCCGGCGACCGGCGAGACGATACTTTTGTCGCGCACGGCCGCCTCGCTGATCGCATTATCGAGGGCGAGCGGTCCATCGAGCAGCGCGCCTTCGATCTGGCCCCGGTCCGCCATCTTGCAGAGCGCCGCGGCATCCAATGTGGTGCGCATCCTTGGATTGACCGTCTCGACGGCGGCGAGGATCGCGACCCTGGGTTGTTCGATCCCGATCACATGGGCAAGGTCGATCGCGTTGCGCGCGATGTCGGCCTTGTCCTCAAGCGTCGGCTCGATGTTAATCGCGGCGTCGGTGATGATGAGCGGGCGCGGATAGCCGGGCACATCCATCACATAGGCGTGGCTGATCCTGCGTTCGGTCCGAAGGCCCATGTCGGACGATACGACCGCGCCCATGAGCTCGTCGGTATGAAGCGAACCCTTCATCAGCAGCGCGGCTTCGCCGGCCCGTACGCGCGCGACGGCTTCGGCGGCGGCGGCGTGGCTGTGCGGGACCCCTATCACCCGGAAGGCGGCAATATCGACACCGGCGTCCTTCGCCGCATTCGTCATACGCGCCGCAGGTCCGATGAGAATTGGAACGACGATGCCGGCGTCGGCGGCCTCAGCCACCGCGCGCATGGCGTCGGCGCTGCACGGATGGACCACGGCCGTGACGCACGCGGATCCGTCCTTGGCGCGCTCCATCAACTGGCGGAAGCGGTCGTGGCTGGCGATCCGCACGTCGGGAAGCGGCATGCGGGGCCGGCTGACTTTCTCGGTGGGCGCCTTGACCTCGGCCTGGCCGCTGATGACGGTCTCGCCCTTTTGGTTCACGCAGGCGCAGTCGAGAACGATGACATGATGCTCGGCGCGCTTCTGCGCGACGGTGACGCAGGCCGTGATGGTGTCGCCGACGCCCACCGGGCGGGTGAAGCGAAGCGATTGGCCGAGATAGATCGCACCGGGCCCTGGCAGCTCGGTTCCCAGGATCGCCGAGATGAGCCCCGCGCCCCACATGCCATGAGCGATGACCCTGTGGAACATGTCCGTTTCGGCATAGACAGGGTCGAGATGCGCCGGATTCACGTCGCCTGACACCGCCGCGAAGAGCTGGATGTCGTCGGCGGTCAGCGTGCGGGTGAGGCTGGCCGTGTCGCCGACGGCGATCTCGTCGAACGTGCGGTTCTCGATGAGGTTGGCGGTGGCCATGGCTCAGCGCTCCAGCACGTAGCGCCCGGGGGCATCACCGAGCGGCGGATAGTTCCGTTCGGGCGCGCCCATCGACGGTGGGGCGGCCGCCTTGCCCGAGTACGATCCAAGCCATGAACTCCATTCCGGCCACCACGACCCTTCGCGCAGCTCGGCCCGCTCCAGCCAGGTATCGGGACCTGGCGCCGGGCCATCCTGCATCCGTGTCGCGACGCGAAAGTGGCGATGAGGATGCCCGGGCTCGGAGACGATCCCGGCATTGTGGCCACCGCTCGTCAGCACGAAGCGGATCTCCGCGCCCGTCAGCATGTGGAGCTTGTGGGTCGAGCGCCACGGCGCGACGTGGTCGGTTTCCGTGCCCACCATGAAGATCGGCATGCGCAGCCCCGAGAGCGAGACCGGGTGGCCGCCGGCCTCGTAGCGCCCTTCGGCCAAGTCATTGTCGAGGAACAAGCGCCGCAGATATTGCGCGTGCATGGCATAGGGCATGCGGGTGCCGTCGGCATTCCATGCAATGAGGTCGGTCATCGGCTCGCGCTCGCCCATGAGATAAGTCGAGAGGATGCGCGACCAGACCAGATCGTTGGATCGCAGCATCTGGAAGGCGCCGCCCATCTGACTGCTGTCGAGAAAGCCGCGCGCCCACATCATCGCATCGATCAGGTTGATTTCCGCCTCGTCGATGAACAGGCCAAGTTCGCCCGGCTCGCTGAACTCGGTCTGGGCGGCGAACAGCGTGACGCTCGCCAGACGCTTATCTTCATCGCGCGCCATCGCGGCCGCGGTGATGGCGAGCAGCGTGCCGCCGATACAATAGCCGGCCGCGTGGATCTTCTCGGTGCCGGTAATCGCCTGGATGACATCCACGGCGGCCATCGGCCCAAGCAGGCGATAATCCTCCATGTCGAGATCGCGGTCGGCGCTGTCGGGATTGTGCCAGGAGATGCAGAACACGGTGTAGCCCTGCCCTACCAGCCAGCGGATGAGCGAATTTTCCGGGGAGAGGTCGAGGATGTAATATTTCATGATCCATGCCGGCACGATCAGTATCGGCTCCGGACGCACCGTCTCGGTTGCGGGCGCATATTGGATCAGTTCCATGACCCTGTTGCGAAACACGACCTTGCCAGCCGTGGCTGCGACCTTCTCGCCGACCCGATAGGCCTCCGTGCCCGCTGCGGGCTCCCCGCGTACCAGGCGTTCCAGGTCGTCGCAAAAAAATCGCGCACCCTCGACAAGGCATTGTCCTCCGGTTTCGAGGATGCGCTGCTGGAGCACGGGGTTGGTCGGGATGAAATTGGTCGGGGACACCATGTCGAGCATCTGGCGGGTCGCGAACTCGACGATCGCTTCGTGGTGCCCGGTGACGCCGCTCACGCCGGTCGTCGCGGCATGCCACCATTGCTGCTGGAGCAGGAAGGCCTGCTCGATCAGGTCGAACGGATGGCGCTTCCAGGCTGCGTCGGCGAAGCGCCGATCCTGGGGCAGCGGATCGATCGCCGGCTCGGGATCGCTGCCGGATGCGCTGCGCATGGCATAGTCGGCGAGCCGCATCAGCTTGCGCCCGCCCTTGGCGGCGAGCTGCAGCTGCCTGCCTGGCGAGCAGAGAATGTGCGTCCACCAGTCGGAAAAAGACTGCGCCAAAGTGGCGGGCGACTGGCCTGAAGTCAGCTGCGCGATGGCGGCGAAGCTCGACCGATCCAGCGTCGTGGCCAGACCGTCCAACGGGTCAGGGATATTGCTTCGACTCTGCACATTTTCGCTCCTGCTGCGGTGCAACAAGCCCTGAAGCGCAGGAAGCCTCTGCGCACTCCGTAGTCCTACGGAGGGATTGCCTCGCATATGCCAGCCCCAGAAGTCAGAGCTCAGCACGACATTGCTGTATGAAAAGCGGCCAAATACGATCAGGAGGCTCAGTGCGGTCGCACGGGCGAGCCAGCTATCCCGCCGAACCAGTCCCGCAATACCGGCGAAAGGGTCTGCGGGTTGCCGCCGATATGGCGAAGATCCTCCGCCAGCAGTGGCGGGCGGACTGCGAGGAAATATATCGCGAGGCCCGTCGTGAGAATGCCAAGTGCGATCAGCACCCCGGCCGCCAGAGCGGGTCTGGCCCGAGAGGCGGCCGGCGCTAACATTTTCTGTCGAGACTCAGTTCGGCGATGATGGGACAATCTGGCCGCTCGTCGCCATGACAGCGCTCGGCGAGATCGACGAGGGTCTCGCGCAGGGTCGTCAGCGCTTCGGCCTTGCGCTGCAATTCCTCCGCCCGCGCCAACGCGACCCGCTTTACATCGGCGCTGCTGCGGCCCGTGTCGGCCCACAGGCCGAGCAGGGTCCGGATCTCCTCGATCGGAAAACCGAGATCGCGGGCATTGGCGATGAACCGCAGGCGATGGAGGTCACTCTCGCCATAGTCGCGATAACCCGCTCCCCGGCGCGGCGGCGCCGGGATGAGGCCGATCTTCTCATAATGGCGGATCATCCGCTCCGAGACCCCGCTTTGCTTCGACGCCTCCCCGATGTTCACAGCGCTTTCCGGTTGAGGCGCAGCGCGTTGGTGACCACGCTGACCGAGGAGAGCGCCATGGCGGCGGCCGCGATGATCGGCGAGAGCAGGATGCCGAACAGCGGATAGAGCGCGCCCGCCGCCACCGGCACCCCGGCGACATTGTAGATGAAGGCGAAGACCAGGTTCTGGCGGATGTTGGACATGGTCGCCTGGCTCAGCCGCCGTGCCCGCACGATGCCCATGAGATCGCCCTTGAGCAGCGTCACGCCCGCGCTCTCGATCGCGACGTCGGTGCCCGAGCCCATGGCAATACCGACATCGGCGGCAGCCAGTGCGGGGGCGTCGTTGACCCCGTCGCCGGCCATCGCCACCACGCGCCCCTCGCTTTTCAACCGCGCGACGACGGCACTCTTCTGGTCGGGCAGTACCTCGGCTTCGACATCGTCAATGCCGAGCCGCCTTGCCACCGCCTCTGCTGTGGTGCGGTTGTCGCCGGTCAACATCACCACGCGAATGCCTTCGGCCTTGAGTGCGGCCAGGGCCTCCGGCGTCGTCTGCTTCACGGGATCGGCGATTGCAAAGGCGCCGCCGACGGTGCCGTCGACGCCGATGAAGATCGCGGTGGCGCCATCCCGGCGCAGGGCGTCGGCCTGCTCCGCCAGCGCGTCGGTTGCTATGCCCTCTTCCGAGAGGAACCGCGCATTACCGAGCACGATCCGGCGGCCGTCGACGGTGCCGAGCGCGCCGCGTCCGGTGGGGGAATCGAAGTCGGTGACGTCGCTCGTGGGGATGCCGCGATCCTTGGCGGCCTCGACGATCGCCAGCGCGAGCGGATGCTCGGAGGCCCGCTCGACCGAGGCGGCAAGCCGCAGCAGTTCGGCTTCGTCGAAGCCGGGCGCCGGCACGATCTGGGTGACGGCAGGCCGGCCTTCGGTCAGCGTGCCGGTCTTGTCGACGACGAGCGTGTCGACTTTTTCCATATGCTCGAGCGCTTCGGCATTCTTGATGAGGACGCCGAGCCCGGCGCCGCGGCCAACCCCGACCATGATCGACATCGGCGTGGCGAGACCCAGTGCGCAGGGACAGGCGATGATCAGCACGGCGACCGCCGCAACCAGCCCGTAGGCGAAGCGCGGCTCGGGGCCCCAGATGCCCCAGGCGATGAACGCGACCACCGCGACCGCGATGACCACGGGCACGAACCAGCCCGACACCTGATCGGCCATGCGCTGGATCGGCGCGCGCGAGCGCTGCGCCTCGGCGACCATCTGGACGATGCGCGCCAGCATGGTGTCCCGGCCAACCTTGTCGGCGACGAT
>Ga0233425_10003291_pt1 | contig 29656 bp, 28 predicted proteins | sample Watercolumn_Towu_2_FD_181712 | JGI IMG/M metagenome (GOLD analysis project Ga0233425, IMG submission 181712) | Freshwater microbial communities from Lake Towuti, South Sulawesi, Indonesia - Watercolumn_Towuti2014_140_MG | ecosystem: Environmental > Aquatic > Freshwater > Lake | place...
CGATCGATTCTCTCTTTACGTCCTTCAACTCCGTTCAAAATTATACCCTTTCCTCAAGCTCTTTCTGTCGGCCGAATAGGCCGGATGGTTTTAAAATTAAAGTGACAATAATAGCCAGCAAGGCGACGACGATCTGAAAATGGGGTTCGATATAGACCACGGTAAGGATCTGGACAAAGCCGATTAAGAAAGCGGCCAAAATAGCCCCGACCCAACTGCCCAGCCCACCGACAATACAAACGGCAATAGCCATGATCAGAACATTATATCCGGCTTCGACGACAATATTACCCAAAGGAAGCAAGGCAACCGCGGCCACTCCGGCCAAAACAGATCCCAAAAACATGGCCACGATGGCCATCCGATCGGAATCAATGCCCAACATCAAGGCCGCTCGTTCATCCTGGGCCATGGCCCGTAAGGCCAGCCCGATGCGGTTATAATGAGTAAAAAGCCAGAGCAATCCTATAATGCCCAGCCCCATAAAGATGACCACGATTCGTTGATAATCGATCTGAACCCCTAAGAGCAAAAAACTCCCTTCAATAAAGGCCGGCAGGGTGTAGGTCATTCCTTTAAAGCCGCCCCAGCGCAGGCCCTCCAGAATAGCCAGTCCGATGGCATAAGAAGCGATGATTTCCGAGGTGGCCATTCCTCTGACCCGGATCAAAATCAAGCGATAAATCCCCGCCCCGACCAGCCCGATAATCAGCAGGGATAAGATCACGGCAAGAAGATAAGGCAAATGCAGGCTGTGGATCAGGCTCCAGACCACGAACCCGGTAATGATATACAGGGCCCCATGGGCGAAGTTCGGCAGTCCGGATATGCCGTATACCAGGGTGAAACCCAAGGCCATCAAGGCCAGGGTCATACTATTGACGATACCGTAAATTAGAATTTCCATTGTTAATCCAAATAATATTTCTGAAAGGGTTCAAGGATTCAAGGGGTCGAGGTTTCAGGTTAAGGGAACAGAAATTGATCCACTTGAACCCTTGAATCCTCGACTCCTTGATCCCTTATTATTATTTTTTCATCCAGGGGGGCAGTTGGATCTTCCCGGCAGCGATCTTGTCGGGATAAACGACCACCCGTTTACCCTTTATCCATTGAAATATTGTCCCCACGGCCCCCTCTTTGGGATCGAGGCTGGGGATAATCTGATGGGTCTTGGGATCAAAGCGGACCCGTCCGTAGACGCCCATGATATCCGTCTTTTCCAGAGCGGCCACAACGGCATCCGCATCAAGGGAACCGGCCTTTTCAATCGCCTCTTTTAAGGCATAGACGGCCATATAGCTGCTGGAGGTCCCATACCCTTCCGGTTCGATCTTCCATCGTTTGGTATAGGCATCATAAAATTTCATCGTCCAGGGAGTGGCCTTGGAGGGAGCATTTCCGGCATTGACCACATTGGCCAGACAGAACTCCCCTTTTCCTTCCGTGGCCTTCCAGAAACCCGGTTGTTCGGCAGCGGCGATGATGGAGCCGAAAGGCAGGGCCGGCACTTTCAAATCATACCATTGTTTCAACAGGATCGAACTTTCCGGCATATCCATCCAGATCAGGATGACCTGAGCCCCTTCTTTTTTGGCCTTTAAGAGACCCATGGAAAAATCGGTGGTCCCGGTGGGATAAATCTCCGGATTGCCCAAGACCGTCCAGCCTTTGCCGGCCATAATCTTGGCAATCAATTCTCCTCCGGCCCGGGCGTGGGCCACATCCTGAACCATGATGAAGAGTTTATTGACATTAAAATTTTTTCCGATATCCACCAGACAAGGAATGATTTCCCCGGTAACCATCCATTTGGCTTCCCCGCTGATCCGGAAGCAATACTTGAACTTGTCGTAACTTTCAGCCACCCGCTCATGATACTTGGGAGTCAGGGCACCGGTGGTTAAAATGGAGACTTTCTTGTACTTGGAGAGCAGATCCATGGCTGCCAGGGCCGCTTCGGAGCGGACGGGCCCGCCAACAATAAAGTCTGCTTTCTTCTCCAGGATTAATTTTTCAACCGTCAGGAGAGCATCACTCACCGGAACCCCCGGTTCCAGGTCCCGGGTATCCATAACCGCCACTTCAAAATTATGTTTCTTGCCTTTAACGTTAACTCCACCCTTGGCATTGATCTCCTCCACCGCCAGACGGATGGCCCGTTCGGCATCCCAGCCATACAAAAAGGCCGTGGCCAACGGGGCGCCGATGACGATCGGCTTTTCAGCGGAAACCGAAAGATTAGGTGTGAAGCAGACCCCCAAACATAGAACCATAAATAAGTAAAATGCTCGTTTCATAATCCTTCCTTTTTCATTTTAGAGTTATTAATCACATTCGGCAGGTTTTTCCAACCCGACCGACCCGCTCCTTTCAGTGAACTCAAGCATGTTTCCCTAATTCTTTCAGATCCTGACTTACAAAATCACCCCCTTCTAAAGCAAATGTTGTGCCATCAGGTTTGAAAATAAAATCCTTTTAAAAAATGATAGGTTAAGTGAGGAAGGGGAATACCCTGCTGTTTCCGGATTGAAACGATTTTACACTTTATGAAAGGTCTTTTCAATTCTATTTCTAACCGGACAGGAGTAAAAGCCCTTCTCCACGCGTAGGCAGCTCAATCTCCCTTACGATCCAGGGACAACCCGTACATCTTCATTTTATGACGAAGGGTGGGCCGGGAAATACCCAACTGCTCGCAGGTTCTTCCCAGATGCCAATGGGTTTGATTCAGGATATCCACAATATAATCCTTTTCCAGCTCTTTCAGATTCCGCCCCTTATCCATCAATGGGTTTTCGGGGATTGTCAAAGAGGCCGGCTTTTTACCCAGTAAAGGGGCGATTAATTCTTCGAGGATGATCTCCCCCTGGGCGTTGATGACTCCGTGTGTGAGGACGTTTTGCAACTCCCGGACATTGCCCGGCCAGTCATAAACCATCATCCGTTCCAGGGTGGCCCCTTCCACTTTTCGAATCCCTTTACCCAATTCGGCATTGATCTTTCTAATAATATGGTCCACCAGAAGCGGAATATCCTGTTTTCGATCCCGAAGAGGCGGCACCTTGATGGAGGCCACATTCAACCGGTAATAGAGGTCCTCTCTAAACGTCCCCTTTGGGATCATCTCCCAGAGATTTCTATTGGTGGCGGCGATCACCCGGGCATTCGACTTGATGCGTTTCTCTCCTCCCAACCGTTCAAACTCCTTTTCCTGGAGAAAACGCAAAAGCTTGGCCTGAAGCTCATAGGGAACTTCCCCGATTTCATCCAGAAAAATAGTGCCGTGGCCGGCCAGTTCAAACTTGCCCTTCTTGGAGGCCGATGCCCCGGTAAAAGACCCTTTTTCATGACCAAAGAGTTCGCTCTCCAGAAGGGTTCCGACGATGGTCGAGCAATTGATCGCCCGATAGGGATGTTCTTTGAAGGGACTGTTATTGTGGATGGCCCGGGCGATCAATTCTTTACCGGTCCCGGTTTCACCTTCAATCAGGACCGTCACCCGATTTTCGGAAAGGACGCCGATGGTCTTAAAAATCTCCTTCATCTCCGTGCTTATGCCGATAATAGTCCCTTCCACAAAAGTGGCCAAGGGATCGATCAAAACCATCTCCGCCTTTAGGGAAGAATTTATGGACTTCAAGGCCTTATCAACCACCCGGTCCAGTTCTTCCACATCAATCGGTTTGGGTATATAGTCAAAGGCCCCCAATTTCATGGCCTTGATGGTAATATCCATATCATGAAAGGCCGTGATGATAATGATATGTCTTCGGCCCTGACGAATCAGTTCCTGAAGCACATCCAACCCGTTCATGTCCGGGAGTCGGATATCAAGTATGATCACCTGAGGATCGAAGACCCCGCATTTCCGCAACCCTTCGGCGGCATCCAGGGCACTTTGAACGGTATACCCTTTTTCCACCAAAAACATCTCTAAAGATTCAAGGAGGGAACGTTCGTCATCGATGATCAGTATTTTATTGGCCCTCACCTCACAGCCTCCTTAAAGGTAGAGTTAATCCGACCCGTGTCCCTTGCGGTTTCCGGAGGGCCAGTTTCACCGTCCCGCCATGGGCTTCGATGATCTTTTTGACATTGGACAGGCCGAGGCCTGTCCCCTTTTTCTTATTACTAAAAAAGGGATCAAAGACATAAGGAAAATCATCGGGGCTGATCCCCGGTCCCTCATCGCTGATTTCACAAAACAGGGCCGAACCCTCTTTCCGCCTTTGTTGGGTGAAGATCTCCAAACATCCCCCCTTAGGCAAAACCTCGATGGAGTTCAATAAGATATTAATGATAACCTGTTCCATCTTCCCTCGGTCCACCATTATTCGAGGCAATTTTCGGGCATAATGTTTAGCAACCACGACTTCTTTTTCTTTTATTCTAGCCTCCATGATTTCCAAGCAATCATCCAAAAGACTGTTTAAGGGGGTGGATTCCAAATCCAATTTTACCGGTTTGGCGAAATCAAGCATCTCATCGAGAATTTTCTCCAAACGGGAGATCTCCTGAACAATGATCTCCATCCGTCTCTGGTCGTTCCCCCTGAATTCAGTGCTTTTCAAAATGATCTGACTGTTCAACTTAACGGAGGAAAGGGGATTACGGATCTCGTGGGCTAAAGAAGTGGTCAATTGTCCGATATGCGCCAAACGCTCCGATTCGCGGATCCGCTTCTCCGTTTCCATTCGTTGGGTGATATCCCGGCAGATCCCGGCCAGAGCCTCTTCTCCCTGATAATAAATCTTATTGACCTTGTTTTCCGTTGGCAAATGGGAACCGTTTTTATGAAGCCGCAAATAAACAAATAAGTCTCTGGTTTCTTCGCTGCTCATGGGCTTGTCAAAGATTTTTTTAACCATTGGAAGAGATTTGGGGGCCACCAACTCGGTGTAAGGTATACCGATCAAATCCTGAGGAGCCCAGCCATGGAGATCACCGAAGGCTTGGTTAGCAAAAACGATACAGCCTTTTTGATGAACAAAATAACCGTCGTTAATCTCTTCCACCAGAACCCGGTATTTCGCTTCCGATTCAGAAAGTTCCTTGGTTCGCAGGCCCACTTCGTGGCTTAAATTCTCGGCATGGTCTCTAATCTCTTTTTCATGAAGGGATTGGAAAAAATTACTGAATTTTTTTATGGTATAAAGGAGGAATGTGTTCAATCGCAGTAGAGCGCGAAGAAGATCCATTCCATCCAGTTCTTTAACGAGGATCGGGACCAGGCAGATCCGGTATAGATCATAGGCGTTCTGGACATCGGAAAGGAAAAACCCTCCCTCCAACCGAATCCGGGTGATCCATTCGATATGGGCATCAATGATGGAATAATCATCATGCAGCAGAAAGGCCGTACCGGCATCATATCCCTTGGAAACGGTGGAGAACAATTCCTCCCGTGGCCTTTCGCTGTACCGGGGGCTGACTTCCGTATGGAGTCGATGGACCCATTCTAAAATAATCGAACGACGATATTTGGTCAGGATTTCAGCCAGGGTCATGAAATGCCATTTAGGTGTAAGGGTTAAATGATTCAAGGGGTCAAGGATTCAAGTGAAGGGCCTGACAGGCATACGGCTTGAACCCTGTAATCCTGGATTCCTTGACCCCTTTTTATTTAAAGCACCGCCCACGGTTTGGGAAGAAAAATCTTTTCATATAAGCTTAAGGCATAGCGATCGGTCATGCCGGCGATAAAATCCGTCACCCTTTCAGGGGTTACCTCCTGATCTCCCCCCATAAGGCCGGATTGAGCGGCCAACAAGCCGGACTGAGTCAGGAGGATCTCATATAATTCACTGATCACCTTCCGGGCCTTAATAAAATCAGCATGGACCCGGCCGATATCATAAACCCGCTCATAAAGAAAATCCCTTAATTTTATCATGGCTTCCAAGACCTCTTCCCCCATAGCCAGGCCTTCAGGGCCTTTCGCTCGGCTATGATAGACCACATCCTGGACCATGGTGTTGATGCGTTGGGAGCTTCTATTTCCCAGGACCTTTAAACAAATCGAGGGAATATCGTCGCCTGAAATGACGTTTCCCCTTAAAGCGTCATCCAGATCGTGGCAGATATAGGCGATAATATCCCCGATCCGGACCGCCTGCCCTTCCAAGGTCACGGCCCTTTCGGCAGGATCTTCGGGGATGATTTTCCCCTTGCCTTTAGAATGCTTCAGAATGCCGTCCCGAACTTCGTGGGTCAGATTCAAACCAAGACCGTCTTTTTCCAAAACATCGACGACCCGTAAACTCTGGTCGGTATGGCAAAACCCTTGAGGGGCAATGTGATTAAGGACCTCTTCTCCGGCATGGCCGAAGGGGGTATGGCCCAGATCATGTCCCAAGGCGATAGCCTCGGTCAGGTCTTCATTCAGACCAAGTGCCCGAGAGATGGTCCTGGCGATTTGAGACACTTCCAGCGTATGGGTCAAACGGGTTCGATAATGGTCCCCGGTGGGCGAGAGAAAGACCTGCGTCTTGTGCTTTAATCGCCGGAAGGCCTTGGAATGGATAATCCGATCCCGGTCTCGCTGAAAAACGGTTCTCAGGGGACATTCTTCTTCCGGAAGTGGTCTTCCCTGGCTCCTTAAACTGAAAGTAGCCGAGGGAGAGAGGATCTTCTTTTCATTCTGTTCAATGATTTCTCGAATGATCATAGAGGCGTTTTATCCTGATAATAATTTATCCACGACAATCTAGCAAGTTTTGATAAAAAATCAAACTCCTTTCTTACCCTAAATTGAAAAGCCTCTTTGCCAATTTTTATTTACAAACCCGTAAACCTTGGGTACTATCGGGCCATGCGAATCATCAGCCATTATATTACCAAAGAATTCTTAAAGATAACCATGCTTTGTCTGGGAATTTTTATCTTTGTTTACCTGCTGGTCGATCTCATGGAAAAGCTGGATGATTTCAATGGTGCCAACGTCCCGGGCGACCTGACGATCCACTATTTTCTGTACACAATACCTTCCATCGTCAAACAGATGATCCCGGTGGCCATTCTCATGGGGACCCAGTTGACCTTCGGCTTTTTGTCCAAAAACAACCAGCTCATTGCCTTCAAGTCAAGCGGCGTTAACATGTTGCGGTTGTCTTTCCCCATCCTCCTCCTTTCCATTATTGCGGGCCTTTTTACCCTCATCCTCGGGGAGACGCTGATCCCCATTACAAATGGTCGGGCCTCGGAGATATGGAATATTCAGGTAAAAAAGATGGAGCCCAAGGCCGTTTTAATCCAAGAGAAAATATGGTATAAAGGGGATCAAGCCATTTATACTTTTAACAATTTTAATTTTAAGGAACAGAAGGCCGATGGAGCTATCCTGTATTATTTTGATTCCGATTTCAATCTCCGATCCAGACTGGATGCCCAAAAAGTGATCTGGAAAGACGGCTCCTGGATTTTTATCAACGGCCTCTCCCAAACCTTTCTGCCGAAGGGCTCCTATTCCAGCCAACTCTTTGGAGAAAAAGTCGTCGAGCTTTCCGAAACACCCGAGGATTTTCGTTATCAGGAAAAGCCCAGTGAAGCGATGACCTATACGGAGTTGAGTGCCTATATCCGTAAAGTGGAAAAGGAAGGGTATGAGGCCACCCGTTACATTGTCGAAAAGCAGGTCCGGCTGGCCTTTCCAATGGTTTGTGTGATCATGGCCCTTTTTGGGACGGCCATGGCCCTCCGCAAAGAAAAAGGGATCGGGATTGCCCAAGGGATCGTCGGCAGCCTTCTGATCACCTTTGTCTATTGGATTTTTTTTGGGTTTTCCCGCTCCTTAGGCCTAAGCGGGGCCTTTCCGCCCCTTTGGGCGGCCTGGTCGGCCAACCTCCTGTTTTTGTTGATTGGAGGCTATATGCTTCTGGTTATCCGACGGTAATATCTAAATTCAAGTAGTTAAGGATGTCTTATGAATCAAAATCTGGTTGAAAAAATTATCCACAAACACCTCTACGACCCGGCCAAATCCGCCGCGGAAACGATACCCTTGAAGGTCGATCAGGTCCTGACCCAGGATGCCACCGGGACCATGGTCTATCTGCAATTTGAAGCCATTGGCAGGCCCCGAATCCAAACCCCTTTGGCCGTCTCTTATGTCGACCACAATACGATTCAGGCCGATTCTCGAAATCCCGATGATCACCTTTTTCTGCAAACGGCAGCCGCCCGTTACGGGGCTTTTTTTTCCCCTCCGGGCAACGGCATCAGTCATCAGGTCCATCTGGAACGATTCGGTAAACCGGGTGAGGTCTTGCTGGGTTCAGACAGTCACACCCCCACCTGCGGCGGTTTAGGCATGCTGGCCATGGGATGCGGCGGTCTGGATATCGCAGCCGCTATGGCTGGCTTTCCCTACAGCCTGGTCCGTCCCCGGATCAGACGGGTCTGGTTGACCGGGACCTTAAATCGTCCCTGGGTTACGGCCATGGATATCGGTTTGGAGATGCTCCGGCGTTTGACCGTCCGGGGCGGTGTGGGTTGGATCAATGAATATGCCGGTCCCGGGCTGGCCGATTTAAGCGTCCCCGAACGGGCAACGATTTGCAATCTGGGAGCCGAACTGGGCGCTACCTCTTCCCTCTTTCCCAGTGACGCCGTCACCCGTTCCTTCCTGAAGACCCAGGGCCGCGAAAAGGATTGGAGGGAATTGCTGCCCGATCAGGGGGCCTCTTACCAGGAAACGATGGAGTTGGATGTGAGCCGTTTGGAGCCCCTGGTCGCCCAACCCTTCAGCCCCGATGCCGTCGTCCCCCTAAAAAAACTTCTGGGCTTAAAGGTGGATCAGGTCTGCATCGGCAGTTGCTCCAATTCTTCTTATGCCATGTTAAAATCAGTGGCAGCGGTCCTGAAGGACCGAAACATCGCCCCGAACCTGAGTCTTCTGATCAACCCCGGTTCCCGTCAGGTCCTCCAAAACCTGGCTGAAGAAGGAGATTTGGGCTCCCTGATCGCTTCCGGGGCCAGGATGCTTGAATCGGCCTGCGGACCCTGCATCGGCATGGGAGGCGCTCCTCCGGATCAAGGGGTTTCCTTCCGCACCTATAATCGAAATTTCAAAGGCCGCTCCGGAACCCTTTCGGCCCAGGTCTATTTGGTCAACCCCCTGGTGGCCGCCGTAACCGCCATTAAAGGGGAGGTCGTCAATCCCCTACGGATCAAATGGCCTGTCCCGGATCATTTCGATCCGCCGGCCATCACCATTCCCGATCCCTTTATTCAAAAACCTTCCAAAACCCCGGAGAAGATAACCGTCATCCGGGGGCCGAATATTAAGCCCCTGCCCTTCAAAAAACCGGTTCTCACCGCCTTTAAAACCGAGATCCTGATCAAGCTGGGCGATCATATAACGACCGATGACATCCTCCCCGGAGGGGCGGAGGTTTTACCTTTTCGTTCCAATATCCCGGCCATTTCCCGTTTCACCTTTCAACGTCTGGACTTGTCCTTCGCCGACAGGGCGATCCAGGCCAAGGGCGGGGTGATCGTTGCCGGAGAAAACTATGGTCAGGGGTCTTCCCGGGAACATGCCGCACTCACCCCCATGTTTATGGGTGTTCAAGCGGTGATCGCCAAATCCTTTGCCCGCATTCATTTGAGTAACCTGATCAATTACGGCATTATTCCCCTGCTCTTTAAAGATCCCCAAGATTATGATTCTCTTGTCCAAGGCCACCATCTGGAATTTTCCGGACTCCGCAAGGCCCTTCAGAAGGGAAAGGAGATCATCGTCTTTCAACCGGAGCAAAACCAAAAAATATCCCTGACGGCCCTGGTCCCCGACGAAAAAAGGGCCATGCTCTTGGCCGGAGGGTTTTTGGCCTTTTTGAAATCAAGAGCCAATTTGGCGAACCCGCAACCCTAGGGGCGGGCTTTATGCCCACCGGTTCAAACGAGAAAAGGGTGAACAATCGTTCAACTTAGATTTGAACTTTATTGATGTTCAAAGGAATCTATGACTCTTATCCAATTCCCTAATATTTTGATCGGACATGCCAGCGATCTTAATAGTCCAACCGGCTGCACAGTGATCCTCTGTCCTCAGGGGGCCGTGGCCGGGATTGATATCCGCGGTTCGGCCTCCGGGACACGACAGACGGACTCGCTGTTTTCCCTTCATCGGGTCCCTCAGATCCATGGTCTGCTTTTATCCGGAGGAAGCGCCTTTGGTCTTGATGCGGCCGGAGGGGTGATGCAGTATCTTGAAGAAAAAGGCATTGGTTTTGACGTCCAGATCACCCGTGTTCCCATTATCCCCACGGCGATCCTTTTTGATCTATCCTTAGGCGATCCCTTTCGACGGCCTGATAAGGCCATGGGCTATCAGGCCTGTCTGAATGCCCAAGGGGATGAAGTGGCCGAAGGAAGCGTGGGGGCCGGGACCGGGGCCTCGGTAGGGAAATTATTCGGTATAACTCAGGCCACCAAAGGCGGCTTGGGATATGCGGTGACCCAGTTAAACAACGGGTTGACGGTAGGGGCCTTGATGGCGGTCAATGCCTTTGGCGATATCCTGGATGAGGAGGGAAAGATCATGGCCGGGGCCCGGACCTCCCCAACCGCCGTTTCTTTTGCCGATACCTGGGAATCCTTTAAACAGGGTCGTGTTCCCACTCATTTTGTAGTCCTTAACAATACCACTTTAGGTGTGATCCTGACTAACGCCCGATTGAACCCCTATCAAGTCCGGAAATTGGCCCAAATGGGCCAAAATGCCCTGGTCCGGTGCATATCCCCGGTGCACACCCTTTTTGACGGGGATACCCTCTTCGCCCTTTCTTTGGGAGATGTGGAAGCGGATCTGAATCAAATCGGGGTCCTGGCCCAGGAAATGGTCCAGGAAGCCGTCAGACGGGCCATTCGCCAGGCCGATGGTCTGGGCTTAATCCCGGCCTGGAAAGACTTATCAGGAAACAAATAAATCCAGATCATCTCCCCCAAAGAACCAGGCAGGGGTAATCAGCAAGGTTCGAAGTCAGCGCTGGTTGTTGAACATTTCCAGAAGTAAACTGGTGGGCAGGGATGGGCAGTCACTCCTGCCGGGCTGGAAAATCTAGCCAAACACATTTGAAATTTCGGCGATAGGGGGTCTTGTTTTTTAAGTTGTCCACCATTACTCCGGAGCTTCTTTGCCGGGCCAATATTAAGCCTTGCTTCAAAAGCAGGCCTACACCCAAGCGGGAAATGGGCCGGTCGGCTTTGCCGACCTAAAGGAGGCTTCCATTCGGAAGCCGGGCTGAATGCCCTGCTTCGAATCCATTTAGCTATTCTGGCCGGATTACCCCACTGGGTAACCTTTGGACAACTTAAAAAACAAGACCCCCTATCGCCTGCTAAAATGTTAGGGATAAATCCTTAGATGTACTTCGTAAGAATCTAATCCAGAAAGTTAACTTTCCTTTTCACGACTATTCCATCTTTATAGGAAATCGCACAGATCCACCTTGCAAAGGCCCATCCATCCCAAACAAGTAATGTCGTCCGGTTGGGATCGTTTCCTGCAGATTTAATAATCTTCAAGCCCTGCCGCTGGGCCAGCGATTCCGCAGTTGCAATAGGGGTTCCAGGGGATATCCGCTGTGAATAATCTATAATCCGTGTTTTTGCATCGTGGATACGCCAAAAAGGATAAACCATAAAAAGAAGCATCACTCCTCCGGTAATTACTATGCTCTTTCTTTTCATTTTAACCTCCACAGGTCCAAGGCGGTGTTCCCCCGAGGCCCCCGGCGTGCGGAAGCCTACGGCCCATGGGAGCAAGGGACATGGACCCGACAGGGGCAGCGCCCAAAGGCACCGTATTCGGGGTTGTTGAAAATTCAATTTTCTTTCCGTTTTTCGCAGATGAACCCCTTGAAAAAATAGCAGAATAAATGGAGGGATTATATAAAAAAATGAAAGCTAACTCGTTCTCATCCGGAAATGTCCTTTCCGGATGAGAACACACAGCTCTCGGCTGTACTCAATGTCCAGAAACCCTTTTGAATAGGGTTTCTGGACAGGACTCCAGACCGGAATCTAGGTGTTTCCATCCGGGAAATCGAATTTCCGGATGGAAACTAACTCGTTTGCATCCGCCATAAACACTCTCGGGCCGAACTCTCCGGCTTTTTATCCCTTGCGGCCTGTCTTAATTTCCCGTATATATTTCCAACATGGAAACAGTACAGCATTCACCCGACAACATACGCCCGGCCTCTACGGTCATCCTGGTCCGGGAGCAGGATCAGGAACTTCAGATCTATCTGCTTAAGCGAAGTTCCCAGAGCGGTTTCTTTCCCGGCAATTATGTCTTTCCCGGCGGTACCCTGGAAGAGGACGACCGGAAGATCGAACTTTGGAAAGACCGTCTCGATCTATCCGGCGACGATATCCGAAAATCCTTTGGAGCCGGTCTGGATTTGGACCAAATCATTTCTTATGGAGTGGCGGCCGTCCGGGAGACTCTGGAAGAGGCCGGTGTTTTTCTGGCCTTTCGGGACCCGGCCGGGCAGGAACCACTTGCCGAAACCTGCCATCGTCCTGCCGCCGATGCCATGCCGGAGGGCTGGTTTCGCCAAAAGGTCTTGGCCGAAAAGTGGACCCTTTCTTTTTCCCGCCTTTTTCCTTGGTCCCACTGGATCACACCCCAGGCCATGGCCAAGCGTTTTGACACCCGCTTCTTTTTAGCTTTAATGCCCGAAGGTCAGGTCTGTATTCCCGATGATCAGGAAACGGTTCACGGTCTCTGGATCAGCCCTGAGAAAGGTCTCCAGGGGAATAGGCGGGGAGAGATTCCCTTAAGCCCCCCCACGGTGATTACTCTCCACGAACTCTTGCCCTATGGCACCCTGGCAGACCTCAGTCGGGCCTTAGGCCCGGGCGCCTGGGCCGAGCCCCGTCTGCCGATCTTTTATAGACTTGAAAAAGGCGGCATCATCATTGAACCCTGGGACCCGCAGTATGGGAAGGAGATCGAAATCGACCCGCTTGGGTTGGAAGAAAAAGTGGCCGCCATAGGGGAACCCTTCTCCCGCATCTGGCTGCATAAAGGAATCTGGAGGCCCTTAATGTCTTAATAGGTTGTTCTGACAAAATTTTATCAGGATCACGAGAACAAATATAACGTTTTTCCTCTCATTGAATCAAGCTCTCTCAGCTAATAACATGAATTAGTTCGGCGGGGGTTATTTAACTATTAATTTCCACCCAGTTGATCAATCCTATTTTTTTTGCCTTAAAGCAATTTTTTTTGATTTTTTTTTTGCTTTCTGTTAAAAGTATAATCATGAAACTCAGCCGATATTTAGAACTTTTTATTGAAAATGACTTGGCCGAAAAGATGGTCTTCCTCTCGGGACCACGGCAAGTAGGAAAAACTACTTTGGCCAAAACTTTTTTAAAAAAAGAAGGGGATGGATATTACAACTGGGATCGTCGGGAGGATCGAAAAAAAATTTTATCAGCCTTTTGGCCGGCAACCCCCGCGACAATCATCCTGGATGAACTTCATAAGTATCAACGATGGAAATCCTGGATCAAAGGAGAATACGATACCCATGGCCGCCGGATTCGATTCCTGATAACCGGGAGTGCTCGGCTGGATGTTTATAGGCGCGGCGGGGATTCTCTCCAAGGACGATATCACGCCCATCGGTTGCACGGGTTTTCAATCGGAGAGATCCTCAAGACGTCCCAGACCTTAGTACCGGGGAAACCGATCGAATTTCCGGATCATTATGATCAGAACATAATTCCAAGCTTATTTCGTTTCGGGCCTTTTCCGGAACCTTTTCTTAAACAAAATGAAAGAAGTTTACGGAGGTGGAGAAGGGAACGCCTGGACCGGTTTTTCCGGGAAGATGTGCGTGAACTTGAAAATATCCGGGATCTTTCTTCTATGGAACTGCTGGCTGAATTGCTGGAAGGCCGGATCGGAAGCCCTCTTTCCCTCCAATCGCTTCGAGAAGATTTGGAGGTAAGCCATCGGGCTGTCACTCATTGGATGGAAATATTAGAACGCCTTTATTATTGTTATAAGGTTTCTCCTTTTACCCATAAGGCGTATCGATCTCTCAAAAAGGCCTCCAAGGTCTATCTCTGGGACTGGTCCGCTGTTCCTGAAGAAGGGAGTCGCTTTGAAAACCTGGTGGCCGGGCATTTGCTGAAATTCAAACATGCCCTGGAAGATCAGGAGGGATATCGGATCGGTTTACATTATTTGAGAGATGCGGACAAAAGAGAAGTTGATTTTTTAATGACCTTCGACCATAAACCCTGGTTTGCGGTGGAATGCAAAAAAGGTGGCCGCACCGTCAATCCGGCATTGAAATATTTCGGGGAACGTCTCAAAATTCCTTATTTATACCAACTTGTCCTTGAAGGGAAAGAGGATTTCTTGGACGGACAGGTCCGGGTCTTGCCAGCCGCTAAATTTTTAAGCGTTCTGCCATGAGCCGGGTCGAAAAGATTGAGCAATCTCTACAGGTTTACTGTGTTTTTACATATTTAATTTGAATTATAAATCATCTCTTATAATGATCAAATTAACTGAACTATTATATCCAGCCTTCAAGCTTATTGAATATTTTTGAACACGAAATTGAAGATTCCCGAGAACTTAAAAAAAGTACTATTTTAGCTTTTTGAAAAATGGATTAAGGATAGCCCAACAGGAGGAGAGCGGGGGTCCTGTTTTTGGAGTCGTCCAAAGGTTACCCAACGGGATAATCCGGCCAGAATAGCCAATTTAATTAGGTGCAGGGCATACAGCCCGGCTTCCGAATGGAAGCCTCCTTTAGGTCGGCAAAGCCGACCGGCCGATTTCCCGCTTGGGTGAAGGCCTGCTTTTGAACCCAGTACGGACATTGGCCCGGCAAAGAAGCTGAGGAGTAAATAGTGGACATTCGGCTTCCGAATGGAAGCCTCTTTCAAAGGTCGACATAGTCGACCGGCACCAAAAACAAGACCCCCGCTCTCCAAGGCATTCATTCTTTGTTAATAGTCTGTGATCCTGGCCTCATTTTTCAAAAAGCTAAAATGATACAAAAAAAATTGATGAATTGTTCAAAGAAGCCGGCAAGAAGGAATATAAAACCATCTAGCGGATTATCGAGGCGATCTTGAAGTGGTCGAGTTTTTCTCCGAGAAACCCTTGAACCCCATAATCTTATGTTCTTTTCAAATAAACTTCATCTTGATGATGCGAAAAGTGGCCTGGCCGATGGCCACCAGGGAGTTGCGGGCATCGGTGATGTCGGCCCGCACAAAGGCCAGTCTGCCGGTCTGGTGGGTGATCCAGGCCTGACAGAGGTAAGGGCCGTCTTTGGCCGGAGCGGGGTATTGAATGGTGCAGTCGATGGTGGTACAGCTATGGTCCGGGTCAGCCAAGGAGATGACCGCCCAGGCCATGGTCGTATCCATGGTGGTGAAAAGGATGCCCCCGTGGGGCTGATTCAAAGTGGGCCAGCAGACCTCGCCCCTGGGGCTGAGGATCGAGCGGGCCTTTCCTCCGCCGGCCTCTTCCAGACGGATGCCGATGGTTTGATAGAGCGGGTTGGTATTGAATAGGGTAAGGGTCTCGGCCGGGATGTCCATTATAATCCCAGATAGGCCTTGCAGACCTGTTCGTCCTGCAGCATGCCCTGGGACGGACCGCACTTGACGATTTCCCCGTTTTCCAGGACATAGGCCCTTTGGGCCATATTCAGGGCATGGTGCACGTTCTGCTCCACCAGTAGAATGGTCGTGCCCTCTTCATTGATCTTGCGGATGATCTCGAAAATAGTACTCACCAGCAGAGGAGATAATCCCAGGGAAGGCTCGTCCAGCATGAGGATCTTGGGTTTCGACATCAGGCCCCGGCCGATGGCCAGCATCTGTTGCTCGCCGCCGGACAAGGTGCCGGCGCTCTGGCTTTTTCGTTCAGCCAGCCGGGGAAAGAGCTCAAACACTTTTTTCTGATTGACGGCCTTGTCACTGCGGGCCATGGGATTCAAGGCCCCCAATTCCAGATTTTCCAGGACCGTCATGGACGGGAAGAGCTGCCGTCCCTCGGGAATCTGAATAATCCCCATACTGACAATCTCTGAAGTGGAACAATTGGAAATCGATTGATTGTACCAGGAGATGGAGCCTTTCTTGACCTTCAGCATCCCGGAAATGGTTTTGATGGTGGTGGACTTCCCGGCCCCGTTGGACCCGATGACCGTGACGATCTCCCCTTCGCCCACCTCCAGCGAAACGCCTCTCAGGGCCTGCATATCGCCGTAATAGACATCGATATTTTCAATCTTTAACACGGCTTATATTCCTCTCCCAAATAGGCTTCCACCACCAGCGGATTTTGGGTCACTTCCAGAGGTAATCCTTCGGCGATCTTCTCTCCGAAATTAAGGACGATGATCCGTTGAGACAAAGCCATGACCCCGCGCATGACGTGTTCGATCATCAAAATCGTCACTCCCTGCCGATTGATCTCCCGGATCAGGTTGATCAAGATATCGGTTTCCGTGGGATTGATGCCGGCCATGACCTCATCCAGCATTAAAAGAGAGGGATTGGTGGCCAGGGCCCGAGCCAGCTCCAGACGTTTGCGATAGGGCAAGGGCAATTCATGCCCGAAGGCCAGGCGTTTGTCATCCAGGCCCACAAACTCGATGACCTCCCTGGCCTTCCGCGTCGCCTCTTCCAGGGAGGACAGACGATTGAAGGCGGCCACAATCACATTATCCAGCACCGTCAGTTCCAAAAAGGGTTTGACGATCTGAAATGTCCGGACCATCCCCAGGCGGCAGATCTCAAAGGGTTTCAGTCCCAGGATGGATCGGCCCTGAAATTGGACCGATCCATGGTCCGGGGGAATAAACCCGGTCAGGCAATTGAACAGAGTGGTCTTCCCGGCCCCATTCGGACCGATGACGGCTACGATCTCCTGAGGCTGGATCTCCAGAGAGATCTTGTCCAGGGCTTGAAGACCTCCAAATCGTTTGTCGACATTTCCAACCGTTAATAGACTCAAGATTAAGTCCTCATTGCCATTACTAGTAACTTAAGTTCCTAAAGGGAAATTCATTCTGTTTAAGTTATTACTTCCTGGGTTAACATCTTCATGCTTTATCTTTAAAAAAAGGCCTGAAAATCCGGGATAAATAAGGCATGATGCCCCGGGGAAAAAAGAAAACGGAAAAGATCAGGACGAAACCGTAAATGACCATATGCAGACCAGGCCGGCCCACCTCCGAGAGATAGGCCCGGGTCCATTCAGCCGGCAGGGTGATCAGAAAGGAGCCGACGATGGGTCCCAGAACCGTTCCCATCCCGCCGATGATGGGGCGGAGGATGATTTCAATGGACAGGGCCATGCTCATCACCCGGTCCGGGCTCAAGTGGAAGATACGATTGGCATCAAAGGTCCCGCCCAGGGCGGTCATAAAGGCACTCAAGGCAATGGCCCACATCTTGAACTTAAAGGTATTGATCCCCAGACTTTCCGCCGCCTCTTCATCTTCCCGTATGGCCACCAGATAACGACCGAATTTCGAGGTCTCCATAATCCGAACCACAATCATCGAAAAGACCAGTAGCCCTAGAGAGATATAATAATACGGCAGGTTCCCCTTAAAGTGCATATTCCAAAAACCGGGTTTGAAATCCATGAATAGTCCCATAAAGGACCCGAGACTATCCATATGCAGGGCGATCAATCGACCGATCTCGGCAAAGGAAATGGTGATCAGAACAAAATAGACCCCTTTTAAACCGAAGCGAAACCCCAGAAATCCGATCGCCAAGCCGACACACATGGCCAGCAGGGCCCCGACAATCATCCCCACCCAGGGCGTCAACCCGAAGACCATGGCCAGGCGTGTTGAGGTATAAGCCCCTACACCCACATACAGGGCATGTCCCAATGAGATACTGCCTGTGTATCCGGTGAGGATGTTCCAGCACTGGCCCAGATAGGCATAAAAAAAGATCAGGATGAAGATCTCCATCCAGTAATTACTGAGGACTTTTGGCAGAAAAAGGAGAATGCCCAGCATAAGGGCCAGGAGGAAATAGAGCCGTTTCATCCCTTGCCTCCGAAAAGCCCCTGAGGCTTGAAGAGCAGAATAATAACCATGATTGTAAAACTGACCACCTGTTTCATTGAACTGGGCAGGAAGACCGTGCCCAGGGATTCGGCAACACCGATAATCAATCCTCCGACCAGGGCCCCGATCAGACTGCCCATGCCACCCAGGATGACGATGACAAAAGAGATCATCGTATAAGGGGCCCCCATGGTGGCCTTGGCCGGCATCAGGGGGACCAGCAGGGCCCCGGCGGCCCCCACGCAGGCAGCCCCGATACCGAAACAAATCCCATAAAGCCGGTTGATATGGGTCCCAATAATCAGGGCGCCGAAACGGTTGTCGGCCGCCGCCCGGATGGACTTGCCAAGGATGCTCTTTTTCAAAAAGACCATAACGATCAGAGTAATTAAAATAGCCAGGGTAAAAGCGATCAGCCGGGGAACATCGATGGTCAGGTTTCCCAGGCGCAAAGAGGAAAGGGCCAGGCTTGTTTCAGGGCTGATATCACTCCCTCCCCAGATCATCAGGGTGCCGTTCTCAAAAATAATTCCCAAGCCGACCAAGACCAGAACCTGCATGGCTTCCGGCAGATCCAGGATGCGGTTGACAAAAACCCGTTGCAGGCCGTAACCGATCCCGAACATCAGAACAGCACAAAGGGGGAGGGAAATATAGGGATCGAGTCCAAAGCCTTGGAGAAAGGTTATGGACAAGAACATGGCAAAAACCATCATCTCCCCATGGGCGAAATTGATGACCCGCATCACCCCAAAAATGAGGGAGAGGCCTAAAGCGATCAGGCTGTAGACCCCTCCCATTAAAAAACCCTGGACGGCTAATTGCAATACCAGATCAATGTTCATGATTAGTTACTCATCACTCTTGGCGGGCGTAAACCCCGCCCCTACCCTTATGGGTAACCTGCAACCGTAGGGGCGGGCTTTACGCCCGCCCGCTCCATTGAGGATAGAGTGAAAAATCACTCAATTTAGATTTTTAGTAACAGTTTAGCGCTTTGCAAAAAAAGGAAGAACAGACTTAACCTCATCAGGCAATGGGTTAAATCCCCCTCAATCCCCCTTTTTCAAAGGGGGAAGCTAACCCCCTCCCTTTGACAAAGGGAGGTCGGGAGGGATTTCTTAAGGTTTTATTAAACAGCTAACTTGATACGATTTTTACAAATTCTCCAGTCTTTCACAATCCGCAATCTGCAATCCCAAATCCCAAATGGTCTATCCCCGATCCCAGAGCTGTTTCCAAGGGAAAACATAGGGGGCTTGGGCCGATTCCTTCGGTAGAACAACCTTTACCCGGTCATCGATATTCGGATCAGGCAGAACCTGAACCATAGCCGTGGCGGCATTAATATTATCCCCTTTCTCATCGAAGATCACCGGGCCGCCGACCATGGGATGGTCTTTAAAGTTGGTTTTGCGCAGGGCCTCTCGCAAGGCCTCCGGATCCGTGGATTTGGCCCGCTCCAGGGCATCGGCGATGACCAGGACCCCGGTATAGGCATATCCGGAATTGGTATCCAGGTATTTTCCGGGGTACTGTTTCTCAAATCGGGCATTGGCCTCCTGAAATTTTTTACTCTTCGGATTGACCCAGGGCACATTGTCCAGCACATAGTAGGCCAGTTTATCCATATCCTTGACGAATTCCGGCTCATACCACCCGGGACTGCCGGGGCTGATAATACCCATCAGTTCCATTCGCTGTTTATACATTTCCCGGATTAATAATTTGGCATCTCCGGGCCGGGACACCGGGCAAAGCAGATCCGGTTTAGAGGCCTTGAGTTTAGTCACCTCTGCCGAAAGGTCCTTAACTCCCAAGGGATATTCGATATGCTCGACGATTTCAAATGGCAGTTTCTTATCCTTGACATACTTGATAAAAGCGGCTCCCTGACCCCGTCCGAAGGCATCCCCGGCATTGGTTACGGCTATTCTTTTAATATGGACCTTTTTCTCTTTAATAATTAGGTCCAGATAGCGGCTCATGGTGGACATGAAATATTCGGTCTTGGTAAAACAGCGGAAGACATTTTTATACCCTTTGGCGGTAATAGCGTCCAGGGCGGCAACGTCAATGACAAAGGGGACGTTACGTTGTTCGGCGAGGGTGGCAATGGCCATGGCCACACCGCTGAGGAAAGGTCCAACCAGGCACACGGCGCCTTCTTTGATCTGACGTTCGGCCACAATCCGGCCCACTTCTTCCTTGGCTTCACTATCGCCCAGTAAAAGTTTTAATTTGGCCCCTCCCATGGCTTTGATTCCACCGCGGGCATTGATTTCATCGACAGCCAATTTATTGCCTCGTTGCATGGCAATGCCGATATCCGGCAGAGGGCCGGTAACCGGCTGAACGGATCCGATAAGGATTTCCTTAGGTGCGGCCCCGCGCAAGACGGCCGGGAAGCCGGTAATAGTGGCGGCGGCACCCACGGCAGCGGTGGCCTTTAAAAAACTCCTGCGACTGATTCCGGATTCTTCCTTTTTTTCTTTTTCCATGGTCTCCCCCTTTTTAAAAAGGTATCTTAAATCTGTCAGCTTACTTTATACGTTATTAATACGGCTAAAGTCAAGCCTGACTTGTGGAACTTTTCCGATCTCTTCTCCTCCCCCAAAAAACCTGCTGTTTTTGCCTTGACCAGGATAATGTATTGTTATATAAAAGAAAAAAATACAGGAAACCTTCCGGCGTTTTTGAGGGACCATGATTTACGGTATTGGAATCGATTTGGTGAAGATGTCTCGTATCCAAGCGGCCTTGGAAACCTGGGGCGAACGATTTCAAAAAAAAATATATACGGAGAAAGAACGGGCCTTTTGCCTCAACCGCCCCCACCCAACACGGTACTGGGCCATGCGTTTTGCCGCCAAAGAGGCCTTTTCCAAAGCCATCGGCCTGGGGATGCGGCAGGGGATCTATTGGAGAGATATTGAAGTGTCTTCCAATTCCTTCGGCAAGCCGGAGCTGACCCTTCACGGCCGGGCCCGGGAAATCTGTGCCGAAGCCGGAATCAAAAATTCTTTTTTAACCCTGACCGATGAAGACGGTTACGCCATGGCCGTGGTCGTTTTAGAGATTTAACAGAAAAATACCGGTTCAAGGTACACGGTTCAGGGTTTAAAGTTAAAGGCAAAAACCTCAAACCTTAGACCGTGAACCTTATACCCAGGTTTAATTATGCTCCTATCCACCGCCAAACAAATGAAAGACCTGGACCGCCGGACCATTGAGGAATTCGGTCTGCCCGGTCTGGTCCTGATGGAAAATGCCGCCCGGGGGGCGGTCCAGGTCGCCCTGAGGCAGTATCCCCGGGCCCGCACCATTGCCGTCTTTTGCGGGAAAGGCAATAACGGGGGAGATGGTCTGGCCATGGCCCGCTATTTCCACTCCCGCGGCCTGAAGGTGACCATCTACCTGACCGGAGCAAGGACCGGCTTGAAAGGAGATGGCGCCTTCCAAGTGACCTTGACGGATAAGCTGACTATTCCCCTGGTGGAGGTGAATGAAGAAACCGATCTGGCTGGGCATAAACAGGATATCTATCAAGCCGATCTTCTGATTGATGCCCTTCTGGGCACGGGGCTGGAGAAAGAGGTCCAGGGCCTTTTTCGCATCCTGATCGAATTAATCAATAAATCACCCGGCCCGGTCCTGGCGGTGGATATCCCCTCCGGGCTTTCTTCGGACAGCGGCCTTCCCTTGGGGATTTGCGTTCAGGCCGACACGACCGTCACTTTCGGTCTGCCTAAAATCGGGCAGATCCTCTTTCCCGGATGTCGCTATGTGGGCCGGCTTGTTGTAGTAGATATCGGACTGCCCCCGATCCTCTGGCCCGAGCCCCAGAATCGGGCCGAGCTGTTTGAACCGGAAATGGCCTCTCCCTGGCTCCCGGCTCGGGATCCCGAAGGTCATAAGGGGTCTTATGGACACGCCTTGGTCCTGGCCGGCTCCAGAGGGAAGACCGGGGCCGCGGCCATGACCTCTTTAGGGGCCTTGCGGGCCGGAACCGGTCTGGTAACCTTGGCCATCCCGGAAAGTTTAAATTCGATCATGGAAATCAAATTGACCGAGGCCATGACCGAACCATTGCCTGAAGGGGAACCGGGGCATCTAGGTCCTCAGGCCTTCGATCGGCTAATGACTTTACTTGAAGGGAAAAAGGCCTTAGCCGTCGGACCGGGTCTTTCCACCTCAGCAGGGACAAAGGCCCTCATATTCAATCTCTTAAAACAACCCGGGGCCATCCCTTTGGTCATTGACGCCGACGGTCTGAATATCTTAGCCGAAATCCCCGAAGTTTTCCCGAACCTGGCCGGACGGACCATCCTGACTCCTCACCCCGGAGAGATGTCCCGCTTGACCGGGCAATCGGTTAAAACGATTCAGGCCGACCGGATCAGGGCAGCCCGGGATTTTTCCCGCACATATGGAGTCGTGGTCGTCCTGAAAGGGGCTCGAACCATCATCGCCGATCCGGAAGGCCCGGTTTATCTGAATCCGGCGGCCCATTCGGTCCTGGCCAGCGGGGGGACCGGTGATGTCTTGACCGGATTGATTCTGGGGTTTTTAGCCCAAGGACGCCCACCCATCCAAGCGGCCTGTCTGGGTGTCTTTTTCCATGGTCAGGCCGGCCTCTGGCTGGCCGAAGAAAGGGGCGGTCAAGGGATCTTGGCCTCCGAATTATTGAAAAAAATTCCTAAATTAATCGACAACAAAGGGGTTTGGGAACAAAGGGCGGGAGAAGCCCTTCCGCTTCTTAAAGAAGTGAACTTATGATGGGAGAATACGATGACCCGGGCCAAAGATATCATGACCCCAAACGTTATTACGGTTCAGGAATATACCCCAATTTCCGAGGTGGCTCAAATCCTATCGGAAAGCCGGATCAGCGGGGTACCGGTTTTAAACCCCCAAAAAGAGATGGTCGGAATAGTCTGTGAAAGTGATATCATCGACCAGACGAGGAAATTCCACCTCCCCACAGTCATTAATCTGATGGGCTCCATTGTCTTTTTGGAGAGCGGGAAAAAATTTGAGAGGGAATTAAAAAAAATGGTCGGCCTCTTGGCCCGGGATATCATGTCCTCTCCGGTCAAGACCGTGTCGCCAAACACCTCGGTGGAAGAGATTGCCACCCTGATGGCCGAACGCCATATCCATTCCATCCCGGTCCTGGAAGGAAGTGATCTGGTGGGAATTGTTGGAAAGAAGGATATAGTCCGTTCGATGGCATCTTAAGGGACGGTCGAGGGCTTGGCTCTATTTCTCACGGAAGAAGAAGTGATCGGCGAAGAAGGGACCGAACAACTGGGTCAAAAGATCGCCGCTCTCCTGCAGGCCGGTGATGTGCTGGCCCTTTATGGAGAATTGGGGGCCGGCAAGACTTGTTTGGTCCGCGGTCTGGCCAAAGGGTTAGGGGTCGATGAAAGGCTGGTGGCCAGCCCTTCTTTTTCATTGATCAATGAATATCCCGGGCCCCTGCCCGTGGTTCACATTGATTGCTACCGTCTTCATCTGGAAGAAGAACTGGATGAACTCGGACTGGAAGAATATTTTGACGGCCCCGGGGTGACGGTTATTGAATGGGCGGAACGGATAAGCGATTTACCGGACGATCGGCTGGAGATCACCTTTCGTCTACAGGATGACACCTGTCGACAAATCCGAATCGAGGCCTGCGGAGAATTGGAAGAAAGGTTCAAGGTACACGGTACACGGCGTAAGGTGTAATAGGAACAATACTTGGGTTTTTTTCTTTAACCTCAAGCCTTATACCTTAAACCTTGAACCGTTATTTTATAAAGGAGGAAGAGGTTCATGTCACTGATTGTACAAAAATATGGGGGGACTTCGGTCGGCTCCATAGAAAAAATCCGCAATGTGGCCAAGCGGGTCATTGCCATGAAAGAAAAAGGGCATGATCTGGTGGTCGTCCTTTCGGCCATGTCCGGAGAAACGGACAGACTGATCCGTCAGGCCCAGGAAATGACTGAAACACCCAACTCCCGGGAACTGGATGTGCTCATTTCAACCGGGGAACAGGTCTCGGTGGCTTTATTCAGCATGGCCGTTCAGAGCCTGGGCTACAAAGCCATTTCCCTCTTGGGGCATCAGGTCAGGATCGTCACCGATGATGCCTACGGCCGGGCCAGGATCAGTGAAATCGATACCCGGCGGATTATGGGAGAAATCCGTAATGATCGGATTGTTGCCGTAGCCGGTTTCCAAGGCCTGGATGAGAGGGGCAATATTACCACCCTGGGACGTGGAGGCTCGGACACCACCGCCGTGGCCGTCGCCGCCGCTTTGAAGGCTCACGTCTGCGAGATCTTTACGGATGTGGAAGGCGTTTTTACCACCGATCCGAACATCTGTCCCAAAGCCAGGAAGATGAAAAAGATTTCTTATGAAGAAATGCTGGAAATGGCCAGCCTGGGAGCGAAGGTCCTGGAGATCCGTTCAGTAGAATTTGCTAAAAAATTTAAGGTTCCGGTGCATGTGCGCTCGACCTTTACCGATAAGGAGGGAACGATGGTGGTTCAAGAAGATAAAAGCATGGAAAAAATCCTGGTTTCAGGTGTCACCTACAATAAAAACGAGGCCCGTATTACCATTACTAAAGTGCCGGACCGGCCGGGGACTGCTTCCAAAATTTTCACCCCCATCTCTGAGGCGGGCGTAGTGGTCGATATGATCATCCAGAATACCAGTGAAGAAGGCTTAACCGACCTGACCTTTACCGTTCCCAAAGTCGATTTCAAAAAGACCATGGCCATCGTCAAAAAGGTGGCCAAAGAGATCAAGGCCGAACGGGTCATGGGTGATGAAAACATCGCCAAGGTCTCCATCATCGGACTGGGTATGCGTAACCACGCCGGTGTGGCCACGACCATGTTCTCGGCCCTGGCCAAAGAAGGGATCAATATTATGATGATCTCCACCTCGGAGATCAAGATCTCCTGCGTCATTGATGAGAAATATACCGAATTGGCGGTACGCACGTTGCACTCGGTTTTTCACCTGGACGAAGAAGCGCTCACCAAAGACAGTGCCAAAGCCAAATAAACAAAGGCGTAAGGTTCAAGGAAAAAACAGAAGCGTTGTAGGTCAGGGTGCCCGGAGGGCTCCCTGACATTTAAAATAAAAACATCATAATTGTCAGGTAACTCCCTTTGGTCGTAACCTGACCTACAGTAATACCTAAACCTTGGTCCCTTTTTCAGGTTTATTATGAAACCCATAGAAATCTATGATACCACTCTCCGGGATGGAACCCAGGCCGAGGATTTTAATCTTTCTGTTGAAGATAAAGTCCGTATTGCCAAGAAATTGGATGAGCTGGGAGTCGCCTATATTGAAGGCGGCTGGCCGGGTTCGAATCCCCGGGATGTGGAGTTTTTCCGGGCCATGGAGGGGGTTTATCTGGATAAGGCCCAATTAGCGGCCTTCGGCAGCACCCACAACCCCAAGATCCTTCCGGAGAAAGATCCCAATCTGAAGGCCCTGATCCAGGCCCGAACCCCGGTCATCACTATCTTCGGCAAGAGTTGGGATGTGCATGTGCATGACGCCCTGCGGGTTTCCTTAGAGGCCAATCTTAAAATCATTGAAGACTCCCTTTCTCTGGTTCGGCCCAAAGTGCCCAAACTCATTTACGATGCCGAACATTTCTTTGATGGCTATAAGGCTAATCCCGAGTATGCCCTGGCCACCTTGAAGGCGGCCATGAAGGCCAAAGTGGATTGCCTGGTCCTTTGCGATACCAACGGAGGGACCCTGCCCAATCAACTGGCCCCCATCATCCAGGCCGTCAAAAAAGAGATCAAAGGGGTCCCTTTGGGCATTCATGCCCACAATGACTGCGAATGTTCCGTGGCTAATGTGGTCACTGCGGTCGAATTGGGGATCACCCACGTCCAGGGCACGATTAATGGTTTCGGAGATCGGTGCGGCAATGCCAATCTCTGCTCGATTATTCCCAATTTGCAGTTGAAACTGGGCTTTCCGGTCCTCAGCCCGGAGCAGTTAAAAAAGATCCGGGTCATCTCCCGCTTCGTTGACGAACTGGCCAACATCCGGCACAATAAATACCAGCCTTATGTCGGGAACAGCGCTTTCTCGCACAAAGGGGGCATCCATGTCAGTGCCGTGGCTAAAAACCCCGAGACCTACGAGCACATCCGGCCCGAACTGGTCGGCAATGTCCAGCGCATCCTCATTTCCGATCTGGCCGGACGGAGCAACATCCTCTCCAAGGCCAAAGGGTATGGGCTGGATATCACCAGTAAAGACCCGGCCGTCTTGAGCATCCTGGCCAAACTGAAGGAATTGGAACATCAGGGATTTCAATATGAAGGGGCCGAAGGGTCCTTTGAACTGCTCATGAATCGGGCCATGGGAAAAGATCACCAATTTTTTGAATTGGAGTGGTACCGGGTCACCATTCAAAAAGTCCGGGAAAATCAACCCTCCGTGGTGGAAGCGACCATCATCGTCAAAGTCAAAGGCCAGACCGAACATACGGCCGCCCTGGGGAACGGCCCGGTGAATGCCTTGGACAACGCCTTGCGCAAGGCCTTGCTTCGTTTTTACCCGGAATTGAATGAAGTGAACCTGGATGACTATAAGGTCCGGGTCTTGTCCAGTGTGGAAGGGACAGGCGCCAAGGTCAGGGTCCTGATCGAATCCGGGGACCGGGAGGATAAATGGGGAACCGTAGGCGTCTCCACGGATATCATGGAGGCCTCCTGGCAGGCCCTGGCCGACAGCATTAACTATAAACTCTACAAGGAAGAAAAAAAAAGGAAAGGATAGATCGGCAAAATCAGGAAAAAATTCGGAGCCAAACCAATTCGAACCCGAATTCTTCACTTGATATTCCGAAAGGCCCATGAATCCTCTGCCGGCAATTGACATCGATACCTGTGTGGGTTGCGGAATCTGTGTGGAAATCTGCCCGGAGGTCTTCACCTTAAATGAGAGCATTGCCAAGGCTCTTGTCATCAATCCCGTCGGGGGCCTTCCTGAAAAAATCGAAGAGGCCATGGCCATCTGCCCGGTCCACTGCATTCACTGGGAAGAATAGATGGGCATCACTCAAAAGGAACTTCCACCTCTTAAAATTATTCCGATTCAACAGAAAGGACTTTTATTTTTTGCGCTCTTGATGGTCTGTTTTTTAGGGGTCCACTACGGGCCTTATCACTTACAATCCTCCCTTCAGGGTAAGCAAACGTCGGCCCCTCAAGACCTGGTCATCGAACTGTCGGGAGAGATCAGCCGACCGGGGATTTTCTGTTACTCCGGGCCTCCGACGATCACCCGGGTAATGACCGACGGAGGGGGAAGTGGGTTAGAGGCACTTCTTGTCCGGTCGGAGAGGAATGCCCTGATCACCGAGGACGCTTCCTTGACCATTCGGCGTATCGGGGAAAAGGTTACTTTTAAGCAGGAGCCGCTTTCTCCGAAAGCCCTCTGGATCCTTGGACGGCCGATTCCCCTTAATCGAGCCCGGGAGGAGGATTTGGACCGGCTGCCGGGTATCGGCCCGGTGATGGCTCGGCGAATTATTGAATTTCGTGAGACCCGAGGTGGGTTTACCTCTTTGGAAGAACTAAAAAAAGTCAAAGGAATTAAGGAAAAAACCTTCGAAAAGATAAAGGGTTATTTGTCCCTTTGACTCATTGGTGAAACACAAAGCCTTTTCTTCTACTTCGAACTTTGAACTTTGAACATATTTTGACATGGAGGATCTATGACTTCTAGTAATATCAAAAGAATCGGGGTTATTACCAGCGGCGGGGATTGCGGCGGTCTGAATGCCGTCATCAAAGGGATTGCCCGGGAAGCCTTTTCCTTGGGGATTGAATCGGTGGTTATCCCCAATGGTTATGCCGGCCTGTATAATTTAATGGAGTTGAAAAATGTCGTCCTCCTAGATGCCGACCGGGTAAGCCGCATCGAAGCCTCTCTGGCCGGATCGGAAGCAGGGCATTCCCGCGTCAAAATCAGCAAGATCAATGATCCCAATAAATATGAACGGATCAAAGACGGATTAAAAAAATTCGCTATCGATGCCCTGATCATCAGCGGTGGGGACGATACCGGAAGTGTGGTCGTCGATCTAAGTTCCCGGGGGATCCCCTGTGTCCATGTTCCCAAAACCATGGATTTGGATCTTCAACCCTACAGTGTAGGCGGCGATTCGGCTATTAACCGGATTGCCATATTCGCCCGAGACCTGAAGACGACGGGTTTAAGTCACAACCGCGTTCTGGTTATTGAAGTCTTCGGACGTTATGTGGGCCACACGGCCTTCCGAGGAGGGATTGGAGCCGAAGCGGACTGTATCCTCATACCGGAAGTGCCGGTTGACTTCGACATCGTTTATGAACACCTCTGGAAAACTTATACCGGCCGGGTAGAACGAAGTGATGTCAAGGCCGGGACCTATATCATCTTAGTGGCCGAAGGCATTAAAGATGCCAGCGGACAAATGCTCTTTGACGAATCAGCGGGAGTGGATGCCTTCGGCCATAAAAAACTGGCCGGTTCCGGAAAATATGTACGCCAACAACTGGAAAAACGATTGAAGGCCGATCCCGAAGTGCCGGCCTTTATGAAACGGGTCGGGATGTATGCTCCGGGGGTTTACGAGATACCCGAAGTCCGGGAGGTCACACCCGGACATCTGGTGCGTTCAGGTCAGTCTTCGGCCTTTGATGTCAATTTCGGTCAAATGGCCGGTGCCGCGGCCGTACTCCTCTTGGTGGAAGGGCAAACGGGAACCACCTTGGTCAATGTCAACGGCAACACCATCTTCCATATGCCCACCACCGAGGCCATCAAACGGCGCGAAGTGGATATCGATGAGCTGGCCCTTTTTGAAAGCCTGGGCACATGCTTTGGTCGAAAACCCCAGAAGTTCGGCTATCATTTCAAGGAAGAAAGACGACAGAAGGAAAGACACCTGTAACCATTTCGGATTTCAGATTTCGGATTGGGGATTGAAGTTTGGATAAAATGAACAAAGAGGAATTTAAAAAGAGGACCAAGCTTTTTTCGCTTCGTGTCATTAAATTGGTCGAATCCTTGTCTAATGGTAGAATAGAGACTATACTCGGCAATCAATTGCTGCGGTCAGGCACTTCTGTCGGAGCCAATTACCGTTCTGCATGTAGAGCTAAATCAACCGCGGATTTTATTTTTAAAATGAGCATCGTTGAAGAAGAAGCCGACGAGACTATATACTGGATGGAACTATTGATAGAGGCTGGCTTATTAGAGAGGGATCGACTGGAGAAACTCATCACTGAAGCCAATCAATTAGTAGCTATGACGGTTGCTTCGATTAATACGGCTAAAAATAAAATGAAAAATCGGAAATCCGAGCGTGCTTCAGAATTTATAAATTCCGAAATCCGAAATCCGAAATCCGAAATTTCATGATCGTTTTAGCTATCGAAACCTCTTGTGATGAAACAGCGGCGGCGGTCCTTAAGGACGGTCGGGAAATCCTGGCCAATGTGGTCTATTCCCAGATCGCCCTTCATCACCCCTATGGCGGG